>Ga0209804_1002144_pt1 | contig 12157 bp, 10 predicted proteins | sample GraSoiAngelo_139_FD_185896 | JGI IMG/M metagenome (GOLD analysis project Ga0209804, IMG submission 185896) | Grasslands soil microbial communities from the Angelo Coastal Reserve, California, USA - 14_0929_12_20cm (SPAdes) (version 2) | ecosystem: Environmental > Terrestrial > Soil > Grasslands ... | reverse complement strand
GCTGTTTACCAGCAGATCGAGACCCAGAGGAACGGAGCCCAAGCCTTGACCGTACAACGCATGTGCGCTTTGGCGGGGGTGAGCCGTTGTTTGTCTCACGTCAGGGGACAACCCAGTCGAACGCTGACTCGGAAAGTTATTCGAGGAAAGCCTCGGTGTCAAATGGTTGGATAGCTCGGTAGCACTCACAAGCAGAGTCTTCGAGTTTCTTGCGGTTCAGAATCTTTAGCGTACCGCGGATGTACTCGATCGCCTGCTTTCTCTGCAAAATACCAGCTGCCAAGCTGACGCTGGGTCGGTCCGTTCCCAACATCGTCGCGAGGAAATCGTGGGTAATGGGCAACAAATTGGAACCCACTCTATCCTGAGTTATCAACAGCCACCGTGCAAGGCGCTGCTCGGTGTCGTGCAGCCGATTGCACACCGCTGTTTGTGTAAGTTGAAGCCACTGAAGTACTGCATAGCGGTTCAGTACCCGCTGGAGCTGCGGAATTGATTGCAGAGTGCGTTGCAATACGCTAGCTTTCACCTTGAACCCATCTCCCGTGATTTGTACCACCCACAGCAGCGGAATCCTGCTCAAGCCCACCACCGACGCTATCCCTAGAAACCCTTCCTTGCCCACCACGCCCACTTCAACAGCCTTTCCATCTTTTGTTGTGACCACGAGAGAGATCATACCTCTGTTCGGGAAATAGACAGACTCTAGTCGCTGATACGGCTCGTGAAGCGTGCGATGGTGCGGCAAGTTGACAAATTCCAGGTGAGGACGGATTGAGTGGTATTCGCTGTCGGGAATCGCCAAAAGGATTCTATTACTTACCGGCTTCCCAGCAGGATTCGTACGCTTGCTCCGCCGGACGACCTCTGAGTCTCTACGTGCCACGAAGCGCACCGGGTTTATTGGACACTGAACTGAGTCTATTCATGCAGCAGCTTTCTCTCTCTTTGCTCACAGACACCTCCATGCGATTTCTCACTTATTTTCATCACAATTCGGTGGCCAAGAAGATCCTAGGGCGTGGGAACAAACTTCGTGACCACACGGTGCGGCATAGTTCCCAGGTGTGCTTCCTGGAGTGAGCTAATGGATCATGATGAAGCAGACTGGATAACCCCTTTCTGCAGCTCTTTCTTGTATACGCTTTAGCATTTACACTTCTCATATAAACCTGTCCGGCGACATCCACAATCCGGTAAAGTACGTAAAGATGGGTGGGGTGATTCCGTAGCGCGTCTTATGGGGCGAGGCAGGGGCGACGCATGCCACGACAGGAAGAGCACAACGGTCTCCAAGGCGGGTCTACTTGCTGTGTGCGATTCGGTATGACCGCAAAAGAGTTCACCTTATGCCCCGTACCCGGTTTGGACTTGCATCCTTGCTTCCGTTGGTCTGATCGATCCGGCGTGTAAGTCCCATAAATTGAAGTGCCCGGGGTGGGAGTCGAACCCACACGCCCCGATCGGGGCAAGGGATTTTAAGTCCCCAGCGTCTGCCATTCCGCCACCCGGGCCTGTTGGGCAAGCCTATCTTTCCCAACGCATTACTGCAAGAGCGGCGTCCGGGGCTGCTGGCAAACTGTCGTTCGGGTGTCGGTTGGTCGCTTAGAAGCGCCGCTCAAACGCTCAACGGCGGCAAGCTGGTATGTAGGTGCAAGGTGCGAGTAGCACACGATCATATGCATGGACTGGTGGTCAAGAAGCTCTTGGAGGAGCCTTGGGCCACCTCGAAGGGAGCTAGCTCGTGTTGCTGGTAAAGTCGGGCGCTGGAACAGTGGAAGACCGCGCACGTTTCCAATGCAGCCGGGTGTCAAGCATGAGCACTGCCGCATCTCACAGACGTTGCCGGGCTGTCTGGACCACGCTATCCAGGCTCTCGCAGACACTGGTTCGCGCGCTATCCTCCCGGCAAGAGTTGTAATGGGATGGTTTCCTTACGAAGCCAGCGTTGCTACAGCGCCTAAACGGCCACATTGAGGGCAAGCCTTCAACGGAGGTGAAACAAAATTCGCCAGCCTGCGCTCCCACGATCGCTACGCGAACCTGCTGCGCCTTAGTGCCGTTCTAAACTTGCAAGCTCGCCCAGCACGTGTCCGAGACCTACTACGACTCTTGCCAGACGCTCATAGTCAATGATCTCCGGCGTGTCTCGCAGCGTATGGTATTGCCCATACCGATGGAACGCCGTGTCGGTCACCATGATCGCCGGGTATCCTTCCTCCCAGAAGGGCCACTGATCCGACCAACTGATTCCCGGGATAACTCCCGGTGCGGCAACGCCCTCCGACGGAAAGCGGGTGTGCTTGCGAAAGCCGGCAACGATTCGGCGCACAAGATCGCGGGATGCCAGATTGCCGACGAAAGCGACGAAGTTGCCGGTCTTGGGATAGAAGAAGCTGAATGGAAAGGGATAAGACTGGCTGCCATCTCGGTCTGAGTAGTAGCCAATCGTCTCGAGTGAAACCATGGCCGCGATGCGATCGCCTCGCTGCGCACATTCCCGCGCATAAACCCGACTGCCCATCCCTGGCCCTTGAAAATAAGGCGGCTCCTCGTTGACGAAAGCCACGAACCGCAGCGTGCGGCCGAAACGGTATTCCTTGGCGAATCGGGCAAGCGCCAGCAATGCTGCCACCCCAGTGGCGTTATCGTTTGCGCCCGGCGAGCCGATGACGGAGTCGTAATGCGCGCCGAATAGAATGATCTCCTTAGGGTGCGACTTACCGGGCAATTCGGCCTCGAGGTTCTTGACGGTCTTTCCTTCAACCACGAAGGCTTGTTCCCGCACGGTGTAACCCATTTCCCGAAACTGTTGGCTTATATAGCCAGCGGCGGCATTGAGAGCTTGATAGCGAAGCAGATTCCTCTCCCCGATGGTACCCGCCAGCATCACGATGTGGGCCTTAAGCTGATCGCGCAGGGCCAACTCGTGTTCCGGGAGCGGCTCTAGAACTCCTTGGTACGATCGGCCAGGCATACCTGTCATGTAGCGGATGGCCAGGAAGCCGGCTAGGAACACCAACCCGATCGGCGCCGCGCGCCAGACCCATTGCCAGATCGCATCTGCTCCAGTCGGCATAGGCGGATTGGCTGCTGGTTAAATGTACCTGATCGAAGTCCCTTCAGATCAGGAATCGGCGGCGGATCGAGGGTGCTTATGTCCTTGGAAAGCGAGCGGTGCTCACAAGACAGATGCTTCTGCGCGTCGCTTCACTGCTCGAAGCCACATGCGCCGGATCAGCGCACTTCCCGGATAAATCACTCGCCAGTACCTCGCAAATCCGCGTCGCACCGGCACGTCTATCGCATACACCCGCGTTTCCGTGGTGACAGTGCAGGCGCCGGGGCCGGCGTCTTCGATCAGGAAGTTCATTGCCGCAATGGCGAAGCCAGGTTCACGGATCGCCTTGAAGTCCTCCGCCGTGGGGCTCTTCTTCGGCCGCCACCCACGCGGAGCCACCACCACGGTCCCAACGACGATCTCGCGATCCGCCTCTTCTGCTAGCAGCAGAAAACTCGTCCGTGTTGCGACCTCCAGGAGCGGCAACCGCTCTGGTGGGTTCAAAATGCTTTCGGGACCTGGGCGGCCGAGACGCTGGACCCAGGTCAGCGTGCGGAAGAACAAAATCTCGTCCGCTGTCACCTCTTTGATGGCTCGATAAACTCGATCTTTGGGCGCCATGACTCGCATGGAGTGAGCTTCGTTGAACTGGTACACTGGCACAAACTGATCGAGTTGCGTTCGTAGCACCGCGACGCGTACTTCTTTTGCGGGGAAAGCCCAACCTACGCCGGCGATGAGCAGACCGAGTGCAAGAATGAAAGTACCTTGTAGCCGACTCTGGATCCCCACCAATGCCAGGGGTTTGACCAGCGAAATACCACCAACCAGCGCTGCGATGAGGCCGACGTAGACCAGACCGACGGCAAGCATGCTTCTATCTTAACCTTAGCTGGTGCTGAGCACCCCCGGACAGACCGAAACCATTTGAGCCGACGCGGCTCAGAACATCCTTTTACCCAGGCTACGCTTCACGCAATTACTCGTAGCGCAGGGCGGCCATTGGATCGACCTTTGTGGCGCGCCGCGCCGGGATGTAGCAAGCAAAACTTCCGAACAGCAGCATGGCCAGCCTTCGCGTGGCAAGCGAATCGGCCACCACTTCTGCCACCTGGCGAATGCCGCCCACCGGCAGGTCCTGGTCGAGCGCCGAGACTTCCTTGCGCACCGCGGAGACCAACCGGCCGGGTTCGCTTTCGGTGCGCAATACGAGAGTCATTGTGGCCTCGGGCAACTGTGGATACGGGATGTACATCTCGGGGCGAGCATCCAGATCCAAACCCTTGTGCCTCACGTCCTTGACCATACCCACAATCGTCATCCAAGGGTCTGCGCTTCCGCGTCGAACACGTTTGCCCAAGGGATCTTCACCCGGAAAGAATCGGCGGGCAAAGGTCTCGTTGATTATCACCACCGGTGGTGCATCGGCGCTGTCCGCTTCTGTAAATTCGCGGCCTCGCAGCAACGGCATGCCCAGGGCGGCAAAGTAGTGAGGCGTGACGATACGGCGGTTGGTATTAGGTTTCTGCCCTGGGGGCGCAGGAGCTCGGCCTCGCCCTCCGAAACAAAAGTGCGATTGAAGTTCTGCTGCGGCCGGGTTTCCCATACGCGCACCAGCCGGTCGGGGTTGCGGTAGGGCAAGGGGCGCAGCAGGACTGCATTGACGACGCTAAAGATGGCCGTGTTGGCGCCGATCCCCAGCGCCAGCGTCAAGACCGCTACCGCCGTGAAGCCGGGGCTCTTCCCGAGCATCCGCAGGCCGTAACGCAGGTCCTGCCACAGAGTTGCCATCACCTCACCTCCGCACACTTGGCCGAACAACTATGCACATGTGCGCATGTCCGATGCCGGAAGCATAGCAGGCAAAATGGTCTGGTAAGACAGAGCTTAGCATCGGATGGCTCCTCCGTTCCCGGCGTCCCAATGCCCGCTTCCGGGACGGCCCTGCAGCTGAACCGGACACCTCAATTGTCCGTTAGACTGCGCCCACAAACGGCCCCCCGCCAAAAATGCGGACGCAGAACTCTTTGTTAACGCCCAGCTCGGAGCGCTTCGAACGGGCTAGCCCAACTTCCGCAGTTTGAAGAATAAACACCTGTGTTTTCAATGGGGGCATGGTCTAGTCTTCACTACACTCGGGCCATTTCCAGGGAGTTGGGGAGGTGCAGATTCAGGTGTTGCAGCAGGATCGCCTGATGTTCGGTGGGGCGACTGATGCAGCGTTTGCGGATCGTTACGCCGCTTCGCGTCGGCAACACCACGTCAACCAAGGTGATGTCCGCCAGTTCCTCGAACACCTTCCGCGGTTCGTCGCCTAACCCGGCGCGTTGGCAGAGTTGCGCCAGCGTCTTCCACAACGCATAGGCCAGGAAGCACACCAGGATGTGCGCCTCGACCCGTTTCTGTTTCTGATGCCAGATCGGGCGAAGTTGCAGATCCGTCTTCTGGATGCGGAACGCGGCCTCGGCCTCGGTGAGTTGCATGTAAGCACGCCAGAGTTCTTCCGCACTCCAGTCCGTCACGTTGCTGCGCAGCACATAACAGCCCTCGCTGAGCCGCGCCCACTCTCGCCAGCGGTCGATTCTTTTCCAGCGGAGCTTCGCGAAGCCGTCTGCATCCGGGTCGATGCGGACTTCAAACGCCCCGGCCGCCCGCGAGTTCTGGCCCAGCAGCCGCCCGACGCGCTGCCCCACGACCACCGGCAGCTGCTTTCGCTTCCGGCAGCCTGCGGCGATCTTCTCCAGCCCTTCCTCGATCCGCTTCTCGAACCGCTCATGCCTGGCCTGCTCTTTCTCTTTCCTCTGCGCGCTCCGGCAGAGGAGAAATACTTCTTCGCCACCCGGGGCCGGGCAGAACCGCACCTCCAGTCCTTCCCGCACTTGCTGCCAGCCTTTGGCTCGTAATTCCCCCTCGAACCGCTTCAGCAGACCCTTCGGCGTGCCCACGATGTAGCGTCGCCCCGCTTGCTTCAAATACCGCACGTTCTCTTCGCTCACCATGCCGCGATCCAGCACCCAGATGCGGCGAGCCTTCCCATACCGCTGCTCGATCTGCTCCACGATCTCTTCCAGTGTGGTCACGTCGTTGCGGTTCCCGGCGAACAACTCGTAGCCCAGCGGCATTCCCTCGCGGCTTACGACCAGAGCGATGTTCACCTGCTTACAGTCGGGACGGTGATCGCGCGAATAGCCCCGCTGGGCCAACTCGTTTCGCTTCGCCTCCCCTTCGAAATACGTGCTGGTGACGTCGTACAACAGCAGGTCGTAGTCCAGATCGAACCACTCCCCCAGCCGATCTTTCAGATGCTTTTCCAGCTCCTCTTTGTGCGGCAGCAGCTGGTCCAGAGCACGATAGAGCCGGTCTTCATTCACCTTGCTGGCTGGCACTCCCAGCAGATCGCTGAGCGCACTAGCTTCATAGAAATGCTCGGCGAGATGCAGTTCACTGGAGGGATTACACAGCCGTGCCAGAATTAGGATCTGTGCCATCACCGGCCAGGGAATCTCTTCGCGCCCGGCAGGTAGGGTCTGTTCCAGAAAATCGACCAGTCCCAGTTGCCGGCTGAGCCGCAGCCCCAGCCACGGAGCACCGAACTTCCGTTTTCGTTCCACCGCGATCCGCTTCAGATCGACTTCCACCCATTGCGGTGCGACGTCGCGGAACAATCCCCGCTGAGCAACCGCAGCCGCACCCGCGGCTTGCTGGTGAATGCCCAGGCGCCCGGCTGCATCCATCTCCCCGAGATAGGCCACCACGCGCTGTCGCGGGCCGCGCGACGAACGATGACTCTCGACCAGCGCCCAGTAGCCATGACGCTTGCCATCCTTGCTGCGATAGCAGCGACGCAGGTACATGCTCCCATCCTACGAATCGCCACTGCGCTTTCAAGAGGGTTGGTCTTCACTACAAACGCATTCACGCACACCACGCAACCCGCCTCGAGGACTCACGCTGCAAATGGGAATGTTAGGAAATCTCAAGGCTCGAACCGCCTTGAGAATGTGCTCAAAAAATCTTCAACTCGCTCCAAACTGCGGAACTTGGGTTAGAGCTCCTATACCAAAGCATAATTGCGCCGCTTTTGGCACCGCTGCTAGGCTCCTACTATGGCCATTCAGGGAAAGACCAAATTAGTTGCCATCCTCGATGATGATGATTCGGTGCGCAGCGCACTACAGGGCCTGCTGAAAGCGGTTGGCTTGCCGGCACAAGCGTTTGCGTCGGCGGAGGAATTCCTGAAGTCCGGCCAACAGCACGAGATTGCATGTCTGATCGCGGATATCCGTATGCCCGGAATGTCCGGTCTCGAACTGCAGGCTCAGCTGAACGCTGAACGTTGCAGGATTCCGATCATCTTCATCACGGCACATGGCGACGCAAAAATGCGGATGCAGGCGTTGAGAGCAGGCGCAGTGGAGTTCCTCGCAAAACCGTTCGATGATGAAGCCCTGCTCGAGAGTGTTCGAGCGGCTCTGGAGAGTTGAGCCCGGTAACGGAAGCGTCCATCCGGGCGCCCGGAGGTCCTCTGTGGAAGCTTTCGAAAGATTCGGGTCCGGTGGCCAGGGCCGTAATCAGCGCAGATTCGAGCAAGTCATAGGCAACAGTCTTGCTCTGGAAGCGGTGCTCGAACAAGTCGAACGCGTCGCGCCTACGGATTCCACCGTTCTGATCCAGGGAGAAACAGGCACCGGCAAGGAGCTGATCGCGCGCGCGATTCACAACATCAGCTCGCGGTGCGGACGCTCGTTCGCAAAGCTGAATTGCGCTGCCATTCCGCTGGATCTGCTGGAAAGTGAGCTTTTTGGCCACGAGAAAGGCGCGTTCACCGGAGCCATAGCGCAAAGGATTGGCCGTTTCGAGCTGGCCGACAAAGGCACGCTCTTCCTGGATGAAGTGGGCGATATTCCGCTGGCATTGCAGCCCAAACTGCTCCGTGTCCTGCAGGAACAGGAGTTCGAGCGCTTGGGCAGCACTCGGACTCACCAAGTGGACGTTCGGCTGGTGGCTGCAACGAACCGTGATCTGACGGAGATGGTGAAGCGGGGCGAATTTCGCATCGACCTCTACTACCGTCTGAACGTGTTCCCTATCCTGCTGCCACCGTTGCGGGCGCGCCGCGAAGACATTCCGGCCCTGGTGACGCATTTTGTCGAGATTGTTTCTCGCCGGATAGGTAAGCAAATCGAACACATTCCTCCGAAAACGATGTCTGCGCTCAGCTCGTACCAGTGGCCGGGGAATATTCGCGAGCTACAGAACCTGATCGAACGTGCCGTGATCCTTTCAAACGATGGCGTGCTTCCCAATCCTTTGCCGACGGCAGGGACTCAGGATGTCATCATCTCTCCGGCTGCAACTACTCTGAGGGATTCCGAACGCACTCTGATTTCGCACACGCTGGCGGCGGTAGGCTGGGTGCTAGGCGGACCGACCGGTGCCGCTGCCAAGCTGGGGCTGAAGCGCACCACGCTGATCCACAAGATGAAGAAGCTGGGGATTTCCCGGCCTTGTCCCCAAAGCAGCCAGGATGTGATGGGGCCAACACTTCAGGAGCCGGAGCCACTGCCGCAATTTTAGTAGCGTCCATAAAGATGCTGGCCTGCGACGGTCACTTGAACAGGATCTTGGCCATCATCCCCTTGTCCTCGTGATTCAGCAGATGACAATGAAATACCGAAATGCCCTTGATGATGGGGTCGGTGAAGTCCAAGATGACATCAACGGAGCTGCGATAAGGAACATTCACCGTATCCAGCCACGCAGGATGCGCGAGCGGGACGCCGTTTTCTGCATAGGCCAGGAAGTGGACCTGGTGTATGTGGAAAGGATGTAGTTCCCCAGTTCGGTTGACAATACGCCAATGCTGATAAGTACCTAAGCGAGCGCTTGTCATCGGACTTGCATCCGGCGCAAACTTGCGGCCATTGATGTAGAAGCCGTTCTTGTCCTCGGTGAACGTGACAATGAAGTTCGGTGCAACCTTCTTCAGCGGCTCGACGTCGATCGGCTTGTAAAGCGGCGGGCGGTCATCGATAGCATGCACTTGCTCAGGCGGTGGATCTGAACTGGGTTGCACCAGATCTGCCAGCGCCATCCCCGGATTGGGATCCCCGTCGGAACCGGTATCTACACAAAGCGTACGCAGAGCACTATGTGTTCCAGGCGGTGGACCGGTAACGATAGCTTCGAGCCGTCCCGCAGGTGCCAGCAGTAGGTGATTGGTGGTGCGTGTCGGGCCTTCGGGTTCGTGGTACGCGAGTGGCATCCCGTCCAGCGCCGCGATTTCAAATGTCTGTCCATCAAGCTGCAGGTCTAAATAGCGGTCCGCCGAGGCGTTCACCATCCGCCAGAACTGCCGCTCTTTAGGCGCGATCTCGATTCGCGGGCGAACTGCCCCATTCACGGTGAAGATTTCCTCGGCTGCCTTCGCTTCTCCCCTACATCCCTTAGACTGGATTTCAACATGGTGCCTGAGTTCGGCCGCATTCGGATCATGCTCAATGGAGCGGCCGCGCAGAACGATCACACGCTCACGAAGTCGCCCTACTTGGGGGGCATAACGTTCCATTCCCTCGATGACGATGGCTCCTGACATTCCGTCCGATACTTGCCGGTGGCTCTCGCCATGGGGATGAGTGTGATACCAGAACAGGCCCGGCGGATGATCGCGCGGAATCTCGACAGAGTAGCGCAAAACCTGGCCAGGCATGGCCAGCATTCCGATCACGTCATCCTGCGGGGCGTTCGGCGAGACGGCGAGCCCATGAAAATGCAAGTTCGTCATGTTCATGCAGGGATTCACCGCACAAGTCTCCCGGGACTTGGCAGGGAGATCGTTGATGTAGGTGATGCTGAGAACATCACCAGGGGAAGCGCGAATCACAGGAGCCACCCTCCCACCGTTGAAAGCGAAGGCATACCGGCCATTTTCATTTACTCCATGCAGCGTAAGAGATACAACGTGATTCTTCGCTCGCACCTGCGGAGGCTCCGGCAACGAAACAGTCTGGGCGCAGCCCAGAGCTAGGAGAAATATCTGCGCACCGATGAGGAGTAGGATCCTTGTCATAATCACGATTGTCCTGTAGCACTTGCCATGCCAAAGTGATAACCAGCTTGTCACGACCTTCCCCGAGGTATTCCTTGCAAGCAAGCGATCAGCCCAGGATCTGTCCGATCCGGAGTTAGGCCTGCAGAGTGGTGCGATGACGCTTTGCAATCGACGATGGCGGCACCCGCCGCCATCGTCAGCAGCATGACGCATAACCAGAACATATCTGCTCGCTTCTAAGTCTCCCGGCACGCTGCGGCCCCCTGAGATGTATCACGTGTCGAAAACCCTCGAGAAATGTCCAGAGGCGCGTCGAAATAATGACACTTTCTCCAGCAGTCACGATCTCAGTAATCCCAATTTCCTTGTCTTCAGTCACTTCCCAAGTTCTAGGCTCAAAGTTCGCTGTGGTTAGTCAAATGCAATTGATTGGGTAGAGAAGCAAACGCGCGGCATCCACCGAACTGAGGGGTGGCCAGGGACTACTTCTCGCGCGGGCAGTCGAGCTTGCGCGGACGTTTCCACGCTGGTAGTTTCCGTGGTGGCGGTTTCCACGGCGGCGGTCACAGGTAGTTCAAATTCATCAAGACAGCGGCAAGTGGTCGATATGGAGAAGAAATGATGCACCGAAGGAAGATCAGGTTCGAAAAAGCTTTTGAAGGTCGGCCCACAGCAACTCAAGTGCGCTCACTTGGACGATGGCGCTTTCGCCCAACTGTTTGGCTGGGTGATCCCCGGACATTGATCCAGACCTGGAAGGTCACAAGGAGGTAATTTATGTGGATTGTTCGGCTCGCGCTCAGGCGGCCCTACACGTTCGTAGTGCTGGCTATTCTGATCTTGATCCTGGGAACGCTCTCAGCGTTGCGCACTCCCACAGACATTTTTCCGAACATCAACATCCCTGTAGTGAGCATCATTTGGACTTACAACGGGCTCGCACCGCAGGACATAGCGAGTCGAATCATCACTCTTCAGGAGCGCAACCTAACGACCACCGTGAATGATATCGAGCATCTAGAGTCGCAGTCGCTGAACGGCGTCGCTGTCATCAAGGTTTTTTTCCACCCGGGTGCGAATATCAGCACCGCCATTGCGCAGATTGCAGGCCAGTCCCAGACTCAACTCAAGCAGTTGCCGGCGGGAACGACGGCGCCGCTGATCATCACTTACAGCGCTTCCAGCGTTCCGATTCTTCAGCTCGCTCTCTCCAGCCCCACGCTTCCTGAGCAACAGTTGAATGATCTGGGACTGAATTTCGTCCGGCCCCAGCTCACTTCAGTACCCGGCACAGCCATCCCGTATCCGTACGGTGGCAAGCAACGGCAGGTTCAAGTGGATTTGAACACCGCTGCGCTCCAAGCCACCGGGCTGTCTCCACTCGACGTGGTGAACGCTATCAGCGCGCAAAATCTCATTCTCCCTGCCGGAACGGCGAAGATCGGGGCCTTCGAATACAACGTGGACATGAATGGGAGCCCGACGACAATCAAAGGACTGAACGACCTTCCCATCAAGACTGTTGGAACCTCGACGATTTACATCCGTGATGTCGCCTTCGTGCGCGACGGGTTCCCGCCGCAAACCAATATCGTCCGCGTCGACGGGCGACGGTCGACGCTGATGACGATCCAAAAGATCGGCAGTGCCTCTACGCTAAGCATCATCGCCGGTATCAAACAACTATTGCCATTCGTCAAGAGCACGCTCCCTCCGGACCTTCAAATTCTTACCGTAGGGGACCAATCTGTTTTTGTCCGCGGGGCCATTTCCGGCGTGGTGCGGGAGGCGCTCATCGCTGCCTGCCTTACGGCTGCCATGATTCTTCTTTTTCTCGGAAGCTGGCGCAGCACGGTTATCATCGCCATTTCAATTCCTCTTTCTATTCTGTCTTCTATCACTGCCCTCAGCATGCTGGGAGAGACCATCAACATCATGACGCTTGGCGGCCTGGCGCTGGCCGTCGGCATTCTGGTGGATGATGCAACGGTCACCATTGAAAACATCCACCGCTTCCTCGCCGAAGGCAAGGACATAGAACAAGC
>Ga0209804_1002143_pt1 | contig 12159 bp, 11 predicted proteins | sample GraSoiAngelo_139_FD_185896 | JGI IMG/M metagenome (GOLD analysis project Ga0209804, IMG submission 185896) | Grasslands soil microbial communities from the Angelo Coastal Reserve, California, USA - 14_0929_12_20cm (SPAdes) (version 2) | ecosystem: Environmental > Terrestrial > Soil > Grasslands ... | reverse complement strand
AACTCGCCCTGCAGATCTACAAAACATTTTTGCCTGACCTCGTCCTGCTCGATCTAATGATGCCGCCTCCCGACGGGTTCGTCATTCTCGAATCGCTCCGTGCCGATGCTGGCGATACATTTTTGCCGGTCGTGATTCTGACTGCGGACACGAATGAGGAAACCAAACGGCGTGCGCTGGAGGCCGGCGCGACCGACTTCTTGCTCAAGCCGTTCGATCACGTTGAGGTCGCGCTGCGTATTCGTAATCTGCTCAAGAGTCGCCGTGCGCACCAGCTTCTCGACAACCAGCGCGCCGCTCTCGAAGATGCCGTTCGCGATCGCACCGCTGAACTGCGAGCAACCGTGGCTCAATTACAGAAGACAAACTAGCTGCCTTCATAAAGCGTTTGGTGTTAGCTCGCGGGGGCCTCCCAGATTGCCATTCACCTTCTGCCGGTTGATACATCGGCATGCGCGCAATGGTCTTTGAGAAAACTGGCACGCGGCTCGTGCTCCGCGATGTGCCGAAACCAAAGTCGGGCAGCGGACAACTGCTCGTTCGCGTGAACGCATGCGCCGTCTGTCGGACCGATCTCCACGTTGTTGATGGCGAGCTCCCGGATCCGAAGTTGCCGTTGATCTTAGGTCACCAAATCGTTGGCCGCGTTGAGCAAATCGGCGCAAACACCGGCGGATTTTCAATGGGTGATCGTGTCGGCATTCCATGGCTCGGATGGACCGATGGGGATTGCGCTTATTGTCGATCTAATCGCGAAAATCTTTGCGACCGCGCAAAGTTCACCGGTTACAACATCGACGGAGGCTACGCCGAGTTCACTGTAGCCGACGCCCGATACTGTTTTCATCTGCCTGACGAATACAACGATGTCGATGCTGCGCCGCTACTTTGCGCCGGAATGCTCGGTTATCGTTCCTATCGCAAGGCCGGCGATGCCCATCGGCTCGGCATTTATGGTTTTGGAAACGCCGCGCATCTGATTGCGCAAGTCGCCCGATATGAGAAAAAAGAAATTTACGCGTTCACGCGACCAGGCGACAAAGCTGGTCAGGAGTCCGCGCGCTCGTTAGGCGCAATTTGGGCCGGCGGCTCTGACGAAGCGCCGCCGGAAAAACTCGATGCTGCAATTATTTTCGCACCGGTCGGTGCGCTCGTTCCGGCTGCTCTGCGCGCTCTTGCGAAAGGTGGTGTTGTGGTCTGCGGCGGAATCCACATGAGCGACATCCCTTCGTTTCCATATGTCGATCTTTGGCAGGAGCGCGCGATTACTTCGGTCGCAAACCTGACTCGTCGTGACGGCGAGGAGTTTCTCAAAATCGCGCCGCGCGTCCCGGTGAAGACAAAGGTCGAAACTTTCTCGCTCGAAGAAGCCAATACTGCTCTTGAAAAATTTCGTGCCGGAAAGCTCGACGGCAACGCGGTGCTGAAAGTTTCGTCCTAGTCGACAACGATCACGACTTTTCCGCGGGCGTGTCCTTGTTCCAGATAGCCGATTGCTTCTGGGACCTCAGCCAATTTGTAAGTCCGATCGATGACAGGCTTCATTTTGCCCGACTCAACCATTTCTGCCAAGAGACTGAGATCCTTTTGATTAGAGTCGGCCATCATCATGCCCATCTGCTGGTCCACGAATTTCGACAGCACCATCGCTTTGAGCGGACGAAGCATCACGCCGAAGACTCCCTGCTCGTTGGCCCCGCCTCCGCCGATCATCACGTATTTGCCATTGGGAGTTAAGACATGCCGGAATTCGGACAATGAGTGATTCGCGACGTTGTCCAAAATCACGTCGTACTTTTGCTCACCTTTGGTGAAATCTTCTTTCGTGTAATCGATCACGTGATCTGCGCCAAGCGACCGGACAAGATCGACATTTCGCGTGCTGCACACGCCGGTGACGTCCGCGCCGAACGATTTCGCGATCTGGACCGCGAACGTGCCGACGCCGCCGGATGCGCCATTAATCAAGACTTTCTGCCCTGACTGAATTTTCCCTCTATCGCGCACCGCCTGCAGCGCTGTAATGCCTGCGATGTTTAGCGAAGCGGCTTGCTCGAATGTTATGCTGGCGGGCTTCGACGCCACTGACCCCACCGCGCGCCTACACACGTATTCGGCAAACGCGCCCTCTCTTCCGCCAAATACTTCGTCGCCCGGCTTGAACTGCGTAACGTTCTTTCCGACCGTTTCCACCGTTCCCGCAAAATCCACCCCTAACCGGATCTCCTTTGGCTTACGAAGCCCGATCCCCATCAGCCGGATAATCTTCGGTGTGCCCTCGACAAAGTGCCAGTCATACGGATTAACCGACGCCGCGCGAACTCTAACCAGGATTTGATCATCCGCTGGAGTCGGCTTTTCAATCTCCTCCAGCTTCAGATTGGCTACGCCATAGTCGCAATGAACGATGGCCTTCATCGGATTGGTCGGCGCCGCCGCATTCTTTCGATCGCACTCGTTGGTTGATCGCCAATAGGCGACAAACACGAACACGAACGCCAGGACTAACAGGACAAGGATAACGCGGAAAATCCATTTTAGTAATCGTTTCATAAGCCGGATGAATGTTTGAGGTGAGGGCGGTTGTAGATCATGGATGAAAAGCTCAAATGACACCAGCCTGCGATTGATCGGCCGCGAGTGGTTTCAATCCCTTAAACAGCAACCAAAAACTCAACGTCAATTCGAACAAAGCCATCGGTGAATCGAAGATGTAGTCGTTCACGATCTTGTTGAAGTTGGGGAAGATGAGATAGACAACGGCGCAGAACACGCACCACGCGGACGAGATCACACCGAAGATCGACAATCCGCGCGGAATGTAGTTCGACTTAAGCCACAACCATGCGCAAACGGTGGCGGCCAATCCGAAGAACGGGAGGCCAACATAATAATCATCAAAACTTCCGGCGAGTTGCACCCGCGCGAGCGCCTGCAAGCGGTCGGGTTCGAAAACTTTCAGGTAACTCGCGTCGCCGAGAAGGCGAAGCGCCGCCAGACTGTTGAGCGGCGCAATGAGCCACAACATCGCGAAGACCAGGCGAAACAGGGCGCCGGCCAGCGCGAGTCCGCGATTCACCGGCGCGAGCACGACATATAATGCAGTGAGCAGAACGATCGCACCGATGCCGTAGGCGATGAAGCAGATCAGCGCGAGACGAAATTGCGTTTCGTGTGCGAGGATATTTCGCGCCGTATCGGCTGCGTTGCGCGGGATGATGAGCGGCCCGAGCAATACGTAGTTGCCGAAAACGACGAGGACAAATGCGAGCAGCCCGGCGACTCCTGCGACTTTTGCGGCGGTCCGTTGTGAATTGTCGATCTTGTCAGTTGTCATTTTTGTGGACGTCTATTCGATGGTGATTACCACTTTTCCGTGCGCGTGACCTTCTTCCAAATATCGGAGCGCCGCTTGCGTCTCGCTCATCTTGTAAGTTCGGTCGATGACCGGCGCTACTTTTCCAGACTGCATCAGATCGCGCAGAACATTCAGATCGTCTTTGGTCAGTTTCGCAATGTAGGTGACGAACTTTTGGCTGGTGAAGTTTGACTTAAAAGCGGTCGCGAAATTTCCAAGAGCGCGGCCCCACATTCCGGGATGCAATCCTGCTCCACCAACTCCGGCGAGCACGCAAATGCCGTTCGGTTTTAAAATGTTTCGGCGTTCAGAGAACGAATGGTTCCCGACCAGATCGTAGATCATGTCGTAACGTTGATCGGTCTTAGTAAAATCTTCTTTTGTGTAATCGATCACGCGATCCGCGCCGATCGATTTCACAAGATCGACATTGCGCGTGCTGCAAACGCCGGTTACTTCCGCGTCGAAAGATTTGGCGATTTGCACCGCGAACGTGCCGACGCCTCCCGACGCGCCGTTGACCAAAACTTTTTGTCCGGCCTGAATGTGTCCCTTGTCGCGTAGGCCCTGTAATGCGGTGAGTCCTGCGACCCCGACCGAACCGGCTTGTTCAAACGTGACATTGGCCGGCTTCATCACGACCGCGCGGTCCGCGTTAACGCAGATGTACCCGGCCACGGCTCCGTTCTTAGCGCCGAAAACTTCGTCGCCGGGTTTAAAGTTGCTTACATCTTTTCCAACTGCTTCAACAACGCCCGCGAAATCGGTGCCGAATCGCGTGTTCTTTGGTTTGCGCATTCCACTCATTGGTCGCATGAGCCACGCGCCGCGAATTAAGTGCCCGTCGACTGGATTGATTGAGGCCGCGCGCACACGGACCAGAACTTCATTATCTTTCGGCGTCGGTTTTTCAATTTCTTGGAGTTGAAGATTTTCTACGCCGTACTCGCAGCTGAAGATGGCTTTCATGGGGTTAGTCGGTGTTGCAGAGTTGCGATTGCAGTCGTTGGTCGAAGTCCAATACGCGATGAAGAGCCAGCCGACGAGCACGAGCAGGATAACCGCTACGGTCCACTTAACGATCCGCTTAACGAGTTTCATTCGATTGTGATAGCGATCTTCCCGCTGGCGTGACCGGTTTCGAGATAGTTGTAGGCGGCGGCGGTCTCAGTAAGCGGATAGGTCTTGGTGAGAGCGGGCGCGATCTTTCCGCTCTCGGTCAAATCGCGCAGAACGCCGAGGTCCTTTTTGTTAATGTCGACGCCAAACATGACAAACTTCTCCTTCGAAAATTTCGAACGAAGAGCGGCGGTGAGCGAGCCAGCCAGATTGAAGAATGTCTCTTTGCGCATTCCTGAGCCGCCTACGCCGGCCAACACGCAAATACCATCGGGCTTGAGGACGCGACGACGCTCCGCAAAAGAACGATTGTTGACGAGATCGTAGATTACGTCGTAATGCTGATCGCTCTTGGTGAAATCTTCTTTCGTATAATCAATCACGTGATCGGCGCCTAACGATTTTACAAGATCGACATTGTGCGTGCTGCAAACACCGGTCACCTCCGCGCCCATCGCTTTCGCAATTTGCACCGCGAACGTGCCCACGCCGCCGGACGCACCGTTGATCAGCACTTTTTGCCCTGCTTTCACCCGCGCCGTGTCGCGCAGGCCCTGTAGAGCAACAAGCGCCGTCGGGATAGACGCAGCTTGCTCGAAGGTAACGTTGCCCGGCTTCAAAACCACCGCTCGACTGGCCGTGACACAAATGTATTCGGCAAGAGCGCCTGCCCTTACCCCGAAGACTTCATCGCCCGGCTTGAACTCGGTCACGTTGCTGCCGACCGTTTCAACTGTTCCGGAGAAGTCAGATCCCGGCGTTGTGTTTTTCGGCTTACGAAGTCCAAAGACGAGTCTGCCGACACCACCTTGCAGCATTCCGCCGTCGAAAAATCGGAGGGAAACGGCGCGAATCCGGACGAGAATCTGGTTGTCGTTCGGAACCGGCTTTTCGGCTTGTTCAAGTTTCAGAACCTCATCGGGCGGGCCGTATTCGCAGTAACGAATAGCTTTCATAGGATGGGTCGGCGCGCCGGTCTTTTGATCGCAATCATTGGTAGAAGTCCAGTAGGCGAACTCGAACCAGGCGAAGAGAATGAGAAGGATTGCGAGCGCGCTCCATTTCAAGATGCGTTTAATCTTCATCGGCCTAACAAATCAGACCGCTTCGGCTGGGAGGGCTTTCACATTGGCGCCTTTGATCAGGAGATAGAGCATGATTGCGAGCTCACCGAACAAGACCGGCTGTAAATAGAGAAACACCTTGTCGTCGTAAGCCGGAAAGAAAAAGCTGATGACGCTGAGAAAGACATAGCCAAAGCAGTTGATCATTAGCCAAACGCCGATCCATCGCGGCAAAAACCCGGAACGAAAGACAAGCAGACCAAAGGGAAAGAGCCATATGCCCCAAAAGATTTCGTCGATCGAAATTCCCTGGCTGTGCAGTCGAACAAACAAATAAGCCAGTGCGTCGCGCTGAGGTTTGTCGAAGACCGCGAGGAAATCCGCACCGCGGAAGAGAGTCAGCGCGGCAATATTGTTGAGCGTGTTGAGAAAACCGACCGCAGCCGAAACCAAAACGAACGCGACCATAAGCGCGGCCCAGATTTTGTTCACGTTGCTGAGCAAGCGATAAAGCGCGATGCCGAGACAAATGAAAATGACCTGGCCGATGAGATCGCCGAAGATCGACAATCGAAACATCGTTTCGTGCGCGAGAATGTTGTCGGCGGTGGCGGCGGCGTTGCCGCGCACGATCAGTTTGCTCGGGACGTAGATTAAGCTAAAGGGCGCGGTAAATACCATCGACAGATAAATAAATCCGGCGATGCGCGCGGCTTTTTTGGTTGGATGCATCGGTTTCAACTTTTCAGAGTTTCAACTTTCAATTTAGTAGCTTCATCGGCCTAACGAAGCTTGCTCTTTCCATCGTTCAACGTTCACGCCGAACACGAGGAGCCAGAATCCCAGCACCAGCTCGCCGCCGCCGAGGGCCAGGTTGTAGGGGTAGAGGTAGTTCGCGAGCGGCGGCCACAGATACGTCGAATAGCCCACACCAGCCAACGCCTCCAGAACGCCGAGGATTCGAGGCAGGAAGGTCGACTTGTAAACGACGTAGCCGACGAGCATGCAGCAGAACCCGAAGAACGCGAGGTAGAGGTTGAAGGCGTGCCCGCTCCATCGGAGGAAAAGGAGTGCCATGGACTGTAGTTGTTCGACGTTAAATGCGCCAAAATCCTTCCCGCTCTTCAAGAGGACCAAGACCGGGAGTTGAACGAGACTCCCGCCAGCCTGAAGAGCAATCGCCACGAGGCCGAAGAACGCCACGAGCAAAGCTGCGATCTTGCCCACGGGTCTGAACAAGACATAGAGGAGAACTGTCCGGGCGATATTGAACGCGACCGCGAGGACGCAGAGGGCGAGCCCCAAACGGAACAATGACTCGTTTCCCAGAATGTTGGCCGCCGTGGCCGCGGCGTCCGTGGTGACGACGAGCCGGTCAGGTATCCGCACCTGGCCGTTCACCGAGGCCACGCCTTCGAGCACGCCGAGGACAGCGGCCATTCTCGCCAGAAAGCGAGGCGACATGCTCCATTTCAAGAAACGTTTGATCGTCATAAGCCTAACGAATCAGACCGCTCGGGCCGGGAGGGCTTTCACGTTTACGCCTCTGATCAGCAGGTAGAGCGCGAACGCCATTTCACCGAGCACGACCGGTTGAATGATGCCGAAGGCAGTATCGTAGTAAGCTGGAAACACCAACGCGATCACACTGAGGACCAACCAACCGAAGCCGGCGATGATTAGCCAGACGCCGAGGATCCGCGGCAGAAATCCGGAGCGGAAGACGAGCAGACCTAAAGGAAACAGCCATAGACCGGAGAAAATCTCATTAATCAATGCTGCCTGACCATGTAACCGCAGAAAAAACATCGCGAGTGCATCGCGTTGCGGCTTATCGAGAACAGCGAGGAAATCATTGCCACGAAACAAAATCACCGCCGCGATATTGGGCAACGCTCCGAAAAATCCGACCGCGGCAGAAAGCAAAACAAAGCCGACCATCAGGAAAGCCCAGGTTTTCCCAACTTCGCGAAGCAGGTGGTAGAGAAGAAACCCCATGCCAATGACGATCACATAGGCAAAAAGGTCTCCCAGGATTGAAAAGCGAAAGAGCGTTTCGTGATCCAATATGTTTTGCGCGGTCGCGGACGCATTTCCGCGGACAATCAGTTTGTCCGGAATGTAAGACCAGAAGTAGAGAGCGATCGGCAAGGTTGAGAGATAGACTGCGCCGGCGATACGCGCGGTTTTCTTTGTTGGATGCATGCGTCTTTTTCTTTCGTCAGGCGATTGTCGATCTTCCGAAATCAGAGCGGACCGCGATATCGGCGGAGTCGAATTGCCGCGATCACAAATGCCGCCGCGAAAATTAGTCCGAGCCAGAGACCCGGCGTGCTCAGATATCTCGCGGGCGTGAGTTGAATAAACGAATCGACCGCCATGCCACGGTGCCCCCCAAGGTCGAAAGCATTCGGCGCGAACCCGAACACGCGTTCTTTGAGCAGATTGCTAACGTACGAAGTATTGAAGGTGATCTTTTCAAATATGGCGATGGCCACCGGCGGCAACGCAGCCCAAAGAAATGTCGTGCGCCGGACCCAACCCGAGACGAGCAACGCCCAGCCATAAATCGGCGCGTGCCAGAGCGCGATCGCGACCAGCCCGTAAACGAGCACCAGCCAGTTTTGAATCCACGGAATGGATGTCCATGTTGATGCCGGACTCATTCCGTGCGCGATGAGCAGGCCGGTCGTCCACAACAGCATCACCAATTGCGTAGCAATGACGATCGCGACGATGATTAACGGCAGCACGGCAAGGGGAATGATCGCCTTCGACAGCACGGTCGCGAGATCGGAAACCGGCAGCGATTTCCAAAACAAAATGCTGCGATCGCGCCGTTCGCCATGCAGCGCATCGAGACAATAAAACAGGCCCACGATAAAAGCGGTGAAGATTAGGATCATGGCCACGACGTCATAGGGTGCTTCGATCCCGGCGCGCGCTTTTTCCGGGCCGAGTAGCAACACTGCCTGCCTGCGTTCCGGTAAACCGGCCGTGCTAAACAGGAAACCGATCAGTGCCACAACAGCGACAATCGCCGGCGCGAAGTAAATCGATTGGTTCTCCCACACTTCGCGCAGAACTGACCAGTAAAATGGCCGCGTCGCGGTAGCGCTGGAGCTAGGAGCTAGGAGCTCGAAGTTAGCCTGCGATTCTCCTGGTGTGTTGGATGGACTGTTCATTTATTTCCCTCACCTCTGACCTCCGAGCTCTGACTTCCTTGGCGCGCCGTAGCCTCGTGCGAAGGCGGCTGGCCTTCGTTCTTGCTCATCACCGCAACGAACAAGTCGGCGATGCTCGGCGTGCGCACGTCGCCGATCGCGGCAAGTTGATTGCGATCGGCGCCGTCGAATAAAAGGACGCTGCGACCAAATACCTGCCGTTCGTGGATTGGCTTGAGCGATTTTGCACCGGCGATGTGATCCGGATGCACCATCACTTCGACATAACGCGACTCGAAATCTTCCATGCTGCATTCGAGCACGATCCGGCCGCGATCGATAAAGATGAGATCGGTCAGGACATCCTGGACTTCTTCGACCTGATGCGTCGTGACAATGATGGTGCGACTGCCGTCGAAGTAATCGTTGAGCAGCGAATCGTAGAATTGTTTTCGATAAAGAATGTCGAGTCCGAGAGTCGGTTCGTCCAGCACAAGCAGCTTCGCATCGATCGCCATGACCAGCGCGAGATGGAGTTGCGCGACCATGCCTTTGGATAATTCGCGAACCTTGCTCGTTCGCTTGATCGTCGTCTTCGCCAGAAAACTTTCCGCTTTCGCGCGATCGAACTTCGGATGCACGCCGGCGACGTAATCGAGCAACTGCGTAACGCGAATCCAGCGCGGCAGCACGGCGACGTCGGCGATGAACGAAACATCGCGCATGAGTTGCTCGCGCGCGGCCCACGGGTCGCGCCCGAGCACTCTCAGTTCTCCCTGGTATGCGGTCAGTCCGAGAATCGCATTCAGCAAAGTGGTTTTGCCCGCGCCGTTCGGCCCGATGATTCCAAGAATGCGGCCTTCTTCCACGCGAAGATCGACATCGTCCAACGCGACCGTTGTTCCAAAAACCTTGCGCAGACCGCGAGCTTCAATCGTTGCCATGGCTCAGTGCTTCTCCTTTCCAGTCTTGGATGAATGACGGGCTGCGGCTTCGAGCAATTCTTTTGGATCCAGACCAAGCCGCTTAATCGTTGCGTGAACACGTGGCCAATGTTCGTTCAGAAATTTTTGGCGTTCGCCTTTGACCAACAAATTGCGCGCGCCCGATTTCACGAACATTCCCAGTCCACGCCGAGTTTCGACCAATTCTTCGCTGACCAATTGTTGATAAGCCTTCAGGACCGTCAGCGGATTGACCCGATACTCGGCCGCGACATTGCGCACCGACGGCAACGGATCGCCTTCCTTGAGCACGCCGTCGAGAATCATGTGAACGACGCGATCGCGAAGCTGGCGATAAATCGGCTGACCATCATTCCATTCACGGCTCATCCGATCCTCCGCGGGCTCTCGAGAGCGAGCTCAGATTTGCGGTTTTAATTTGGTCGCTGGCTCTCATCTAGTGATATAGTTAACTATAACACCATCTCACGTGCAACCTTTTTTTAATCTTTTCCGTCGCCAGTGCCTCCCCCTGAAAAGTGCGCTTTACGCTTTCTCGACTGGAGAATCCGCGCCTGCCGCCGCCTTTGAATGAAGATCTACGAGAATTAGATGGCACTCATATATAAGCGCACATTTTTCGTCCAGGAGCCGTCCTGGTAGAAAACAGGATTGGGCCCGAGCTGACCTACATTTTTAATTGGGCGACGGCGGCGTCGCACTCTTGAACTTTTGCAGCGAACTTTCCCGCTGGAAGAAGCGAACCCGGCACTGGAAGAATTTCGCGACAGCAAGTTTGCCGGCACGGCCGTCTTGGTCGTCAATAAAGATTAACTGTGTGAACGCTCTCATTTTAGATCTAACCCTGATTTTACCATTCCGAGGGCGATCTTAATTTCCTAGCGCTCAATTGAGAGTGTTGCGTTCCGATTCGAAATTAGGTCTGAGGCCGAGCGATTTTGGGGAGCGAGATCAGCCACAATATGTTCGAAAGTTGGGTCGCCCCGGAGCGGGTCCCAGTAAGGATGGAGTTTCAGATTGCCATAGCTCAAGGTACTGGGGATTCGCAGAGTTGCTCCTACTTGTTTGACGGCAAGGTCTTTCTCGCCGCACCACGCGTAGATAACGCCTAGGTACTTGACCAGCTCGGCGCCGTCGATCGAGTCCTTAGTAACTGGCAGCAGCTCGACAGCGTGCCGCCCCTCGCGTAGCGCGTCTTCCTTGCGACCGAGTGCAGCATCAACTAATCCGAGCACCGAAAAACCGGGAGCATAATTCGGTTGTTCCCTCATCGTCTTTTCGATTTCAGCGCGAGCTTGTAGAAGCTCGGCCCGAGCTGCGGCAGCATCGCCTCTGAAGCGAGCGGCCAAGGCTTTGCAGAGCGAGCGAGGAAAGTTCAAGTCAATCGATATGCCGGTTGGTGGCATCGCCGCCAGCGCCTGCGCGACTGCGGCTTCATCGCGTTCGCAAACGCCGACATAGAACCATTGAGCCGCCAGATTTGGCGCGCTGGCCGGATCCTCGACCAAAATTTTTCCGATCGTCTCGCGCAATGGGCGCGGGTCGGCCTTCCACTCAAGATCGACGAGAGCACGGGTCACGCGCGTATCAGTATCGCCCGGCGTTAATGCAAGCGCGCGATCCAAGGCAGCGGCCATTGCCCCAAACTGCCGAAATTCCTGGTAGCTCAGCGCGATCTGCTGGAGCATAAAAAAGTTGCGCGGGTCGAGTTCGAGGGCTCTTTCCAAGCTACGTGCTGATTCGTTCCACAATCCTTGCCGCCGATCCATGTAGCCAGCTAACTCAAAAATCTGCGAGTTGTTGGGCAAACCGTGCTGAGCAAGTGCAAGTTCGGCCCGCGCGCGATTGTAATCGAGATAGCAGCGGTAGAAGAAATTTGCTCGGGCTAGATGCGTCTCCCCAGCATCGGGCCGAAGGCGCACCACGCTCTGGAGCGCAGTGTCTGCCGCTGCCAGCCGACTTGGCGTGTGATCCAGACCGAAGAAATACATGTAGTCGTGCGCGGCGGCGAGCTGACAGTAAGCGAGGTAAAAACTCGGATCGCGAACGACGGCCTGTTCGAGCAAATTAATTGCTTCGCTTAATCGTTCCTGGATTTGACCGTTGAGAGCAACGGTCTCGATGAGTGCCTTTGCGCGAACGTAGAGGCCGTAGGCGGCAACATCTTTCGTCGGGCGCTCGCTAATCGCGGCCTGCTCTTTTGGCGTGATCGCGACCTGTAGGTGCGCGATAATTTGCTGCACGATCTCACTCTGGATCGAGAATACGTCGGCCGCGTGGAGTTCATAGGTCTCTTCCCAGATGCTACTATTTTTGCGGGCATCGCTAAGTCGGGCGGTAATGCGAAGCTTATCCCTCATTTCACGCAGGCTTCCCTCCAGCACATAGGCAACGCCCAGGGCTTCGGCAATCTCGGGCAAGTTGCGCGGCTTAGCAGGAGCGTAACCGTTGACCGAAGTGCCGCTAATAACTTTCAGATCTGCAATCAT
>Ga0209804_1002124_pt1 | contig 12211 bp, 6 predicted proteins | sample GraSoiAngelo_139_FD_185896 | JGI IMG/M metagenome (GOLD analysis project Ga0209804, IMG submission 185896) | Grasslands soil microbial communities from the Angelo Coastal Reserve, California, USA - 14_0929_12_20cm (SPAdes) (version 2) | ecosystem: Environmental > Terrestrial > Soil > Grasslands ... | reverse complement strand
GCACCGACCCGTGGCCGGCGTGATGCCTGGTCCGGCTTCGTGGAAGTGCGCATCCCGGTCACGTCTCCGGATATGAACATTCCCGGATTCCACAGCTTGGGAATAACGGCTGCGGGACGTTATTCGAGCTACGACCCGGGCGGAGACTCGAAGGTCCCGAAGGTGCTGGTGCGCTGGCAGCCATTTGATGAGCAGGTCACGGTCCGTGGGTCCTACTCGCAAAGTTTCATCGCCCCTACAACATTCGACCTGTTTGGCGGCGCTGCTGAGAACAATCCGTTTCTTACGGTTGGCGGTGCGCAAGCACAGCTTACGACGGTCAACGTTTCCACTCGGACCCTCAAGCCAGTGGATGCCGAGAACTACGGTGGCGGCATCGTTGTCTCCCCGAAGATCGTCCCGGGTTTGACCGTCAGCGTTGATTATTATCACGTGAAGACGGAAAAGGACATCTTCCGCCTCTCAGAACAGGCTATGGCGGATGATCTGAACGCCAATGGTTCCGCTTCCATTTATGCGCCCAACTTCAGGTTCGACGATGGCTCGCAACTTACTTCTCCGGCTACGAACCAGATCACCATAAATAACTGGGGCAGCCTGAGGGTGCCTCTTGCCAACGGCGCATCGCAGGAGACGTATGGTTTGGATTTGGCCGCGACTTATCAATTAAATACTGATCAATGGGGCAAGTTCATCTTTTACGCCAATGCAAATGTCCTGTTTAGTTACAAGTATGCAGATCCGACCATTGGCGGTCCCTTCCAATATGCAGGCCAGTACACGGATCGCCTCAACGGTATTGGTGGCGGTCAGGGGCTGTTGCCCGACTATATCATCAATACGGGCGTAACATGGGAATATCCTGTCAGACAGGACAGCTTGCTCGTCTCACTCAACGCCACGTACATCCCCGAAACTAAAGACTTAGGAACGCTTCACCCGGCGGTCGGCGGAACATCAAATGATTTCACCGTTGACGGAAGCGCTTGGAAAATCGACCCATGGTTCAAGATCGACATGCGGGTTGCTTATGAATTCGGCAAAAACAAGCAAACGAAGGCTTGGTATGACGGAACCACGGTCGCTATCGGTGTCAACAACATTACCGACGAAAAGCCGCCGATTATTGCTTCGTCATTTGAAGACAACACTGATAAATCAACTTATGACCTCCTCGGCCGGTTTGTTTACTTCGAAGTTGCGAAGAAATTCTAAGCTGTCGGTTTAGTTTCTCCTTCGGCGGCGGCCTTTTGATGATAGCCAAGTGGCAGTTTTTTGTGCCATTGCACGGCCATCTTCATCCAAAGCTGGGTCAACACTCCACACCGACTGCACTTCAGGCTGCTTGGGCAATAATTGGCCCGTCATTTCCGTAGCTAAGAAGACCATCACTATGCTCGCAGAACTTTTTGGGCCATCGCACGCCTGGTTGGCAGTAAGCATTCCGTCTCACCGGGGTTCTGGTTAGCTACCAATTCTGACCAGCGGCGTTCCAAGGATTCTCTCGTTTAACGCAGTTGATAGCAGCCGCACTCCGATGGGCGATATCAGGTAAACACCCTACTTGCGACAAGAGTGAATTCTTTTGTAAAGACCAAACCGATTCTTAACCGTCAAACTGAGTCGTTCCAGCTACAACAGAAATGAAACACGAATATGAACTCTATTCTTTCGGGTTGTCGCGGCAGAAATTCTCTGGCTCTCATCATTGTCGCGGTTGCCTTTGGAGTCGGTATCGGTTCTGTTGCTCAAAACTCTGATTCAAGCGCTGGCATTGACAGTGCGGCTTCGGCGGCGCGGCCAGGGAACGAGCGCTTGAATTTTCAAGCGGATATCTTCACCGGCCGTTTTGCTTACTCGGTGCCAATCGTCGTTGCTCCGGCCCGTCAAGGCGCTCAACCGGCGCTGGCTCTGTCTTACAACTCCGCGGGTGGCAATGGTTGGTGTGGCCTCGGTTGGTCGCTTGAAGCGGGCTTCATTCAGCGTGAAATCAAACGCGGAGTTCCCGTCAAATGGAGTGCAACGGCGCCACTCAACGAATACGACGATGCGAAAGGATTCGCATTCAACGTGGGCGGGGGGAGTGGAGCGTTGGTCAATGTGGGTGGCAACGAATACCGGGCCGAAATAGAAGGCGCGTTTCTTAGATTCCTGTATGTCCAGACCGGGAATCATTGGGAGGTTACCGACAAGAGCGGTAACAAATTCTACTTTGGCGAAAGCAATGACCCGTTCGGCCAACCGACGAACAGTCGCATGGAAAACAACAGGCCGGGATGGACTCCAGGCGTGGGCCAAAGCACGTTTCGTTGGTCGCTCAACCGCGTTCGAGATGTCAACGGCAATGAGTCGTATCTCTCTTATGCGAATGACGGGAACGAGCTCTATCTCGATACGGTTAGATACAATGCGAACGTGAACGCGCCGGCTCTTCCGGCCACGCACACGGTGGAGTTCGAGTTGGAAGAGCGAAGCGACCGGTCGTTTTCCTTCCAAGCCGGTTACCGGATAGCCCAAAACAAGCGCCTTTCGCAAATTCGAATCAAAGTCAGCGGGACCCCGGTGCGCCGCTATGCGTTGGGCTACGCGTACTCGCCCTCGACTGGACGTTCATTGCTGACCGGCGTTACAGAGTATGGTGCTGACGACAGTTCTTCACTGCCGCGGACGACTTTTGACTATCAGGTGAAGCCCACCGGTTTTGAAACCTGGCAGACCTGGCGGCCAGTGGAAGCCCCAAACTCGAGTGCTGGCGACGGCAGTTTAACCGCTCAAAACACGACGAGCTATGTGGATCTAATTGACCTCAACAGTGACGGATTGCCGGATCGCGCTTCGGTTCGCAAAGTATGGCGGGAGACAGGAGGAATGTGTGGAAATCGTGCAGAACCTCAGGATGAACTTGAAGCACATTATTTCTGGGATTTACAAATGAACACTACTCAAACGTTCGCAACCAGGACCACGTTCGGAGAAGTCGATGCAAGCCAATGGTATCATCTTACCGGAAGAGGTTGTTGGCGAGACGCCGATTACTATCCACGCTTCCAGTACTCTTACAACGGCGCGACCCTCAGCACATTGGCTGACATCAATGGCGACGGTCGTTTAGATCGAATCACTCGCCGCGATATGAATTTTGATCAGTATAGTCCAAACGACTATTTACTGGTGCAATTGAACACTGGCTGGGGTTTCGGTGGATTCGTCGGTTGGACGAACGCGAGCGCGCAAGGGAGCACCTCTTATGGCTGGGGAAGCATTCGATACTCTGCTCCCTCAGGGCAAGGGTCATACACTGTGGTGGAACTCGTGGACATGAACGGCGACGGGCTGCCGGATCGTCTGATGCGCACAATTAATGGTCCGTATGACAAACTTAAGGTCCAGTTCAACACAGGCGCTGGTTTCGGCCCTGTGTTCGATTGGGGCACACTCCTGGGCGGAGACGGATCGTCGGCATGGAACTCTATTTCAAGCGTGTGGGCCGATAGCTCCGACGCTTCGCATAGTTTCGTGGCTTTGGCCGATTTGAATGGAGACGGTTTGCCGGACCGCATCCTCCGAAAATGGAGTGCGCCATTTGACAGTTGGACCGTTCAATTCAACAACGGTGTTGGCTTCGAATATTCCGAAACCTGGGGACCTGTCAGCGGTCAGGGTTACGAAGGCATTTATGCTTACTTGGGCGCGCCGGAAGCGACTTATCAAGGAGCGAAATTTGCGATTCTGCAGGACATCAATGGCGACGGCCTGCCGGATCGAATAATGACGAAAAGCTCCCCTCCTTATACCGACTTCGTCGTTCAGCTCAACACCGGCAGCGGATTCAGTCCGACCAACGTCGCCTGGGGACCGCTCACCGGAGGCGACGGTTCATTTGGCTGGAGCAGCCCCGTTTCCACATCGCAGGACGCGACCTACAGCAGGCTGCAGGACATAAACGGCGACGGCCTGCCGGATCGTCTGATGCGATCGTATTCCGCTCCCTACACGAACTTTGTCGTGCAATTGAACAAGGGACCGTTCCCGGATTTGTTAGCGACCATTAGTAACAACATCGGAGGACGAGTGACGGTGACTTACGCGCCTTCGACGAGTTTTGACAACCGGGATCAAAACGGCATCAGCCAGTTGCCATTTCCGGTCTACGTGGTTACGTCGGTGGTTAAGGATGACGGTTTGGGCAACCAGACCGCGAACAATTATTCGTACGCAGGCGGAATGTTCGACGGCAAACGCAGGGAATTTCGCGGATTCAACTGTGTGGAGACTGTCGATCCGCTGGGTAAAAAAATGAGAACTTATTTTCACCAGGGTGGCGGGCGGGATGACAGCGCTAACGGCGAGTATCAGGATCAAGATTCGGTCGCAAAAAAGGGCGTCCCGTACCGAATCGAAACATGGGGCAGCGATGGACACCTGTACGGAGTCACCTTGAACAAAGTTGAGGAAGCGATGCTTCACATCAACGGTTGGTGTTTCCCGTACGTCTCCCAGACGGTTCAGTTGGAATATGACGGGGCGGACAACTATCGCGCGACGGCCCAACAGTTCTTCTACGACGTCAACACCGGCAATTTGATGAGCGAAATCAACTTTGGGGAGGTGACCAACGTGGTGTTCCAAACGCATGCCTTCAATGATGTTGGCTCGGACTCGATCTACACGTTCATGACCTATGCCACTTTAAGTAACGCCGATATAATAAATAAGCCCGCGTCGATTAAAATTACCTCCGACGCCGCCGGGAATTCGAAATTGCGAGAAACGAAGTTTTTCTATGATGGCATGCGCGGAAATCTAACGAGCAAGCAGGTGTGGCTCAGTCCCGGCAACTATTATGTCACGGAATCCACCGTCAAATACGATCAGTACGGCAATCCTGTCACAGTCAAAGATGCAGCGAACATCACGACGACCAACTTTTACGATAGCTTTTATCAGACGTTCCTGGTTACGAATGTCACCGCCGCGTTTACCAATCAATTTGTTTATGATGTGCGCTCTGGCGCGGGGGTCAGTTCAACGGATGTCAAGGGCCTCGTTACTTCAAACATTTTCGATGTTTTCTATCGCCCAAAAGAAACCTGGATTTCAACTGCTCCTTATGGACCGACGACGCTGTGGCGCGAAAAAGTCGATTACAGCCTTGGCGGAGTCGGCGATGGCGCCAGCGCCAATTATGTCCGCACACGAATCAACAATGGCGTGGATGCCATCAACGGTCACGAAACTTACACGTACGCAGATGGGTTGGGACGCCCGATCCAAACACGCGTGGAGGCGGAAAACGGCCAGTATCGCGTAATCGACACGCTTTATGATGATCGCGGCAACGTTAACTACCGGACGTTGCCTTACTTCAGCGCCGGAACCGGATTTACCGTCCTCACAGGTTCACACCTGGGGCCGCTTGCTGAGTTCGATCCAATCGGCAGGGCTGTCCGGACAACCCCAGGTTACCAGATTGTTTTCGACGCCAGCGGACAGATTGTCAGCCAGGGACCGACAGGTGGCGACTCTGGATCACCGCTCGCACCTGGCGCAATTGCCTATGTCGATGGCAACAATCCATGGGCAACCGTTTCGATCGACGCCGAGGGCAAGGTCAAAAAATCCTGCCACGATGCTTACGGCAGGGTGACGCAAGTGGTCGAAGTCACCAGCGGTAGCGATTTCAATACCTTCTACGGTTACGACCTCGTGGGTAATCTGACCAAGGTCACCAATCATACCGGCCAAGTCATCACGATGTCCTATGACAGCCTTGGCCGGAAAATCTCTATGTCCGATCCTGACATGGGTTCATGGACTTATAAATACGACAACGCCGGCCGACTGATCGAACAGTTGGATGCCAAACAGAATTGGACAAGGTTTTTCTACAGTGATGCCCTCGGACGGTTAACGACCAAGAAAATCTACGACCCCGCTGCATACTGGAACTATCAATACTACGGTTACGATTATCCTGTCGCTACGATCACCTACACCCATGACTCGAGTGGAAGTGATACGGCGTATAGCGTTTATAAGGGACAGTTGTACAAAATTCTCGATCGGGAAGGCTGGCAAAAGTTCAGTTACGATGTTCGTGGTCGAGTGATCAAGAGCACTCGTTATTTGAACGCAACAGCCACGATGTATACCACCGAAACGACTTATGATGATGCCGACCGAATTTCCGAGCTGACATACCCTGACGGGAGACTCACGAAGGTCCGATATTCCTATGATAACGCGGGGAATTTGACCAACGTGATCAGCCTGGCAGGAACAGGGACTCAGGAAATGTTTTACAGCGGTCCTGTCTTTAATGCTCTCGGTCAAGTGACCAACGTAAGATACGGCAACGCGGGAGCGAGCCAGCAGATCGAGACTTACAACTATTTCATCAACTCGGCACGGCTGCAGCGAATGCAGACAACGCTTCAAGGGAGCGGATCTCAGCAGGATTTGCAATACACTTACGACAGGGTCACGAACGTCAAAAGCATCAGCGACAAGGTCTGGTCCGGCTCCGGCTCTTCCAGCATCACCAACGTTGCCTACGACGATCTACATCGACTGACCTCGCTCACACGCGAGGGGGTAACTTGCGTGTTCGGATACAACGCAATCGGCAATGTGTTGACGAACGGCGAACATAACATCGCCGACTATCAGTATCATGCGACCAAAGTCCACGCGGTCATCAGTGCCGGAAGCAAATCGTACGCCTATGACGCGTGTGGCAACATGACCGCACGCGGCGACCAAACCCTTTACTATGACGAAGAAAATCGTCTGAGGCAGGTTTCCGGTGGAGGCGCGACTGTAACGTTTGGATACGCTGATGACGGCACGCGGTTGTGGCGGCTGAAGTCGGGTGGCACACGCACGGTGTGGATCGGGAATATTCTCGAAATCAAGGACGGGAAAACACTTTGCCACGTTTTCGCCAACGGACGGCGAATCGCCTCGTTCGAGCCGCAGGGAGGCGGACCCTGGGCCTTTTCGCCAGTGCCGCAATATGACCGGTTCGGCAGATTCTGCCGCGCGGTCCCACGCGCCTTGGAATGGCCGCTTCAGGACGGTCGCACTCCCGTTACCGTGTTGATCGTCAGTCTGACCGGTATCCTCTGCGCTTCGCTCGCGGGACGTGGCCGCTCGAGTATTCGTGATGCGCGATTCCCCAATCTCAGGCCGGTACCCTTTTGGCGCCAGGCTGTCTCGGTCTGGCTCATTGCGGGGTTGGTACTGAGTACTGGAAACACGAATGTTCAGGCTCAGCAATACAATCCCGTCTTTTATTATTGCCATAACGATCACTTGGGTTCCTCAAATATCATCCTGGATCGTAACGGCGTTCGGGTCCAACACTGCGAATATACGGCGTTCGGAAAAGACCGTTTCGCGGAAACGACGTCGGCTTTCAGCCTATCGAACCGCTACACCGGCCAGGTCCTGGACGAAGACACGGGCCTCTATTTTTACCAGTCGCGGTACTACGACCCTGAAATCGGACGATTCACGCAGCCGGATTCAGTCGTACCATCTCCCAAAGATCCCCAAACACTGAATCGCTACAGTTACGTCAACAACAACCCCCTGAAGTACGTCGATCCGACCGGACATATATTTGGTATCGACGATCTGATTATTGCTATCGTGATTGGGGCCGCCCTTGGCGCTGCGACGTCTGCGGCGACGGGCGGTGATATCGGCAAAGGCGCGTTGACCGGAGCGATTGGCGGAATCTTTGGCGGCCTGGGCGGCGCTTTGGGCGGCGCCATCGGTGGACAAGTTGGGGCATTGGCCGGCGCCGTGGCCGGAGGCGCCACAGGCGGAGCCGTCAGCGCGGCTGTGACGGGCGGAGACGTTGGGATGGGAGCGTTGACAGGGGCAATCGCCGGAGGGATCGGGTGGGGCGTCGGATGGGCCAATGCGAACTATTTGGATGATGCGCTGTCGGAATTTTCCGTGGCGACGATCTCAGGCAGCCTGGGCGGCGGGATCGGCGCCGAACTGCAAGGCGGTGATTTCTGGCAGGGAGTCCAATACGGCGCTATGGGTGGCGCCATAGGTTATTCGCTTTACGCCACAGTGAAAGCTCCGGGTTGGAGCAATCCAGGGGCGGCACTCAAACGTGTTCTTTACGGCGACTCCGGGCTCGGTCAAGAGCCTTACGATTCGCAGATCAACGACAACAAATTCGGTCACGCGAACATGATGTCGCAGCTCCTGCAGGCATTCGGGCCTTTGGCTGTGCCGTTCCTGTTTTTGGGAGGCATCGGCTACGAAATGTACAGCACGTTCTTCCCGGGCCATGTCCCAGGCGGTCCTGCAGGCCAGCGATTGCCCCCTTTCTACGGGCTGTTTGATGGACAGAACCCGGTGAACTGGCTTTGGGATACGCCGGGCGATATCCTTGCGAACGGCTTGGGCCTAATGAACGGTCTTCTGCTTTCGCCGCCCCTGACAGTTGAGGCTAACAAGTTCGGTTACCTCATTCCGGGCCCGAACTATTCCGCAAACCGATTGGGTAACTACCCCAAGCTGGGCGGAGACGCGCGGCAATTGTGGCCGAAGCTCGCGCCTCCGGGTGCAGCGTGGCCGTGGTAACGCACCGCCGATCCAGTGAACACCCGCCATGCGAAGGCCCGGTCTATTTGCTAAGCCCGATTCATTGGTGAATTGTTCGCATCAAACTGCGACGAACACCATGTCATGCATCCATTCGCGATGCCGAGCTCTCTTTGCCCCCGGAAAATTGCGGGCGATCGGTGTATCAAGCCTGATCCTCCTGCTCGCCGTCGGCTGTCAGCACACCAAACCGCTCGTCGCTGTCGATTCCGACCGGACCGGCTGGGTCGAGGTGGCGAGGGTTCCGGCGGTCAGTGTCCCCAGGATGCAGCGCGTGATGATTCGCGAGGGTATCCCCGCCTGGTTTGATGCGAACGGTTATCCTTACTATCCAGTGACGGTTCCTCCAGAGCGCCAGGAGCGCGCGCGACAGATTTTTGCGCAGAGAGGCTATCGTGTTGTTCCCTAGTGAGTCGCTCGTTTCATACGCAAAACCCAACACTTTGGGAAAAACTGGCGCCGCCCAGGGCCAGTCGGCCTTGGTAGAAGTGGAGCAGTATGAAATGTACTAACCTCGTTCCAATGCTCGCCCTCATTCTGACGATGAGCGCCTGTCAAGGACCAGGAGGCTCGCGATTCCGCGCCGAGTGGCCGCGAATCGTTGAACGTGCCCGCGCTCGAGTCCTTGCCCAACTGCCGAATCTTGATAACACTTCGCTCGAAATGATCCGGACCTGCGATCCGAACCTGCGGGCTGTCACCGCACCCTTCGGCGGTGATTACACATTCGGTTGGCAGATTTCGTCGAACCGCACCGTCGAACTCGACGCAGACAGTGACTACAGAAATGTGGATGGCAGACCCGTCGTGATTCGAGAACGTCGCGTAAGGTAGATCATTCGTCGCACGACAAAAAGGAACATGACAACGAGTTGCAACCGGCTCCGCTGGCCATGCCGAGCTGCTTTTGCCCCCGGAAAATTGGGGGCGATCGGTGTATCAAGCCTGATCCTGCTGCTTGCCGCCGGCTGTTTGGCGCCGCCGAAGATTCACAGTTGGCAGATTCCTTCAGATCAATCTTCAATTTTGGCCGAAGCCAGTCGGTGGGCGCCGCTCTTGACGAATCACTACGTTAGAGTTGATGAAGGAAAGCGGTCGCAAGCGGTCGCATTGCTGCAGGACCAGTCCTTCGCCTTGGTTGACCGGGAGCAGGCGGCGGCGTTCGCTCGGGGCTTCACGCCTCCGCCCAGTAATGATCTGCGTCCGTACCTGGTGCGAGGTGTCAATTACGGCGGCAGGCCGTCCTATACCCTGTTGCGGTTCGACGAGCCGACAAACCGCTTGCTCGTGCAACAGGCAACCTACGATGGCGAGATGCTGTGGCCAACCCGATGGGTGATGGAACCGAATGCTCTCATAGTGTACTTGGCCCGCCCACCGAGCGCGGTTTATCCGGATGGGATTCTGGGCGGAGACGCGATCTTCCGTGGTAAGAATTGGAGGGCTTTGGATCACAGATGAGACGGCCTTGACTGGCCGTTGGGCGAATGATGGTCTAAACACGAAAGCAGTTCGACGGCCCGCTTCAACGTAGGCAACTCAGTTGATTTCCTGATTTCCGATGCGAACGGTTATCCTTACTATCCAGTTACGGTTCCTCCGGAGCGCCAGGAGCGCGCGCGACAGATTTTTGCCCAGAGAGGCTATCGTGTTGTTCCCAAGTAAGTCGCCCGCTTCATTCGCACCGAACGGTACAAACGAGGGACCGGACGATCCATCACCACCCGCGTCGTCCGACGGGATTTGAGCCCGTGATTTTCTTGTTCGCTTCTGTTCGCAACTCGTCCAGACTGGCCATGGTCAGATCAGTGAATCCGGCCATTGTTTAAGCGGTATTCGGTGTCATTGACGTTATGCAAGTGGTTTGGGTTTGGATTGCACGCTTTTTATCGGGCGAACGGTTTCGCAAGGCGACGCCTGAGGAGCGCCGATTCTTTTCTGCATACTTCCTGTTTGTTCCTCTTTGGGGTGCGTTTTTCGTCTGGTTCGGGATTACGTTCATGGACACAGCGCGAGCCGTTTCGCTGTGGATGTGCGTTACCACGTTCGGAGTTGTTTTGTTTTTTGGTTCTCACTACTGGGGAAAGTTTGTGCCCGAAAAGGTTTCCTGGATTTTAGGAGGTATCATCTGGGCAGTTGTAGTTTGCTTGGCTTTGACAGGAGTGCTTACGTTGTGATGACACCTAACCTCGACAGCGAACCGCCGCCCCACTGGGCAGTCGAACGGTTCGGGAAACTTTCGACGCGATTGTTGCCGGCGCAGCATCCCCGGCGGCGGTCGCTGAGCTTGGTCGATCGTGCAATCGTTAAGAACCATAGAGAAAGCCCGGCGCCGGGTTCGGCGGCGCAAACTTTTCGCGACGATGATTGGACGTTCAGATCAATGATTGGAAATACGGGCACACCTCAAACTTGAGTGCAGCCCAACGCGTGCTCGGAGTTCTAGTTAAGCCGGCGTTAATGAGGGCGGGCCGGTGGCCCTGTCAAAAATCTGTCTTTCGCCCCTCATCGTCTTCGTGGCAATCGCCACCTTCCCCATGATCGGTATTTTCCTTATACTGGCGCTTACTACTGCTTTTCCCAAACGAACTCGGCGCTAAACGCCTCGCCTTCACTGTTAGTGCCCTTGGATGTAGTAGTCATGGTCTTGCCGTCTTTCGAGATGACCACTCGACCGGTTGCCAGGTACTTCCCACCTGCCTGCCTGGTGGTGACCGTGAAGGTGTTATCGTCCACCTGCTTGATGGCGATCGTATCCCATGGTGCTCCGGTGACGGGGTTATCCTTGCCATCATATTTGGCGGTGTAGGTAGATTTGATCGGAGTGCCGTCTTGCCGTTCCCCTGTGGTGGTCACTTTGACACCTCCATCGAATGCCTCGCGGGTAGCACTCAGGCTCTTCACCGGAAGTGGTGGCGGGGTGTATTTAGATTTTTCCACATTGAGTTTCCACGTTCCAAGAGAGTTGTCACCCCCGAAAGCGACAACGGTGCCCAGCAGGATAATCAACGACGGCGTTATCAGTTTTATTCGCATCGGAATTCCTTTCATATCGTCAATTGTTAGTGACAGTTGCTCAGGGTTGAGTGAGGACGACCTTATCGGAACGTCCAATGGCGTCAAGGTCATTTGACCTGGACGCGATCAAGATCGTGTTGCCCAAAGGGTCGTCGCCCGGCAGCCAGGAGTCGCAGTAACGGCGGGCCGTCGCTCGATCCGCATGAACTCGCGCGCAATTTGTCCGCGCGCGTTGACTGACAATACGCGGGCCCGGCTTGGCGGCGAAGAGGAAGACGATTGTCACCTCCTGGTTCGTGCTGTTGGCATTCGGCAGCTCCGGCTCTCCGGCGCCGTCGGCGTCGTCTTCGGTCTCTATCCGGCCAAGTCGGCGGCCCAGTTCTACCCTATTTGCAGGTCACTTACACGTCCACGCCGTCTCCGTCGCTGGGCGTGGTGCGATCGGGGAACAACAACATCCTGATTTCCTGGCCTAAGGCGGCTGCGGGATTCGGCCTTGAGTCCAAGGAGAGTCTTTCAGCAGGAACCTGGTTGCCGGTAACAACTCCCGTGGTAGAAGTTGGCA
>Ga0209804_1002122_pt1 | contig 12224 bp, 11 predicted proteins | sample GraSoiAngelo_139_FD_185896 | JGI IMG/M metagenome (GOLD analysis project Ga0209804, IMG submission 185896) | Grasslands soil microbial communities from the Angelo Coastal Reserve, California, USA - 14_0929_12_20cm (SPAdes) (version 2) | ecosystem: Environmental > Terrestrial > Soil > Grasslands ... | reverse complement strand
GGTTCGTCACTACCTTACATTTCTTATTTCGTTGGTACTTGGCGATCAAACTCTTGGCGATGACGCAGGGCAGCTCGGGATAGAACGCACTGGAGGAACGTTCCCTGTGAACCAACATGCGGTCCACACAGATGCGGGCCAAGGGTTCCAGGGTCTCCAGGGTCACGGCAAGAGAATCGGGAACCGGGACCTGAATACAGCAAGTCACTGTCTCTACCACCTGGCCGTGCAGGTCTTGAGCCGCGCCCGCGGTACGTTGAACAGCCGCAGCGCATCTCTGTTCGTCGACAGATTCAGCTCTTTTTATTAGCGTGGCCATGGCCGAACTCTCTGGTCTAGGGTTTCGTAAGCTCAACCTTGCACGTTGTCACGACCACACCGGGAACATAGCACATTCGCTTTCTGTTCGCTCAGTACATTGCGACCCTGCCCTACTTGATTACGAGCCATTCGCGTTTCGAAATAGGAGGTCGCAGAGCCGCGCGCTGGATATGGAGATTTAGTCGGTTCGGGTAGTTTCCGGTTTGTAGGTCTTGCTGAAACCGTTATGGGTATTCGTCACAGTAAAAGTGCCATCCTGCAGTGCCGACACCTTGAAATAGTAAGCAGTGCCGTTGTGCTGCGGTGCTGGAGGGGCCTGCTGACCCTGGGGCGGAAGCTCGACCGGAGCCACAGGCATAGCGCTCAGTGGTTCGTCGAACAAGTTCGCGATGAACATCCCAGGCACCGTGTATTCCTGGCCGCTGAGCAGCGAGAAGTGCATCTGCCAGACATCGAGGAGGCCCGGAGAGCTGAAAAGCACCTTCATCGCTTCGGGAGGTGCCCCTTTGCGGGTTCCGTTGTTCATGATCGCAGCTCGCGGACGAAGAGGATATACGAGCAGGTCCGAATTGACGTTTCCATGACGAGCAAGCAGGTCCAAATCCACAGAACCGAGTCGATTCGTGGGACACATCAGGTCGAATTGCCGATTCAAGGTTAGGTCGCCCAGGATAATCGTTCGAAACTTTCCGAAGGTAATGAAGCTTCCGACTGATTGGTCGTCTTCGGTCTTGGGGACATCCGTCGCCTTGAAGTTGGCGCAATAGGGATTAGGGGAGCCGGCGCCGGGCAGAGGGGTCTTTAGCACTTCTCCCGCAGCGGAGACGATGCGCCAGTCCAAACCGCTAATTGCGATCCTATCGCCAGGCTTTGCAATGGTGTGTTTCGCTTGGCCATAAAGTTCTGAATAACGCTGTAGAACGGGATCTATATTCGGGCCGGGCTGGATATTCGCCCCATGGTCGATAAACTCCTTGATCGCAACATGGGTCGCCAGTTCGGAAAGACCGCCGATGTGATCGTTGTGGTAGTGAGTGATAATTAGGTGGTCGATCTGCTTAACGCCGGCGTCCTTGACTGCGGCCATAATGCGTCCTGCATCACGAACGGCACCGTCCCCACCGTTCCCAGTGTCGACAAGCATCGACTCTCCGGAAGGCGCGACAAAGAGGACGGCATTGCCGCCCTCGACGTCGATCACATAAATGTCCAGCGTCTTGGAAGCTTTAGACTGTGCCACAGCAAGCGAAGCTGACAGGACCAGAACAACTGAGAGCACCACAGTTCTCAGCATCAGAGCCCTCCTAACAAGAATGCTCGGCTCGCGATAAGAATGCTCCGACCGCGTCACAACCATAATGGCCAAATCCCGAATTGCCAGCATCATACACCTAGCACTGGGGCATGGTCCCATCGTAAAGTACCAGTCGGCTAAAGACCTCGCATTCCTCGCGGAGGCAGCCTTGACCTTCTGGAACGTATTATTTGCCGCCAACCAGGAGGAATTTCTGAATTCGTTTGCCGGTTTCGACCTCGCCCGTATAGAGATTCCCGGCGGAATCCGACACTAACTGATGTATCGCGTGGAACTGGCCCGCATTGCGGCCGTTGTGTCCGGTCATCCCAACCACGGTGCCGTCGCTGCGGCGCAATGTCCAGATCACGTTGTCGGTGTCATCAGCCACCAGCAGATACTCCTGGCCAGGATCGTGCGAGAAGGCAATGTCGCAAACTGTTCCTGGCTCTCGCGTCGTCGGATGTACGAAGAACTCCTTCACGAACTTGCCCTGCTTCGCGAATACCTGAATCCTGTCGTTGGCGCGATCGCAAACGTAGACAAGTCCATCGTTAGAGATGTGGGCACAGTGGACGGGAGACCGGAACTGCTGGTCGTGGGGAGCATCGGCCTTGTAAGGACCAGGGTCGGTATCGTTAGGAACATTTCCATAGGCGCCCCACATCCGTTTGAATGCAAGCGTAATGGAATCGAACACGATGACGCGCTTGTTCAAGTAGCCATCGGTCACGTACAACTCATGCGCAGCCTCATCCACTTCCAGCCCGGCGGGCTGGCCTAGCTCGGTCGTGTCAGCGCTATTGGCCGGGCCCTTCGCAGGATGGCCGATCTGACCGAGGAACTTCCCGTCGTTTGTAAACTTGAGCACTTGGCGACTCGTCGGACCGTTGCCGCCAATCCAGACGGTGCCGTCTCGTTGAACAAAGATTCCGTGTTCTGAATCGGGCCAGTCGTATCCGTTACCGTTGCCGCCCCAGGACTTTAGAAGGTTCCCATCCGTGTCGAATACCAAGACCGGAGGTGCAGGGAAACAACACATCGCTCCACGTGGGGAACTGGGGTCTGCGCTGATTTCGTCCGGGGTGTCGCTGCGCGGACGCTGCAGGACCCAAATGTGATTGTGGCTATCCACTGCCATTCCGCCGATTTGTCCCACGATCCAATTATTAGGCAACTCCTTCGGCCAAAACGGGTCGACTTTGTACCGCGGGGGCGGCGCGGTTTGCGCCAAAGCCTTCACATAAAGCGGAATAAGAGGAAACAACGCCACAAACGTGAACACCGCTACTTTCATCAACTTGCCCTGCGCTAAATTCAACATGAAACTTATCCTCCAGTTTTCACTGGATCACAAATTCCCAAACTATCTGCCCCGAAATATCCACTGCTTGGGAATGTAATTCCCTCTAGTGCACGATCTTATTAGTAGACTCGACCTGAGCCAATAGGGCATCTAGCGCTCGTCCGTTGAACAGGTGCCCATCAGCCACAACGGCTGATATCCTTCGGGTATTGTCAATGGCCTGGAGGGGATTAGCATCTAGCAGAACGAGATCCGCCAGTTTGCCTTTCTCGACAGTACCCATCGAGTTTGACTTATCAAAATATCTCGCGGGATTGATCGTGGCAGTTTGCAGCGCCTGCATCGGGGTCAAGCCAGCCTTCACGAATTCAGCAAGCTCGTCATGAACCGCAGAGCCGAAAAATGAGCTATCCGTGCCAACCAGCATTTTCACTCCACTGCGCTGCATTGCACCGACAATCCGCAGGTGGTACCGATACATTAGGTTCTGAGCTTCGAGCACGTCTGGGCTCGGTGGTTTCGAAGGCGACGGGTAAGAATACTCGCGAAGTGCCGGCGAAAAATACTTAACGACACGAGGATCGGTAACCGAAGGTCGATCGACACTTGCCCTGACTAGAGACGGCGTGACGTAGGTGTCATTTTTGACGAACTTCGCAAAAAGACTTGCAGCGGTCGCCTCGCTGTAGGTGCCTACCAACATCTTTATATCCTCGAGACCCAGTATCCCCCGCATGGCGGGCTTCCCCGCGCCATATAATCCTTCTTCTTTCTGCATCAGCTCGGCTTCTTTGGTGGAACATCCAAAAAGTACGCCATAATCGTGTTCCAAACTCTTCTGCCCCGCATCTGAAGCCTCAGCAGCAGAGACCAAAATAGGTACATGGCCAGCGAACGGTAGACCCTGTTTTTTTGCTTCATCTGCGATCGCGAAATACGCCTCTCGTGGAAGCTGGTCATATACTTTTATGAGATCAGCTCCTAACTTCTTGAGGTAAATTACTTCGTCGCGCGCCTGCGCCGCGTCCGCAACGGCAGCCCAATCACGTGGATAACCAGGCACATGAGGGCCGTTGACGATTGTCAACGCCAAGTTCAGGCGCGGGCCTAAAATTGCGCCTGCCTCAATGGCCTGTCGCCACTGCAAATCCTGGAGATATGGAAAATCACCGAAGTCATCCCGTTCGCCAGGGGATCCCATATCACGAACCCCGGTCACACCATTAGTGAGGAACAAATACATGACGTAAAGTGGGAAGGACTTTCTGCTCCGAATGAATGCGTGCGTATGCATTTCCCATAGGCCGGGAATCATGAATTGGTTCGTGGCATTGGTGACCACAGCGTTGAGCGGAACACTAATGGTTCTGGCTTTGCCGACAGAGGAGATCCGATTGCCCGAGACCATGACGGTCATATCCGTTTGCATCGGCCCCCCGGTTGTGTCAATTACCGTAACATGCGTGAAAGCGAGAGGTCTTTGATCTCTAGCTACCTGCTCTTGCGCAGAAATCAGAGTAAATGAAAATAAGACAAGCAAAATCGAACCCGGCACTCTCTTCATTGCTAGCCCCACCAAATGTACCAAGGACGGACGCCTCAACCGGAATTTCGGATTCAAATCCCTGGCTTGTGGATCGTACGATGCTCCCGCCGCGGACACAACGAGTTTGCTTGGGTAGCCTATCTATCTAGCGAGGTAAGCGTCCAACCTAAATCCTGATGCGCCATCTTATTGGAACAAGCTAGGTAGAAGCTCGGGCCTTCTTTTGAATCGTAGGTGGTAGCCTCTCGGTCCCGACAGGATGCGGCGCAGGACGTCTGTCTCAGTTAGCTCCTCCGAAGAGGCACTGGAGGTCCTTTTTCGTGTAATTCGGCTCGACGTCTATTCCTGTCTGGGCTAGGAGGAAGTTTTTTATGTCAGCGGCGGTGCGAGGGAGAATGCTCCCTCACACCGGCCTGGTTGATTTAGAACATGAGCTTCAACCCGAGTTGCATCACGCGGCTGCTTCCCGAACCGATGAGCGGATTGCCGGCCGAGACATCGGGCGTGTTACAGCTGCAGCCGAAAAAGCCACCGCTCGGGTCATCGCCTGAGTTGCCGTTAGTCGATGCGCCGTACGGATTGGCGAGACTGGGCTTATTGAACAGGTTAAAGATCTCCACGCGGAATTGGGCTCCGAGCCGCTCCCTCCACTTGAAGTCCTTGAATACCGAGAAGTCCACGTTCTTGAAACCCGCATCCCGGAAGATGTTCCGGCCCATGGTGCCAAAAGTTCCATTCACGGGAGGAGTCATCACCGAGTTGCCCTTCACCCAGCAGCCACCCACAGCCAGCGTATTGGGGTCGGGGGCGACCTTTGCACACTGCGCACCCAGCGACGAGGGGAACGGGGTGACGAGGGTGCTAATTCCGGATGTTGAGCCCGAGGGGGACACGATTTGACCAGGCTATTCACAATCCCTCTCTGAATATTGCAAAATGAACCGCCCGAGGGTACAGTCCCTGTCGTAAACCCGGTCCTTTTAAGGTTACTTTTATGGACGCATAGAGTCAGGGTTGGATTTGTCGTCTCGTCCTTGTTCGAAAATAGTCTGAAGACGTCGGGAAGGGGTGTCTGACGAGTTTCTCGACTATTCTTCGTATCGTAACTTGGTCGGCCCAGAAACTCAGTACTTCACAGGCTGATCTGTACACTCCTATAGTGATTCCATTCATCCTTGGTATCTTGTCCTTCTCTCTGAGTTTTTTTTTGCGCAGGTTCGGGGTCTCGGTTCGCACCACTCGGAAATGGGGAGATATGGAAAAACAGGAGGTGTGTTCATGAAGGTGAAACTGTGTCAACTTCTAGCTGTTGCGTGTGTTCTTTGCCTTAGTGCGCTAATTTCGCTACCGCTGCGGGCGCAGGTTGCCGGTGCAACGCTTACGGGCACCGTCACCGACACCCAGGGCGGAGTCATTCCCAATGCCAAGGTCTCCGCCCGCAATGTCGCCACGGGTGTCTCTACTGACACCACCACCAATGGTGCGGGCGCATATAACATCGTGAACCTCGTCCCTGGGGATTATGAATTGAACGTATCAGCCCCGGGCTTCAGCACGGTCGTTACCAAGGTAACGCTGACTGTCGGCGCAACGCAGGCACTGAACCCTTCCCTGCAGGTTGGCCAGGTCACTCAGGAGGTTCAGGTTAGCGGCGTAGCGCCGATTGTGGAAACTACGAACTCGACGTTGAGTGGTGAAGTCGTGGGTACGCAGATCGTACAGTTGCCGTTGAACGGCCGGGACTGGGCTTCCCTGGCGACGCTTCAACCCGGTGTGGCTTCGGTGCGGCCTCATGAAGCGGTAGACGCGCCCGGTGGCTCGACGCGCGGGCTGGGAGTGCAGATGACCGTTGACGGAAACCGGCCCCAGCAGAACGCCTACCGGTTGAACGGCGTGATTATCAACGACTACTCGAACGCTGGTCCGGGAAACGTCCTGGGCTTTAACACCGGCGTGGACGCAATCCAGGAATTCTCGGTCCTGATCAGCAACTACTCCGCCGAGTATGGCTTTACCTCCGGCGGCGTGATCAATGCCATCACGAAGTCCGGCACCAACACGTTGCATGGAAGCGCCTATGAGTTCGTACGCAACAGCGCGTTCGATGCGGCAAATTTCTTTGAGAACGCCAATGGCGAATCGAAAGGCGCTTTCCGTCGCAACCAATTTGGAGCGTCCGCAGGATGGAAGGTCTTGAAGGACAGGGCCTTCCTTTTCGGTGATTACGAGGGGCTGCGCCAAGAAAAGGCCGTACCCCAACGTGCTCAGAGTCTCTCAGCAAATGCGAGGCTGGGAATATTGAACGATGCAAACGGCAATCCCCTTCCTGCAACACTCCAGGGAGTCCCGGGTTCGGGTGTCCTCTGCCCGGCTGTGGCAGGGCAAACTATGACAAATCTCGCTCCGGGAAGAGCGGCTGTATGCGTTGATAACAACATCGAAAAGATCATAAATCCCACGGGAACACCCGCGGGCGGTCTAGAGCCGCTCCCCAATGGCCCCCTGCTCGGGCCTGACTTTAACATCGGCCCATACTCAACCGATGGTTTGCAGAAGGTGACGGCTAACTATGGTACGGTTCGAGGGGACCTCAAGATCTCGGATAAAGACAGCCTGGCGGGCAGTTGGTATCGGGAACCTTCGACGTGGGACAAGCCGGACAAATTCAACCAAGCAATTAGCGGCTTCCAGGTTCCTCATTATGCTTATACGTTGGAAGAGAACCACGTTTTCAGCGCCGCTATGGTAAACACGCTTCGATTGGGATACAGCAGGTCAGACTTGTTGAGCCCTGCGGTTTCCACGTCCAACCCGCTCGCGACTGACCAGACTCTCGGCATGCTGCCGGGATGCACAGCGCCAGGAGTTAGCGTGGGTTCTAGCGGGCTATCTGTAAACAGTGCAACGGCCACCAGTTTTGGCGGCTTTACCGGTGCTCCCGGTTTCAGCGCTCGCAGCGGAATCCTGGAGGTGTATGACGACGTTGCTCGCACGATACGCACCCATAGCATCAAGTTTGGCTTCATGTACCTCGACCATCACGACAACTGGTTGAATGGACCCGCCGGGTGCGGCGGCAGCGCGTCGTTTAAATCGATTCAAAGTTTCCTCGAGAATATACCCAGTAAGGTTCGAATGCCTCAGATTCCGCCCTTCACCGCTGGCAACACCGTACATCATTACCGGGAATCCATTTATGCCGGATATGTCCAGGATGACTGGAAGATGCGTTCCAACCTGACGTTGAATATCGGCTTGCGTTACGAAGTGGCAACCATTCCGACCGAGACGCAGGATAAGATCAACCAATTGCAAGACATATGGCAGAACCCGGGCACTTGTGTGGCCGATGCGCAGGGCCTCGCCGTTTGCCCTGGCTTTTACCACCAGACCTTTCAGCACAACCCGACGGTCCACAATTTTGAGCCCCGGATCGGATTTGCGTGGGATCCATTTCACACGGGCAAGACTTCCATTCGCGGGGGGATCGGACTTTTCGACGTTCTGCCTCTTCCGTACATGTTTGCGCTCAATTCCTTGCAGGTCTCTCCCAATGGCACTGAAGTTGATCTGACGAATCCAGGGCAAGGTTTGCAGCCCAAGCTATCGGAAAGGCTCCGAGCGCGACCGGAAGGTGGGGCTATAACACTCCAGACCCGAAGCGCAATTACGTCACCCAATGGAATCTGAATGTCCAGAGGGAAATCACACGAAGCACTTCGGTAACAGTGGCGTATGCAGGCTCCAGAGGCTATCACAACCCTTTCCAGACCGACGAACTCAATACCGTTTTCCCTTATAGGACTTCGGCTGGCTGGCTGTTTCCCACGACGCCGAGCGCACCCGACCCGACCGGAGTGGTCCCCACCGGGACGCCCGTAATCTGCTCATCGCCTCTGGCGCCAGCAGGAGCTTGCGGAACAGCTATCGTCAATCCCACCGGCATTGTGCCCGGGAATATCATTAACCCGCACACCGCCCTGATTCAGTCGACTACTTTTGATGCTGCCTCCTGGTACAACGCCCTGCAGGTGGGTGTCGATAAGCGAATGTCTCATGGCTTTCAATTGGGAGGTTCATTTACCTGGGGTAAGTCGCTGGACACTTCTTCGAGCAGCTTCGCGGGAGACAACTACTCCAATAACATAACGCCGACTATCCCCTGGTGGGACCAGAGCATCACCAAGGGCCCGTCGGACTTTAGCGTAGCTCGCAATCTAGTCATTAATGGTTTATGGCAGGTTCCAACGGGGTCTCTTGCTGGACCTCTGACTTGGATTGCCAAAGGATGGGGATTAGGCGCCATCTTCGAGGCGAGCGACGGAACTCCCTTGTGGGTCCTCGATGGTATCGAGGGAGACCCAATGGGCCAACTCAACGGTGAACCCATGGCCATTCCCGATTATGTTTTGGGCTGCAACCTCTCCAACCCCTCGACAGGTCGGCATGGCGCTCTCCAATACATCAATCCTAATTGCTTCATCAACGCCGTCGCACCGAGTGCCGCGTTCTTTAATGCGGCTCCGCCCTTCGGCTGCGATCCTAACCCACCTATTGGGCCAAAGGGGGCTCCCGAATCGCTTGCAGCAGCGGGCCTTCCTCCTCTCACCTGCTTTAACTTGCTCGGCAACCTCGGGCGCAACACCGTCATAGGGCCAGGGTTGCTCAACCTGGATTTCTCAGCGGTTAAGGACACCTACATCAGAAGAATCTCGGAGTCCTTCGATGTTCAATTCCGCGCTGAGTTCTTCAACGTGCTAAATCGCGTGAACTTCGCACCACCCGATGCGAGCAATCTCGAGGCGCTTGACGCAACCGGCACTACGCCTCCGAACTTCGGCGTGCTGACCACGACGCTTCCACAAAATCCAGAACGGCAAATCCAGTTTGCGTTGAAGCTAATTTGGTAGAGATACAAGCTTGAGTGATAGGGAGGTGAAATCCTCGGCTCCCTATCGGTTCAGTCTTTAAGGAGGGTGAATACATGAAGCGCTCCGTAGTTTTGTTTTCATTGTTGTTGCTTGGCATCACGATTGTTGGGGTAATACCGAAGGTCCAGGCGCAGTTCGGCAATAGCCCTGAAGCCGTCGCCGCCGAGAGAAGCAGCTTGCCCTGGAAAAAACGATTCCGCACAGTTAAAGATCACCGAGGAACATCTCACGCTCGTCGCTCCCGGCCACACTCTCGGTGAAACCGAAGGCGTTTCCAAGAATTCAAAAGGCCACCTGTTTGTGTACTCGCGCACGGGCACCGGCGGCAGCGCGCGCGGCGGTACGGCGGCCGAGCTCTTCGAGTTCGACCAGAACCTCAAGTTCGTGAAACTCTGGGGCCCGGATAATTACGCCGCTTCGTTCGCACATTCCGTCCGCGTCGATAAGTACGATGACGTGTGGATGGTCGACGAGGGTTCCGAATGATCGTCAAGTTCGACCCCAATGGCAACGTAAGAATGACCCTGGGCCGCAAGCCGGAGGCGCCAATCTCCGCATTCAGGTCTATGACACCGACCTGAACTATAAAAGGACCATCACGGGCGTAGCTATGCCGTGGACCGTGCAAGTCACCTCGAAATACATTTACAGCGGAGACGGAACAGGCAAGATCTACCAGCTCGACAAGAGTGGCAAGCTGCTCGGTTGGGCGCAGACCGGCTTGGGCATGGGCCAGACCGGCTACATCGTCCACGAGCTTGACGCTGAATCCGACACCATCCCTTACAGGGGCTCCTGCTCAGAATGGGATGTCGAGAAGATCACCATAAACTCAGGCTCCTAACGGTGTTCCCGTACCACACTTCAGCGGGTGATCTGTTTCCGAACCCGGTGGGCAGCGGATGTTCCCCTAAACCGCCGAATTGTACGGTTACGGATGCAGCTCTTGGGTTTCCCGCGAGCTTCAACGCCAACCCTACGGCCATCGTAACCTGGGCTATTGATCAACCCGCACGTCGCCCAGATTCAATCGACGCTCTTTGAAGCGTCGTCCTGGTACAACGCGTTGCAGGTGCTCGTTACGAAACGCGTAAGCCACGGTTTGCAGTTGGGAGGTAACTTTACTTGGGGTAAATCGATTGATACTACCTCCAGTAGCTTCGCGGGCGACAATTACTCGAACAACCCAAGCGCCATCGTGCCCTGGTATAACTTGGGCATCGTTAAAGGATTGTCCGACTTCAATGTCACACGCAACGTGGTCATCAACGCCCTGTGGCAAATCCCGACCCCGGCTTCGTTTTCCGGACCCGTGGGATGGATCGCTAGAGGCTGGGAACTAGGAGGCGTTTTCGAGGCAAGCGACGGCACCCCTCTCTGGCCCTTGAGCGGCTTCGATGCCGACACGTTGGGACAATTCAACGGCGGACCCTATGATATTCCCAGTGTCGTTGCTGGCTGCTCCCTGACCAACCCGTCTTCGGGTCGCCAGGGATCCCTCCAGTACATCAACCCGGCCTGCTTCACGCTTGCCCAAGCACCCAACTCGGCCTTTTACAATGCAGCCCCACCGATGGGTTGCGATAAATCCTTCGCCTTCCCCACCTGCATCAATCTCATGGGCAACCTAGGGCGCAACACGGTCATTGGGCCGGGGCTGCTTAACTGGGATTTCTCGGCCGTCAAAGATAACTACATCAAAAAAATCAATGAATCGTTCGACATTCAATTCCGGGCCGAATTCTTCAACATAACGAATCGCGTTAACTACGCACCCCCTATCGCTAACAATCTCGGGTCGCTTGACTCGACGGGAGCTACGCCACCCGATTTCGGTGTGCTAACCAAGGTGCAGGTGCCGATGAGGGAAATTCAATTTGCGCTAAAAGCCATTTGGTAGCCGGTATTGGGGGCAGATAGTCGGCCCGAGTGCAAATGCGGTCCTTCTGGACTTGCTTCAGGTCAACGTGAAATGAAGCAAGAGGATTTCAACTGCTAAGAAAGGCTGCGGATACCAATTCAGGAATCGTGCTCGCTCTGGCGAAGGTTGCAGCGCGCCAAACCGCCTGTAAAATCTAACGCCGCGGCGAAACAAATTGAGCCAGTGAGTCCCAATGCCGTGCATGCGGACGGCGTCGCCCTCCGCTGGATGACATGCCGTCAACTCCAAAAACTCGCATTTTTAGAAATGTGGTTTCTATATACATATACCATCACACTACTGTCCAAATTAGCTGAACTCGTCGCCGACATATCCAGAGTAAGGGCAAAATTGGCTGTCTGAGCCCTGGACGCAGGGCAGGTTGGCGGTCCCGAAGAGTTTCTCTTGATCTGATGCTGTCCAAACCTAAATTCCCCCTCTTGAACTCTCGTAGTTACATCGAATGAGGAGGTAACCTGAATTCATCCGCCGCGGATAGCCGGAGCGGATCGGTGTCTCCAGTTACTGGATTTCACGATTCCCATCACTCGAAAGGCAATTTCCAGTGATGGATTTGGCCGATTTGGCTCTATCCACCTTCGCCGGCCGGGCGTGCACGTGCTGCGGCCGGTCCGACCGTGCGCTCGAAGTCGGCGTTCGAACTGGGATTACCATGGATGGGAATATGCTGGGCAACATCGAGCTTCAGCCGCTTGATGTTGTTGTAGAGCGCCACGGAGTTCGGGCTGACATTCTCGACCGGCGTGCCCGCCGCGGGCGGCCCCATGTCCGCGCTAATGAGAATCTTCGACTTCGGCAGATACACGATTGCCATGTCGCCGGCGTGATTGAACCCGTCGACATGGTAGCTGATGATCGATTGGTCGCCGTCGCTGATCGCGTAC
>Ga0209804_1002118_pt1 | contig 12232 bp, 12 predicted proteins | sample GraSoiAngelo_139_FD_185896 | JGI IMG/M metagenome (GOLD analysis project Ga0209804, IMG submission 185896) | Grasslands soil microbial communities from the Angelo Coastal Reserve, California, USA - 14_0929_12_20cm (SPAdes) (version 2) | ecosystem: Environmental > Terrestrial > Soil > Grasslands ... | reverse complement strand
TCCAGGAACGGCTGGAGCAGCCGGGTGAACTCCATCGGGAAGACGAATTTCGTCGCCGGGCTGGCGCCGAGCGCCTTGAGGGCCTCCAGGTACTGGAGGCTCATCGTGTTGGTATCGACCGTCTTGGCGATGGCGAAGATCTTGTCCAGCGCGAGCGAAAACCCCTCGGCCCGGAGAATGGCCGCCTGACGGTCGCCTTCGGCCTTGAGGATCGCCGCCTGCTTTTCGCCCTCGGCGATCGTGATCGCGGCCTGCTTCTTGCCGTCCGCCTCGGTGACGAGCGCGCGGCGGCTCCGTTCCGCCGACATCTGACGCGTCATGGCGTCCTGCACATCCTTGGGCGGGGTGATCTCGCGGATCTCGACCGTGGTCACCTTGACCCCCCACCGCTCGGTGACCTCGTCCAGCTTGGCGCGGAGCACCTGGTTGATCTGATCGCGCTTGGCGAGCACGTCGTCCAGGATGATGTCGCCGATGACCGCGCGCAGTCCGGTGGTGGCGATCCCCTGCGCGGCGCCGGCGAAGTTGCCGACCTGGATGACGCTCAACTGCGGGTCGAAGACTTTCCAGTAAATGAGGAAATCAATCGAAATCGGCGCGTTGTCCTTGGTGATGCAGGTCTGCGCGGGGATCTCCAGGAACACCTCGCGCAGGTCCACCCAGATGGCTTTATCCATGATGGGGATGAGGAAGACGATCCCGGGTCCCCGCGGGCCGTAGCTGCGCCCGAGCCGGAACACGACCAGGCGCTGGTATTCGCGGACGATCTTGATCCCATTCCACAACAAGAGCAGGCCGACGATGATGGCGGCAAGCACGAATCCCGAAAACGACATGCGGTTCCCCCCGTCGTGCGTCGCGGAGATCCATCCGGACGTGGTCGTGGCAAACGGAAGCCGGTGCACGCCTCCCTTCGCCCCCGCGGGAGTGGCTCCCTTTATCGCCGGAGGGCAACCGCGAAGGGCGGACGACAACGGGGAGGGAGCGGCGGGCCGCGCCGCCGAACCTGTGCACGACACGGTGTCGGCGGCCCTGCGGAGGCGAGGAGCATGGCGTGGGTGCTCAGCGCGGATGAGCTCAGGCGGCGTCAGGGCCGCGTGCGCGCGGAACTGGCCCGGCGAGAGCTGGTGGGGTTGTGTCTCTTCAGCCCGATGTACATTTACTACCTGACGGGCTTCGCGTTCATCCAGACCGAGCGGCCGATCGGGCTCGCGTTCCCGAGGCAAGGCCGGAGCGTGCTGCTGGTGCCCCGGCTGGAAGAGGACCACGCCCGGCTCCACGCGCGGGTGGACGAGGTGGCCGCCTACCCGGAATACCCCGGGCCGACGCATCCGATGCGCCGGTTCGCGGAGATCTGCGGGGACCTCGGCCTCTCGTCCGGTAGTGTCGGCGTGGACAGCGATGGGTACGGCGGGGGATACGGCTACCAGGGTCCCAAGCTGAGCGAACTGATGGAGCATGCCAGGATCGCGGCGGCCCGCGTCATGATCGAGGAGATGGCGATGATCAAGTCGCCGGAGGAGATCGCGTTCATCCGCGAAAGCGAGAAATGGGGCAGCCTCGCCCACAAGCTGCTGCAGCAGTATACGCGGCCCGGGTTGAACGAGACCGAGGTCAGCACCCGCGCCTCGCTCGATGCGACCCAGCAGATGATCCGCGCGCTCGGGCCCACCTACCGTCCCCTCTCCTGGACCCGCTCGGGCGCCCATGCCGGGTACCGCGGCCAGATCGGCAAGGATTCGGCGATCCCGCATTCGCTGACCACGAACGCCGTTTTCCGCCCCGGGGACGTGCTGGTGACGGGGGCGGGGGCCTCCATCGCCGGCTACAGCAGCGAACTCGAGCGCACGATGTTTATCGGGAAGCCCGACGCCCGGCAGACGCGTTACTTCGAGTTGATGCTGGGCGCGCAGCAGGCGGCGTTCGACGCGATCCGGCCGGGCGCGCGCTGCGCCGATGTCGACCAGGCGGTGATGGCCTACTTCAAGACCAACGACTTAATGGACCACTGGCGCCACCACACCGGACACGCGCTCGGCATGGGGATTCACGAGGCGCCGTTCTTCGATGTCGGCGATCCGACCCCGATCCGGCCGGGGATGGTGTTCAGCGTCGAGCCGGGGATCTACCTTCCCGGCTACGCCGGGTTCCGCCACTCGGATACCGTCCTGGTCACGGAGGATGGGATGGAGCGCCTCACCGCCTACCCGCGGGCGTTGGAGGATCTCACCATCGCCGCCTGAGCCCACCCTGGGCCTTCTTTGCTGAGCGTCCCCGTGATAGGCGGCCGCGCCTGCAGCGCCCGGCGGCAGGCTCAGCGCAGATCCGGGTTCAGCCGGTCCCGCAGCCAGTCGCCGACAAGATTGAAGCCCATCACGGTCAGCATGATCGCCAGCCCGGGGAACGTCGAATCCCACCAGGCGGTCTGGATGTAATTGCGGCTCTCCGCGAGCATGCCGCCCCACGACGGCACGGACGGATCGACCCCGAGGCCGAGGAAGGTGAGGGACGCCTCCAGGAGGATGTTGTTGGCGATGCTCAGCGTCGCCAGCACCAGCACCGCTCCGAGGGCGTTGGGCAGGACGTGCCGCCAGATGATGCGCCGGTCCGCCACACCGATCGCCCGCGCCGCCTGGATGTAGTCGGCCTCGCGGACCGCGAGGGTTTCGCTGCGGACCAGCCTCGCGTACAGCGCCCACTGGGTGACGGCCAGGACCAGGATGATCCGGTTGAGCCCCGGCCCCAGCACCGCGATCACGACGATCGCGAAGAGGATGAACGGGAAGCTGAGCTGCAGATCGGCGGCGCGCATCACCGTTTCGTCCAGCCAGCCGCCGTAGTACCCGCCGAGGAGGCCGAGCGCGGTGCCCGCCAGGCTCGACAGCAGCACAGACAGCAGGCCGACTTGGAGCGAGATCCTCGCGCCGTAGATGATCCGGCTGAGCATATCCCGCCCGATCGCGTCGGTCCCCAGGGGGTAGGACGATCCATACGTGAGCCAGGCCGGCGGCGTGAGGCGGGCGAGAAGATCCGCGGCCTGCGGACTGCGGGGCGCCAGGACGGGCGCCCCCACCGCCGCGGCGCCGGCGAGCACGACGAGGACGAGCCCGATCGCCAGGCCCAGCTTCCCGCCGGCGACTCCCCGCCGCCAGGAGGACGGCCCGGGGGAGGCGCGGACCGCGGCCGCGAGCGGGATGCTCACGCGCCGACCCGGATGCGGGGGTTGAGCAGCCCGTAACTGATGTCCACGAGAAGGTTGATCACACTCACGCCGCACGCCAGGATCACGACCACGCCCTGGACGACGGGGTAATCCCGGTAGCTCACCGCCTCGAGGGCCAGCTGCCCGATTCCCGGCCAGGCGAAGACATTCTCGAGGATCACGATTCCGCCGAGCAGCCCGCCGAACTGCAGCCCCACAAAGGTCACCACCGGCAGCAGCGCGTTCCGCATGGCGTGCCGGGCGATCACCGCGCGCTCCCGGAGGCCCTTGGCCCTCGCCGTCCGGACGTACGGCTGACCGAGGGTGTCGAGCAGGCTGGCGCGCACCAGCCGCACCAGCGTGCTGGCGAGGATGATGCCGAGCGTGACACACGGGAGGATCAGGGACACGGGCCCGCTGTACCCCGAGGGCGGGAGCCAGCGGAGGCGCACCGCCACGATGAGGATCAGCATGATCCCGAGCCAGAAGTTGGGGAACGAAAGGCCGAGCAGGCTCCCGATCCGGATGAGGATATCGGCGGGCGCGTTCCGGCGCGTGGCCGCGTAGGCGCCGAGCGGGAACGCCGCGAGCAGCGCCACCAGCATGCCGCCGGCCGTCAGCGCCAGGGTCGCCGGCGCCCGCTCGGCGATCAGCCCAAGGACGGGCTGTCCGCTGCGAAAGGAGGTGCCGAGGTTGCCGCCGGCGGCCTGCGCCAGAAACGACCCGTACTGCGCCAGGAAGGGCCGGTCGGTTCCAAACGCCTGCCGGATGCGGGCGATGTCCTCGGCGCTCGGAGCGCCGGCCCCTTCGAACAGGGCGACCGCCGGGTCACCGGAGAGCCGGATCCCGAACGCGACAAAGAGGGTGATCGCCGCCAGGACGGCGAGCGCGCCCCCGGTGCGGGCGGCGATGTACGGGATCACCGAGCGTTACTGCACGTCGAGCGGCGCCAGGCGCACCCGATCGTCCGGGGGCGCCGCGAACCCGCGCACCCGCTTGTTGACGCCCCAGAGGTTCACGGACTGCCACAGCGGGAAGTCGATCGCCAGGTCGTACAGGCGGCGGTCCAGCGCGAGGAACGCCTTCCGGCGGACCCCCTGGTCATTGCTGCTCCGTTCCTGCGTCAGGTAGCGCTCCACCTCGGCGTCGCTGAACACCGGGTTCCAGTACTCGCTCTTGTGATAGAGGAGGTAGGCGGTGTTGTCAAAGTCGAGCGTCCACCCGCCCCAGCCGAATTCGTACACCTGCCCCGTCTTGGCGTGGGGGAGGATGTCGCTGAAGTAGGTGACCTGCTCGAACGGCTGGAGGACGAGCTTGAGCCCGGCGGCCTGCAGGTAGCTGACCATCGCCTGCGCGGCCTCCCGAAAATCCGCGTTGTTGCTGGGAAAGCTCAGCGTGACTTCCGTCCCCGGCTTGACCCCGGCTTCGGCGAGCCACTGCTTCGCCTGCGCGGGATCGTACGCGTACGGCTTGAGCGACGGATCGTTGCCGAACGACAGCGGGCTCTGGAACGTGGACACGCGGTGTCCGTAGCCCTGCAGGATCGTGCCGATGATCGTCTGGACGTCGATGGCCGCGATGACGGCTTTGCGGAACCGGATATCCCCGGCGGGGGGCTTCGACGGATCGAACCGGATCTCGATGATCGTAGGGCTCCCCACCGGCGCGAGCGTCAGATTGGGATCCTTCGCCACGACCTCCGCCTGGCTGACCGGGACGCCTTGGACGATGTCCGCCCGGCCCGCCTGGAGCTCCGCCACGCGGGTGGCGGCCTCGGGGACGAACCGGTAGGTGATCGCGGAGAGGCGGGGCGCCCCGTTCCAGTACCCGCGGTTGGCGGCGAGGGTCAGGTGGTCGTCCTTCCGGTACTCCACGAACTTGAACGGGCCCGTGCCGACCGGGTGGCTTCCGAAGTACGCGCTGCCGTGCTCCTGGACGTACTTGGGGGGCACGATCATCGCGCCGTAGCCGGCCAGCTTCGTGATGATGACGGGGTCTTCGGTCTTCATGACAAAGTTGACCGTCTCGGGGTCGACGACCTGGACATGATCGATCGATTTGTAGTTGCCCTGCTGGGGGCCTTTGGCGCCTTCGGGCCCGAGGAGACGGTCGAACGTAAACTTGACAGCCTCGGCGTTGAAGGGCTCGCCGTCGTGGAACCGGACACCCGTGCGGAGCTTGAATTGCAAGACACCGGCGCTGATCCACTTCCAGCTCGTCGCGAGCCCGGGCCGCAGCACCAGGTCCGGTCCGCGGTCCAGCAGGCCGTCGAAGAGGTTGCACCCCACCATGCCCCAGGAGAGGAGAAACGTGGCGATCGGATCCCAGTTCTGTGGGTCCTGGGCTTGGACGATGACCAGGGACCGCCCCCGCGACTGGGCCGGCGACTGCGCCCCCACGGGGCCGCCGCCCATGACGGCTCCCATCGCGATGCAGACCGCAATTGCGAGCGTGACCCTAAGGCCGGTAACCGCGCGTGGTCTCCTCGACATAGCCTCCCCCTCCCAGGACTGCCTTGTACCGATGGCACGAGGGTTCGACCGGCGATGACGCCGTGCCGCGTGTTCCTCCTCGCGCGCGCACCTTACTCGGCGGAGACCCCGGTCTTCTGCCGGGGCCTTGGGGCACCGCGGCCGCCGGCGGTCCGTGGGTGTTTCAGGTCCGCTTCGGTCAGGAACTCGGCGACCGCCGCGAGGACGGCCCGGGCCCCGCGGAGCATGGTCTCGAGCGCCATCGAAGGGCCGGGCAGGTCCAGTCCGGCCACCTGCTCGGGCAGCAGGGGAACATGCACGAATCCCGCGGGGATCGATGGGGTCTGCGTGGAGAGGTGATGCAGGGCCGCGAAGAGCACCTCGTTGCAGAGGAACGTCCCCGCGGAGTTGGAGAGGCGGCACGGCACTCCGGCGGCCCGGACCCGATCCCGGATCGCCGTGACCGGGAGCGTCGCGAAGTAGGCGGCCGGCGCGCCTGCGATGATCGGCTCCCCCGACGCCCGGTGGCCCGCGTTGTCCGCGATGGGATAGTCGCGGACGTTGGCCGCCAGCCGCTCGATCCTGAGGGTGGTTTGGCGGGGGCCGCCCTGACCGAAGCACACCACCGCCGCCGGCCGATGCTTCCGGATCAACTCGGCGACCCGGGCGGCGGCTACCGACCGGAGCACCGGGAGCACACCGGCCTGCACGGCGCAGCCCGCAACCGGGGACCCGGCCAGCGCCTCGACGATCAAACCGCTGGGGTTCAGCTTGCGCCCTCCGAACGGCTCGAACCCCGTCACCAGCAGACTCTCGGTCACGAGCATGGAGTTCGTGTCATCGCAGGGCGCATCCTGCGCGGCGGCATCCGGCCGGCGCGCCCCACAAACGCTAGGCGGTGATCCCGAGCGATCGCCACAGGTACAGCGCGCCGTAACTCCGCCAGCCCTTCCATCGTTCTGCCAGGGCTCGGAGCTCGTCTTCCTGCGGGCGGTCCGCGCGCCCCAACACGCGCTGCACGGCCGTCTGAAGCCCCAGGTCGCCGGCGGGGAAGATGTCGGGCCGGCCCAGCCCGCGCATCAGAACGATCTCAGCCGTCCAACGGCCGACGCCCGGAATATCGGTGAGCCTCGCGATCGCTTCCTCATCGGTGAGGTGGGTGAACGCGCTTGGGGTCAGGGCACCGGTCGCGGCGCGCGCGGCGACTTCCAGGATATAGCGCGCTTTCTGCCGGCTCAGGCCCAACGACCGCAGGGCGCGGGGTGCCGCAGCCAGCAGCCGCCGCGGAGACGGATAGCCCAGGTAGGTGATCCCGCCGATCAGCGCGCGATCCCCCAGCGCCGCCATCAGCCGGCGGCGCATGGACTCGGCCGACGCCACACTGACCTGCTGCCCGATCACGGCGATGAGCAGCGCCTCGTAGAGATCCGCCGTCCGGATCATCCGCAGGCCGGCGCAGCGCCGGAGCAGCGGCGCCATCAAGGGATCGCGCCTGAGCACCGCGTAGCACCGGCGCAGATCGTCGTCGAGGCTCCAGAGCGCGGCCGAGAGTTGCCGCAGGGCGGGTGCCAGGGAGGACGGGACCGGACCGGGCCGGCCGCGGGCCGGCCGGCTCACGACCCCCACCCGCAGCCGTCTGCCGGGCGAGGGAAACGCAAACTCGACCACCCACGCCCGTCCGTCGACCCGGACCAACCGCCGGACGCGCCGCGGGTCGATGAAGCGATAGGGGGTCCGCAGCGACGAGGCGCGGAGAAACGCCAGCGTGCGGCCGACACTGAACGGCGGGGTGAGGGGGAGGCTGACGGCCCCGCGCACGGTCACCCCCGGCTTGACGGGCGTGTGCATTTCATATATCGTAATTTACTGATGCGTGAAATGCAACTCGTGAGCCGCCTCGCCCGGGCGCTCGCCGACGAGACCCGCCTGCGGATCCTGCAGGCCCTGGCTCTGGGCGAGTCAACCGTGAGCGATCTCAGCGCCCGCCTCGGCCTCGGACAGTCCAGGGTCTCGACCCACCTGGCGCTCCTGCGCGGCGCGGGCCTCGTCTCGGTGCGGCCCTCGGGCCGGAGCCGGACGTACCGCCTGCGCGGCGAGCGCGTGGCCGCGGCGGTCCACGCGCTGCGGTCGCTGGTGCCCGAATCGAAGGGCCCGGCCCGGAGCCCCGGGGCCGGACGAGAGGTACGCCGCAACAGTCCCATTCGCCGGGCCCGGTCCTGCTATGATCACCTGGCGGGGGTGGCGGGAGTGGGCCTTCTCGACGCGCTCCTCCGCCGCCGGTGGCTCGTCCCGGTGCGCTCCGGCGGCCGGATCCGGTACACGCTCACCCCCGCGGGCGCCCGCGCGCTGGGCTCGCGGGCGGTGGATATCGCCCGCGCCCGCAGGGCCCGCCGCATGTTCGCCTCCGGCTGCCTCGACTGGACGGAGCGACGCCCGCACCTCGGCGGCGCCTTGGGCGCGGCCATCCTCAGCGCCCTCGGGGACGCCGGCGTCGTGGAGCGGCGCAACGGCTCCCGCATCCTGACGCTTCGCCGGCCGGTCGCCGGCTGGCTCGGCGCGCGCCCCTCGGGCGCGCCTTCGGAGTGAGGCGTGTGAACAGGAAATCGCCGGTGGCTGTTCGGGAGATTGTCGCGAGTGAGCGATCCGACTGGCTCCGAATGCGCAATGCGTTGTGGCCGGGTTCCCTCACGGACCACGATGCGGAGACGCAGAGGTATTTCGACGAGCGAAACGATCGGGCGGTCACCTATGTGGCCGAGGTCGATGGGCGGCTCGTCGGGTTCTTGGAGCTCGACTATCGGACGTACGCCGAGGGCTGTGAGTCCTCGCCGGTGCCATTCGTCGAGGGGTGGTACGTCGCTCCCGAGATGCGCGGCCGAGGCGTTGGGCGGGCCCTGGTTGAGGCCGCTGAAGCGCGGGCGCGCGCTGAGGGCTACCACGAGATTGCAAGCGATGCCGAGATCGACAACGCCGATGGCATCGCCACGCATCGCGCGCTGGGCTACCAGGAGATCGAGCGCGTCGTCTGTTTCCGCAAAGCCTTGCGCGAGGTCTAGCCCGCTGGCGCCCCGCGCGAAGGCGCCCGTTCAGATGCGTTCCAGGTCCGCGACCGTGCGCTCGTTCTTGATGTTGCCGGTGTTGAGCGTCGACTTGGGCTCCAGGAGCAGGACATGTGCTTCTTCCTCGGCGACGGGCTGGTGCTCGACTCCGCGCGGAATGATGGCCAGCTCCCCCGGGTTGAGGTGGAGGTCCCGGTCCCGCAGCCGGATCCGCAGGCGGCCCTTGACGACCAGGAACAATTCGTCCTCCCCCTCGTGGTGGTGCCAGACAAACTCCCCTTTGACTTTGACGAGCTTCACGTAGGCGTCGTTGAGCTCGCCTACGATCTTGGGGCGCCAGTAGTCCCGGAAGAGACTAAACTTGCGGGAGAGATTGATCGCTTCCATCGGCGGCCTCCTTGCAGGCGCGTGCGGCGGCGCGCACTCCCGCCGGGCCCAGCGGTCCGAAGCTACGCGCGGAGCGCGGTGAGGTCCATCCGCCGCTGAATGAAGTTGACGTAGATCTCGCCGCGGCGGAAGAAGGCGTTGTCGAGCGCCTCCTGGTGGAAGGGGATCGTCGTCTGCACCCCCACGATCTCGAACTCCCGCAGGGCGCGCTGCATCCGCGCCACAGCCTCATCCCGGTTCTGCCCCCAGGCGATGACCTTGGCGATCAGGGAGTCGTAGTAGGGAGGCACCGTGTAGCCGGCAAAGGCGTGGGTGTCCACGCGGATCCCCGGCCCCCCGGGAGGCACGAACGCCGCGATCGGACCGGGCGAGGGGAGGAAGTCGCGGGCCGGGTCCTCGGCGTTCACCCGGCACTCGATCGCGTGTCCGCGCGGCTCGATTTCCTTCGGGACGGTCATGCGCTCCCCGGCCGCAATTCGGATCTGCTCCTTCACCAGGTCGACCCCGGTGACCATCTCCGTCACCCCGTGCTCCACCTGGATGCGGGTGTTCATTTCCACGAAGTAGAATCGCTCGGACTGGTCCACGAGAAACTCCACGGTTCCCGCGTTCGTGTAGCCGACCGTCTCCGCCACCCGCGCCGCCGCGCGGCTGAGCGCCCGGCGGAGCCTGGGGGAGACGCCGACGGCGGGCGATTCCTCGATGAGCTTCTGGTGGCGGCGCTGGACGGAGCAGTCGCGCTCGCCAAGCGTGGCGACCGTTCCGCGGCGGTCGGCGAGGATCTGGATCTCGATGTGCCGCGGCTCCTCCAGGTACTTTTCGATGTACACTTCGGCGTTGCCAAAGGCCGATTCCGCTTCGGCCTGGGCCTCGGAGAGCGCCCGGCGCAGATCTTCCCGGTTCTGCACGACGCGCATCCCCCGGCCGCCGCCGCCGCCGGCCGCCTTGATGATCAGCGGATAGCCGATCGTTCGGGCGACCTGAAGGGCCGCGGCTTCGTCGCGGACCGGCCCGTCGCTGCCCGGCACGATGGGCACGCCGGACTTGCGCATCATCGCCCGGGCCTGAGATTTGTTGCCCATCTGCTCGATGGCCTCGGGCGCCGGCCCGATGAAGGCGATGCGGCAGTCGCGGCAGATCTCCGCGAAGTGCGGGTTTTCGGCGAGGAAGCCGTATCCGGGATGGATCGCATCGACGCCGAGCAGCTCCGCGGTGCTGATGATGCCGGGGATGTTGAGATAGCTGTCCCGCGCGGCCGCCGGGCCGATGCAGAAGGACTCGTCGGCCAGGCGCACATGCAGCGATCCCCGGTCGGCCTCGGAGTACACGGCGGCGGTCCTCACCCCCAGCTCGCGGCAGGCCCGGATCACCCGGACCGCGATTTCGCCCCGGTTGGCGATGAGGATCTTGGAAAACATGCGGCTAGGTGGCGGGATCCACGAGGAACAGCGGCTGGCCGTACTCCACCGGGGCGCCGTTCTCGACCAGGATCCGCGCGATGCGCCCGGCGACATCGCTGGGGATCTCGTTGAACATCTTCATGGCCTCGAGGATGCAGACGGTCTGGCCGACATGGACCGCGTCCCCTTCGTTGACGAACGGCTCGGCGTTGGGCTTCGGCGCCCGGTAGAAGGTCCCGACCATCGGCGCGGCGATAGGCGCGAGACGGGCGTCGGCGGGCGCCTCCCCCGCCGCGGGCGGCGGAGCCGGAAGGTCGACGGAGAGCTTTCCGGCCGAGTTGCCGTGAGCCTTTTTGATCCGCACTTTGACGTGGGGCGCGTCGACATCGAGTTCGGTGATGTCGGCTTCCGTCGCCAGCCGGATCAGCGCGCGGATCTCGTCGAGGTCGAGCCGGCTCTCGTGAGCCATGCGCTTCGTCCTCCCCCCTTCTGCGCGACCGCCCTCCACCTGCCTACGCGCCCTCCCCCGCTGTCCCAGGAGCGCCCTGCGCGCCCGCAGGCGCCGCGGTCTGCCCCAGGTCCTTGAGACGGCCGATGCGGCGGTACTTTTCGTAGCGGGCTTTGAGGAGGTCCTCCGCCGGAAGGGCGGTCAGCGCGGCGAGGTGCCGGCGCACCGCCGCGGCCACCGCGGCGACGGCCTGATCCGGGTGGCGGTGCGCCCCCCCGGAGGGCTCCGGGATGACCTCGTCCACAACGCCGAATCCGAGCAGATCGCGGGCCGTCAGGCGGAGGGCGCGGGCCGCCTCGCGCCCCCGCAAGCCGTCCCGCCAGAGGATCGCGGCGCACCCCTCCGGGGAGATCACGGAGTAGATCGCCTTGTCCAGCATCAGCACGACGTCGCCCACTCCGATGGCGAGGGCCCCGCCGCTGCCGCCTTCGCCGGTGATCACGGCGACGATCGCGGCGCGGAGCCGGGACATGCCCAGCAGCCCGCCGGCAATCGCTTCGCTCTGACCCCGCTCCTCGGCCTCTTTCCCGGGGGAGGCGCCCTGGGTGTCGATCAGCGTCACGACCGGGGCCCGCAGTTTCTCGGCGAGCCGCATGATGCGCAGGGCCTTGCGGTATCCTTCCGGGTTCGGGCTCCCGAAGTTCCGGGCGATGTTTTCCCTGGTGTCTCGTCCTTTGGCATGTCCGACCACCGCCGTCGTGTGACCGTCCACCAGCCCCAGCCCGCCGATGATCGCGGGATCGTCGCGGAAGGCGCGATCGCCGTGCAGCTCGACGAACTCAGTGGTCAGGCCCCCGATGTAGTCGCCGACCTTGGGCCGCCCGGGATGCCGGGCCAGCTGGACGGTCTGCCACGGCGTGGGATCCTGCGCAATCGCCTCGCGCAGCGCTTCCCCCCGTGCCGTGAGCGCCGCGATCTGCTGCGTCAGGTCCACGCTCTTGTCCGCGGCGGTGATCCGCTTGAGTTCGTCGATCTTCCGCTCGATCCTCTCGAGGTCCCGCTCCAGGCGCTCGCCCGCCGCATCCGAGGATGCCGAAGCGCCGGGCCGGCCTGCCGGGCCGGCGAGGTTAGACGGGATAGCCATCCGCGAGGGTGGGGAGCGGTCCCACGGCCGCGCCGGCCGTGGCGGGGGGAGCGCCGCACAGCCGCAGGAGGCGGCCGAGCGTCGCCCGGAGGTCCCCGCGCGGCACGATCGCGTCGATGAG
>Ga0209804_1002115_pt1 | contig 12242 bp, 6 predicted proteins | sample GraSoiAngelo_139_FD_185896 | JGI IMG/M metagenome (GOLD analysis project Ga0209804, IMG submission 185896) | Grasslands soil microbial communities from the Angelo Coastal Reserve, California, USA - 14_0929_12_20cm (SPAdes) (version 2) | ecosystem: Environmental > Terrestrial > Soil > Grasslands ... | reverse complement strand
GAGCAAAAGACCGTGAAAGATCAACTCGAAGCGTTAGTGGGTCAGATGGTCGAGCGAGGCATTCTGTTTGAAGAAGCGGTGAATGAGTTTGAAAAAAAGTTCATCAAGCGCGTGCTCGATCGCTTCAATGGAAATCAATCCCGCGCCGCGCGCTTGCTAGGCATTCATCGCAATACGTTGAGCCGCAAGATCGGTCTCTATAAGCTGGACCACCGGCATCACCGGCGCGCCTGACGCCTATACAGCCTCGCCATAGAGTGGAGGACTGAACCGGGCCGTCCTTGAACTCCCCGCTTCTCTTCTTCTACTTTTTTCATTCCCAGCTTACGCGCCAGGCCGTTTGGGTGCGGCAGGGCGGGCGGGGCGCTTTCCGCCGCTGGGCGCGGGCTGCAAATCCTCCGGATTGACTTTGGCATTGTCCCAGGTCAGCAGAAAAGGCGAGTGCTGATAATCCTTAAGTGTTCCGGTGAAGCGCACGGCATCATCCTTCATCAGGCGCTTGGCGTCGGGTTGGCCAACAATGTGGACTTCCATATTGGGCATGGTTGCCGCGTCCATCTCTTTCGCGGCCGCATCGGGATCGGCAGCGGCTGGCCGATAGACTTTCAGAGTAAAGTTGTCGTTGTCGCCAGGCATAATATCGAGAATTTTCACGCCAACATCTGGATATTCCAAGCCGCAAGTGGCCAGCCACATGACTCTGCCGTGGTCGCCGCCCTCCTGGAGCCAGGGCAGGAAATTCGCCGTATCGTCGCGAGCTTTCTGCAACTCGTCGGCGCTGGGAATCGTCATGGAGGCCGGACGATCTGCGCTGGTGCCGGCGAGCGTGATCATCTGGTTCATCTCGTCGTCAGCCAGCTTATCGCAGGATGGCTGCTGATAGTGCAACAACTGGTTTCTCAGATAAGTCCGCACCTGCGCTTCGCCCGGTCCCTTCAAGGCAATCGAACGCGAAAGTTCCCAAAATCCATTCAGCGCATCCGGTGGCATCTCTTGCAGGTAGGCCACGCCGAGTCGGAAGTGCGTCACCGCATCGCTGGGATCGAGCGCTAGAACAGCCTTATAGGACTCGGCTGCGGACTTGTAGTCCTTCAATCCAGACTCGGCGATACCCGCCACGGAGTTAAACAGGACCCCCAGTACTTTCTTATTATTTACAAACTGGTCATCGCTCATATTCTGCGGCTTTTGCCATTGACTTAATGTCTGCAACCCCTGCACAGCGGCATCCTTGGTTTTGGTGTACGCTTCGGGAGTCTGAAAATCTTTTCCGCTGGAACCGTAGAGTGAGGCTTGGGCCCGATATCCGAGGCTCTGCAGGCGTGTCCCTATATCGACCATGGGCAAGGCCAAAAGCTTATCGACATACTCGATCGTCTTCGGATAATTCTTTACGCTGAAATAGGTGGCGTCGTAGTCCCCGTAGATATACATCATCAAAGCGGAACCCGGAAATTTCATGACAAAATCGTCAAGCTTTTTCAGTTTTGCCTGCGGATCTTTCTCACCGTGTGCGTCCTGGTAGGCGTTGTATTCAGCCAGGGTATAGTTCGGCTTCTGCTGTTGCTCTTGAGGAGCCGCCCAGGTCACGGCTGCGGCGCATATCTGCAACGCCGCTGCGATAATCGCCACGGAGACCCATTTGCACGCTGGTTTCATCAACCTGCCTCCTCGGCAAATTTTTACTGCTGAGCGTCCACTTGTAATTTGCCGACCATCAAACAACTGCCGACCAGGTCCAAGATCAGGGGATTATAGGGGAAATTTCTCCGACGGTGCAAGCGCGTTCCCCGTGATGCAATGAGTCGGGCGAATTTCCGGTCTCGGCCTGTCTTCAAGTCGCTGACTGCTATGATGAATTTCCAATCAAAAAGGATTGTCGCCCGAGGTGGAGAATGTGGACCAAATATGCCTCTGAACCGAGACCGGCGTCCTGGAGCTCATTTTAACTCCACCTGAATCTCGACAGCTTCGCGGTTGCCGATGTTCTCGGTGACGTGTTTCAGTGGATCTCGCCAGGCCACTTCCCCGGGCTGCCTGGGATTATCGACGGCTTTGCCATCGGCCATGGTCATCGTGGTGTGCAAGTCCGTCAGATATACGACGACGTAATGCGGGTGTTCATGCAGGGGGCCCTTTAGATGCGGCTCGAGTACGGTGCGCAATACTCGCACGCGAGCATTCTCAAAGAGAACGCGGTGGTGGGCGGGATCCAGTTTCATCGGATCCAAGGGGAGGGGCCAGGGCGCCGAATCCGAGCCTGGAGGAGAGGGCTTGAGTTCGATGATCACCGCTTCGAGCGGTTGATCGGCGAGATTTTCTTCCGCATTCCGGAAGCCATCGAAGTGGGCAACCTGTCCCGCCTTTCGCGTAATCTCTTGCTCGGGCTTGCCCGGAGAGGTGATCCGCTCATGGGCGCCGGTCAGAAAGACCACTACCGACTCGGGCTGTTCGTGCAGCGGTACACTTTCGCGCGCGCCCAGCTTCAGGCGCAGGACGCGAACCCACCGATTCTCGACTTCCAGGTGATAATTCTTGGGAGCGACGTCGACAGGGTCTTGAGCAGCCGTGCCAGTGGCGCCAAGGGCCGCCAGCAAGCCAAGGCATAACAAGGGCATTCGATCCCTCAGGAGAGCCTTTCGGGTGCGACTAGGCGGCCGTACGGGCTCGTGGGAAGTGTCGCGGTATGCTATTTTAGCGGCCGCGGCTTGGAAAGACACTAGCCAAACCGGCTCTTTTTTGTCTTTTTTGAGACTTCCTTGTGCTGCCGTGAGGGAGTTGCTAACCTTAAGAGCTGGTCGGGTAGAGAAAAAGTCGGGGGGAAGATCGCGCCGGCCCAGCCCTCAATCCCCTAAAGGGATCCTCGGCTCGTCTTCCCCCTTCGAGTAATCTTTAAGGCACGCCGCGCGCCAAACCTAAGCTCCTGAAATTGCAAGCCTTTCTGAAGTGTCCCCTGGTAAAAAGGAATACGTCCGGGGAAAAAATTCTGGTCATCCACCGGCCCCGAAAATCGCCACTGAGATGGTTCTGTATTTGCAGATGGCTAGCGGCGTTGCGATCGGCGTTTGTAGAGCCTAAAGGCTCTGATATCAGTCTTCGTCGCGAGTCAACCTCGAACTAGAGAGTGAAATTACGCAATCAGGCGTACCTTACCTCCTTACCTCCTTCCGCCTTGACCTCCATGGCAGAGCTTGTTAACGTTGAGGATTCCGCTGGCCCTATTCTGCCCACTGTGCGCCCGCATTCCCTGTGCGCGCGCCGGTATGGCTGCTTTCCATATGACATTGAAGAGCATCACGGTTCGCGGCGCCCGCCAGCACAATCTCAAGAATATCAGCCTGGAAATCCCGCGTAACTCGCTCTCAGTCATCACCGGATTATCCGGCTCGGGAAAATCGTCCTTGGCATTTGACACGATCTATGCGGAGGGGCAGCGCCGCTACGTGGAATCCCTTTCCGCTTATGCCCGCCAGTTTCTCGACCAGATGGAGCGCCCTGACGTCGATTCCATAGACGGTCTTTCCCCCTCGATTGCCATCGAGCAGAAGACGACCACGCGTTCACCGCGTTCTACGGTGGGCACCATCACGGAAATTTACGATTATCTCCGCGTCGTCTACAGCTCCATCGGCATACCGCATTGCCCAAACTGCGGCCGCGCCATTGCCCGACAGTCCAGCGAACAGATCGTCCAGGCTGTGCTCAGCGGCGAACTGGCGCGCGAGGGCGACCGCGTCATGGTGCTCGCGCCCATCGTTCGCGGCCGTAAGGGCGAATACCGTGAAGAACTCGACAAGATGGCTCGCGCCGGTTTTACCCGTGTGCGCATCGACCGGGTCCTCTATCCTCTCGACGAACCTCCCCGGCTCGACCGCCGCAAGAACCACGATATCGAAATTGTCGTTGATCGGCTGCTGGTCAAACCCGGCATTGCCGAACGCCTGACGCAATCGCTAAACACTGCCCTCAAGCTAGCTCAGGGCCTGGTCACCGTCTCGGTCGTCGACGGCGCGGAGCAAGTTTTTTCGGAAAAGCTAGCTTGCCGACAATGCGGCATTTCCGTACAGCAGCTCGAGCCCCGTTCCTTCAGTTTCAATTCACCTTACGGCGCTTGCCCCTCGTGTAATGGCTTAGGTTCCAAATACGATTTCGATCCCGCCAAAGTCATCGTGGATTGGTCCCGCCCGCTTTTCGAGGGTGGATTGGGACCGGGGTCGGGCTCCGTCTATCTGAAGCGCACCTTGGATCTCGCCGCCGCCGCGCACGGTTTCGATCTGACCCAGCCCTTCGAAAAATTGTCCCGACGTGAGCAAAACCTGATCCTCCACGGCAATCCCCCCCTGCAGAGTCGCTTCGCCGGCAACGGCCAAAACGGAAACGAGGCGGCCGGGAACTCCACTACTCGTGGGAAGAAAGGTATCCCGGGATTGCGATTCCCAGGCGTTTTTGGGTTTCTCGAGCAGAACCTCTCCGACACCAATTCCGACGGATATCGGGAATGGCTGACGCAATATATGTCAGCGGCGACCTGCGCCGCATGCGGAGGAAGGCGCCTGCGCCCCGAAAGTCTGGCGGTCAAAGTAGGCGATCTGTCCATCTCGGACTTCACCGCCCTGGCTCTGAGCGATGCGTGCCTCGCGGTCGATCGCGTTCGCAACGGACTCACATTACGGCAACGCAAAGTCGCCGGCCGGCCCCTGGCGGAAATAGCCGAGCGGCTGGATTTTTTGCTGGCCGTAGGACTGGGCTACCTCAGCCTCGACCGTTCTGCCGCTACGCTCTCGGGCGGCGAGGCGCAGCGCATTCGCTTGGCCACTCAGATTGGCTCACGGCTTCGAGGAGTGCTCTATGTGCTCGACGAGCCTTCCATCGGCTTGCACGCCCGCGATAATAATCGGCTGCTCTTTTCCCTGGAGCAGCTTCGCAATCTCGGTAATACCGTACTCGTTGTGGAACACGATGAGGAAACCATTCGCCGAGCTGATTACGTCGTCGACCTCGGCCCCGGCGCAGGTAATTCCGGAGGCCATTTGGTCGCGATGGGAACGCCCGCAGCCATCGCCGCCAGCGACGATTCTCTTACCGGTCAGTATCTCTCCGGGAAACTGCAGATTCCCATACCGCACACCCGGCGTACTCCCGGCGCCAAGACGCTCTTGCTCGTGGGCTGCCAGGCCAACAACCTCAAGAACATCGACGTCAATTTCCCCTTGGGCTTGCTGATCCTTGTTACCGGCGTTTCAGGTTCAGGTAAATCTACGCTGGTCAACGACATCCTATACCGCGCTTTGGCTCAGAAACTCTATCGGGCCATGGAGCGTCCCGGAGAATTCCGCCAAATCCGCGGTGCCGAGCATGTGGACAAGGTGATTGAAATCGATCAGGCCGCCATCGGCCGCTCGCCGCGATCCAATCCGGCCACCTATACCGGTGTTTTCGCGCCCATTCGTGAACTCTTCGCAATGTTGCCCCAGTCGCGTGAGCGCGGTTATCGTCCTGGTCGCTTCAGCTTCAATGTCAAAGGCGGCCGTTGCGAAGCCTGCCAAGGAGATGGCCTCAAACGAATTGAAATGAATTTCCTCCCCGACGTTTACGTGACCTGCGATGTTTGCCGCGGCCGCCGCTATAATTCCGAAACACTGGCTGTGCGCTACAAGAACTACTCCATCTCTGACCTGCTGGACATGCCCATCGACGAGGCCCTCAAGGCGCTGGGAAATATTCCGCACGTGAGCCAGAAGCTGCAAACGCTGGTCGACGTGGGACTCGGTTATGTCGAATTGGGCCAGTCCTCCACCACGCTTTCCGGCGGTGAAGCGCAGAGAATCAAGCTGGCTCGAGAGTTATCGCGCCGCCAAACCGGGCGCACGCTCTATATCCTGGACGAGCCCACCACCGGCCTGCACTTTGACGACGTTAAGAAACTTCTGAACGTCCTGAATCGCCTCGTGGACCTTGGCAATACTGTGCTTATCATTGAACACCACCTGGACGTGATTAAGCAGGCGGATTGGATTATCGATCTCGGCCCCGAAGGTGGCGAAGCCGGGGGCCGCATCGTGGCTCAGGGCACGCCGGAGCAGGTGGCTCGCAACAAGAAATCCTATACGGGGCAGGCTCTCGCTCGTGTTCTCAATCTGAATGGCTCGACAAGGCAGTTAGCCCGGCCGGAGGTGGCCGGAGATTCAGCTGGCGAATCGTCTCGCGCAAACGGCCTCGATTCGGCAGCGACGTGACCCATCATTGGGATTTTCAGCACTAGGGATTATCGGCAACTGCCTCCACCCGGTAGTGAAAAACTTGCACCGGAAGCTCGAGTCCATTTACAGTGCTATAGAGACGGGATGCACCCGACCCAGCGGGCCGATCATCCGACCACCATCATCAACGAAACGTAAAGTCGCATGAACTCTTTTCCTCCCGATAACCTACCGGCGCCTCACGAAGGGCAACCCGACAGTTTCGCCGCAACTCCGCTGCCCGGAGCCGAGCCCGCCGAGCCTCGGCCCGAATTCAGAAGTCGGCCGGAATTTGAGACCCAGCAACTTCCCGGCTGCCCCCCGCGGGCAGACTCGCGCACGCCTTTCCGGGGGATCGATTTGGTTTATCTGATGCTTTTCTATTTCATTGCCGGCGGCGTCCTCACGGTGATTGTCGCCGCGGGCGCTTTCGTCTTTTTTGGAATATCGCCTGCGGCATTGAGAAGCTCTACCGCCGAGTGGGCTTCTGTACTCATCATTAGCCAGGCCCTGCTCTCAGGCGCCACATTGATATTTCTTTACACAGTGGTTCGTGGCCGCAGCGCCGCGCCGTTCTGGCAAACCATGGGCTGGCGCGGTTTCCGCAACATGGCCTCGAGCGGCTCGGTTATGCTGCGCTATGTCTTTGGCGGCTTTGCTTTGGCTGTCGTGGTGGGTTGGTTGGGAAATTTTGTGGGCCGCGAATCCGGCATCCCTATGGAAGAGCTCTTCCGTAGCCGGCAAAGCGTTTTGATGCTGATGGCCCTCGGGATCCTCGTGGCCCCCGTAGTGGAAGAGACAATTTTCCGGGGCTGTATCTATCCCGTGATCGCCCGCAAATTTGGCATCACTACAGGCATTCTGGCCACCGGCACACTCTTTGGACTCGCCCATGCACAGCAGCTCGGGGGCGCCTGGGGACAAATCGGCCTGCTTGTCTGTGTTGGCATTGTTCTCACTTACGTGCGTGCCCGCGCCGGGACGGTCGCGGCGAGCTACTTCGTACATCTCGGCTACAACACCATTCTCTTCGCTGGCTTTTACATCGCCACCGGCGGTCTCCGCCAATTACCCGGCGCTTGAACGTGCTCGCGTGCCTTGCAGCTTTGGCTCGACGATGACGGGAGCCATCCCTCCATGCGCATAGTGCAGCCCATCGAATGGACCCCGGCCGGCGTGGTCATGATTGACCAGCGCGCCCTGCCCGCCGAAGTTGTGTGCCGTACTTATACCGACTACCGAGACGTCGCCGCCGCTATCCGCGACATGGTCATTCGCGGCGCCCCGGCCATCGGCGTCGCCGCCGCAATGGGCGTCGCCCTTGGCGTTTTGCACTCGCAAGCGCAGTCCATCGCCGAGTTGCGTAGCGAATTTCCGTTGATCTGCGAAACCATGGCCCGCACCCGGCCCACCGCCGTCGACCTCTTTTGGGCCTTACAGCGTATGAGGCGCCGCTTCGAGGATTGCGCCGCGTATGCGGACCTGCAAACCATACGCGACGCCCTCGTTGCCGAGGCGCGCCTCATTCATAAAGAAAAGCGCGCCATCGACGAAGCCATCGGCCGCTTCGGCGCTGCCTTGATGCCCGAAAGCGGCAACGTCATGACGCAATGCAATGCCGGCGCTTTGGCCACTGCCGGCATCGGCACGGCGCTGGGCGTGATCCGCATCGCCGTCGAACAGGGACGACAGCTGCGCGTCTTCGTTCCCGAGACGCGCCCTTATTTGCAAGGTGCCCGCCTTACGGCTTGGGAACTAGCCGAAGGCGGCATTCCACTCACGCTCATTACCGATAATATGGTGGGGCACTTCCTCAAGGCGGGAAAAATCGGCGCTGTCGTCGTCGGTGCGGACCGCATCGCCGCCAATGGCGATACGGCAAACAAGATCGGCACGTACCAAATTGCCGTGCTCGCACGCGAAAATAGCGTGCCCTTCTACGTGGCGGCGCCCATTTCTACTCTGGATCTCTCCATTCCCTCTGGCGAAAGCATACCCATTGAGGAACGTCCTGCATACGAAGTCACCCATATCCGAGGTATTCAGATCGCGCCCGACGTCGAGGCGGCCAATCCCGCCTTCGACGTAACGCCCGGGCGCCTGATCACCTCGATTATCACCGAACGCGGCGTGGCTTCGCCTCCCTTCCGCGATTCGCTCGCCCGTCTTTTTGCGGAATCCGCTTTGCAACAGGAGAAGGGCTTGGCGGCAGCAGGCGAGCGCCCTGCACCCGCGCGCTAGCAACGCCTCCCGCTTACGTCACTTGTTCGGAGTCGGCTGCGTCTGCGGTGGATTAGACTGCGTTCCGGGGATTTCGTTCGATTGTCCCAACTGGATGGTGGACCCGAAGCGTTTGTAGTTCTTGTAGCGCACCGTCATGCGCATGCGCACGTCGCCCTGCCGGAAGTGCAGCGTATCGTCGGCGTGCGTATAGGTCGGAAACCAAAAAGCGCCTTCGATATTTTCGCGGTAAGTCACGAATCGTGGAAAAATATTCTGGTTATCGCCCTTAATAATGTCCGGCACGGCCTTGCCGTCGGTTTTCACGACCGCCAGATCCCGATCGTCCACCCACACCGTGCCGCGAAAATAACGCTGATTCTTTTCGATGCGCTTCGGACCAACGCAAAACTTATACGTGTTGAGCTCGTCCAGTTTTTCCTTCCCCGCAAACTGAATCTCATACTTCGGCAAATCTTCCGTGGTGAGCACAAACGGCTGGATGTTTTCCAGGTCCTTCCTGTCTTCCGGTGATAGGTCGAAATCGTGCAGGCTCGGCGGCGGCGCGTAGGTGTCTTTTTGGTAGCGCCGGCCTTGCGGCGTGAACACAATGTCGCTGTCCAGGCGATATTCGCCGGGATTGGGTGCCACGTCTTCCACCACCACCTCTTGCGAATAGGTATAGTTGTCGCGCGCCACCTTGAAATCGGATTCGTGCTGCGCGAATAGCCGAATGATGTCGCCGGTGGGCATGGACGCAGTCACCGCTCCGCTAGGACTGCCTGTACCCGGTGTGCACTGCGGGCCTGTTTGCGCAGCTTCCTGATCTTGATCCTTATCTTTCTTTGACCGTTGCGCCGAGGCAACCGTCGGCTGAATCGCAGCCGCGAATCCCACGATCAAAAGCCCGGCTGCCAAGAGTCGCCCAATACTCTCTCGATTAGTCCTCATTTTCTTGCCTTCTAATAATCCTCGTTTAGCATAGAACTCGCCGCCACAAACAAGGTTGCTTACGGCTTCGCGCCGCTTCTTCTGCCACCCTAAGTATATCCCTCGCGCCGCACCAGAAAAGTTCAAGCTGCGAGAAACCTAATTCCAGTTGTTGCTAATAGAAAACTTCCCTCCGGAATTACCGCTGTGGATAATCGTCCCGATCTGTTGTGGCTGTGGCGTGGCCGGCGTGGCCCGGCGTGCCGGCGTGGCCGTTTCGCCTTGACATCTTCGTTTGCGATGTTACAATCCCTTAATCCGCAGTCGCTTTCCTGCCAGCCAGGAAGCCCGTTCTTTGACAACTGAATGAGACGTGCCAGAACCCGTTCGGTTTATGAGTGAACCGAGCGACATTATCATCAAAAGTTCGTTCTGAAATCACTTCCCGGCCTCCAGCCGGAATCTCGATTGCAGAACAACCAGTTTCAAATGAGAGTTTGATCCTGGCTCAGAGCGAACGCTGGCGGCGTGCTTAACACATGCAAGTCGAGTGCGCAGTCTGCTGTAGCAATACAGCAGATCGGCGCACGGCGCACGGGTGCGTAACACGTGGGCAACCTGCCCTCTAAAGGGGGATAACCCGTCGAAAGGCGGGCTAATACCGCATGACATTCCGGTGGCTTCGGCCGCCGGAATCAAAGCCCGCAAGGGCGTTGGAGGAGGGGCCCGCGGCCGATTAGCTTGTTGGCGAGGTAACGGCTCACCAAGGCTTTGATCGGTAGCCGGTCTGAGAGGATGGCCGGCCACACTGGAACTGAGACACGGTCCAGACTCCTACGGGAGGCAGCAGTGGGGAATCTTGCGCAATGGGCGAAAGCCTGACGCAGCGACGCCGCGTGGGGGATGAAGCTTCTCGGAGTGTAAACCCCTTTCGACCCGGACGAATGGCCCGCAAGGGACGCGACGGTACGGGTAGAAGAAGCCCCGGCTAACTACGTGCCAGCAGCCGCGGTAAAACGTAGGGGGCCAGCGTTGCTCGGAATTACTGGGCGTAAAGGGTTCGTAGGCGGTGCGGCAAGTCGGAAGTGAAATCTCTGGGCTTAACTCAGAGGCTGCTCCCGAAACTGCCGTGCTCGAGTGCGGGAGAGGCGAGTGGAATTGCAGGTGTAGCGGTGAAATGCGTAGATATCTGCAGGAACACCCGTGGCGAAGGCGGCTCGCTGGACCGCAACTGACGCTGAGGAACGAAAGCTAGGGGAGCAAACAGGATTAGATACCCTGGTAGTCCTAGCCCTAAACCATCAGGACTTGGGGTGGCCCGCGTTGGCGGGTCGTCCCGGAGCTAACGCGTTAAGTCCTGCGCCTGGGGAGTACGGTCGCAAGGCTGAAACTCAAAGGAATTGACGGGGGCCCGCACAAGCGGTGGAACATGTGGTTCAATTCGACGCAACGCGAAGAACCTTACCTGGGCTCGAAGTGCCGGTGACCGCGGTGGAAACATCGCTTTCCCGCAAGGGACACCGGTAGAGGTGCTGCATGGCTGTCGTCAGCTCGTGCCGTGAGGTGTTGGGTTAAGTCCCGCAACGAGCGCAACCCTTACACTTAGTTGCCACCCGCAAGGGGGAACTCTAAGTGGACTGCTCCGGATAACGGAGAGGAAGGTGGGGATGACGTCAAGTCAGCATGGCCTTTATGTCCAGGGCTACACACGTGTTACAATGCGCGCTACAAAGCGTCGCGAACCCGCGAGGGGGAGCTAATCGCAAAAAAGCGCGCTCAGTTCGGATTGCAGTCTGCAACTCGACTGCATGAAGCCGGAATCGCTAGTAATGGCGTATCAGAACGACGCCGTGAATACGTTCCCGGGCCTTGTACACACCGCCCGTCACATCACGAAAGTGGGTTGTACTAGAAGTCGCCATGCTAACCGCAAGGGGGCAAGCGCCCAAGGTATGACTCATGATTGGGGTGAAGTCGTAACAAGGTAGCCGTAGGAGAACCTGCGGCTGGATCACCTCCTTTCTAAAGATAATCGGCTCGCCTATCCTGTTTTTACCGATCGAAACGTCCTGTCTCAGGGCATTTTCGCGCGGTGATGCAGTAAAGCAGGAAACGGGAGCCCACGAATCCTAAGACTTGAGTTACACAAGTTCTGCGGATTCACCCTCGATGCTTTAGAAACATTGAGGTCTCTTCGGCGCTCTCACACGCCGAAGAAAATGTCGTCTTGCACTCGTTCCGTCGGGTTCTGGCAGGTCTCTTTCGGCTGTCAATGTAGCCCAATCTTCAGGTCGTCATTCCGAGCGCAACGGGGAATTCTTCTTCGCTAGCCGCAGTGACATTCTTTGCTTGTAGTAGACTCATTATCGTCATGTACTGTCCCCTCTGCGGCGCGGAATATCGCCCCGGCTTTACGATTTGTTCGGATTGCCAGGTCGACCTCGTACCGGATCCGCCGCGCAACCCCTCGGCTAATCCGCCCATCGATGACAAGGCCGACGACACGTCGTTCGTGCTTGTTTGGTCAGGAAGCGATGCGCTTAAACATGCCGAAATCTGCGAGGCCCTAGATCGCCAGAAGATTCCAGCGCGTACGCTCGGTAGCGAAGATCATCTTTTCAATCTGACCACACGTCCCGCCTTCGAGGTCTATGTGCCTGTTGAGCTTGTGAACTCCGCGCGAGAAGCCCTCCATCAGGCAGTGCCCACAGAGGAGGATTCTGAACCCCTCTCAGACTCTGAACAGCTCTTAGACTCTGGCATTCTCGAAATCTCCGTCGAGGAAGGCCCGCCAGATGAAAATGACAATCAGAATGACGACGCGGAGCGTGGTGATCTGAATTTGGGTCCAGA
>Ga0209804_1002114_pt1 | contig 12244 bp, 9 predicted proteins | sample GraSoiAngelo_139_FD_185896 | JGI IMG/M metagenome (GOLD analysis project Ga0209804, IMG submission 185896) | Grasslands soil microbial communities from the Angelo Coastal Reserve, California, USA - 14_0929_12_20cm (SPAdes) (version 2) | ecosystem: Environmental > Terrestrial > Soil > Grasslands ... | reverse complement strand
CTCCATGTCGGTCACTTCCTCCGGGCGTTCATCGATCAGCAGGATGAAGAGATACGAATCCGGATTGTTCTTGATGATGGCGTTGGCCACTTTCTGCAACAAAACCGTCTTGCCGGTGCGCGGCGGCGCGACGATCAATCCGCGCGTGCCTTTGCCGATGGGACAAACCAAATCCAGCACACGCGTCGAAAGCTCGTCCTGCGCGGTCTCGAGGATGAAGCGCCTGGTCGGGAAGAGCGGGGTCAGATTGTCGAAATGCGTCTTGTCTTTCGCCCGGTCCGGATCCTCGTGGCCGACCGCTTCGACTTTCAGCAGCGCAAAAAAACGCTCCTTCTCCTTCGGCGGACGAATCTGGCCGGAGACGGCGTCTCCTGTCTGCAAATCGAAGCGACGAATCTGCGAAGGCGAGACGTAGATGTCCTCCGGGCACGGCAGGTAGTTGAAACTCTGCGAGCGGAGAAAGCCGAAACCTTCCGGCAGGATTTCCAGCACGCCTTCGGCGAACAGAATGCCGCTGCGTTCGGCGTTCTTCTGGAGGATCTGGAAGATCACTTCGTGCTTCTTCATCGTGCCGAAGTTTTCAATGCCCATCTCCTTGGCCATCTGGTTCAATTCGGCCATGGACATCGCCTGCAGTTGGCTGATGTTGATGGTGTTCGCGGTCGTCAACTCCGCGCCGGGAGCGCCCTCGTCCGGCTCAGCCGGTTTCGTCGGCCGCGGGAGGTCCTCGGACGATTTCGGAGCGGCCGCTTCCTCTCCTGCGGTTTGCGTTAGTGAGGCGTCTTCCGGCAATCCCTCCATCAATTCATCTCTCTTCGCCTTGCCTCTGGGTCGGGCGTTTTTTTTGGCAACTCGTGGCATAATTTGTAAAGGGCAGGTTACTGACCCTGGCGGACACGGCTGAGGGACTGCCGACACTTCCTCTTAGTCCACCAGAAGGAAAAATCCGTTCAATCTGGCGCAGTTTCAAAAAAACTGCCAGGGGTCATTTAGTTAAAAATCAATACGGCAAGGGAAATCTTGCGGTTAATTCACGAACACGTTGGCGCACCTTCCGCGCCCCGTCAACATTTTTAATGTCGAACAGAACTTCGCTGACCATGTCCGCAATGGCGGCCATTTCAGGCTCCTTCATGCCGCGCGTGGTCACCGCGGGCGTGCCCAATCGCACGCCGCTGGCCTGAAACGGCGAGCGCGTTTCAAACGGGATGGTATTCTTGTTCACCGTGATGCCCGCATCGTCCAGGGCTGTCTGACATTCCTTGCCGGTCAGGCCGCGCGAGCCGACGTCCACCAGCATGAGATGATTGTCAGTGCCACCGCTGACCAGGCGGAAGCCGTTTCGCTTCATCCCTTCGGCCAGCGCCCTCGCATTCTTCACGATCTGCCGCTGGTACTCTTTGAACGCCGGCTGCAAGGCTTCGTGAAAACAGACCGCTTTCGCGGCGATGACGTGCATCAGCGGTCCACCTTGAATGCCGGGGAACACCTGCGAATCCACTTCCTTCGCGTATTTCTCCTGGCACAGAATCAGTCCGCCGCGCGGTCCGCGCAGCGTTTTGTGCGTGGTCGTCGTCACGAAATCAGCGTGCTCAATCGGACTCGGATGCAACCCCGCAGCCACCAGTCCGGCGACATGCGCAATGTCCGCCAGCAGCAGCGCTCCTGCTTCGCGCGCGATTTCGCCCATCCGTTTGAAGTCAACGCTGCGCGGATAAGCGCTGGCGCCGACCGTAATCATCCTGGGCCGGTGTTCCTGCGCCATTTTAGCGAGCTGATCGTAATCGATCTGCTCATCTGCTTTGCGCACGCCGTAATGGATGATTTCGAAAAATTTGCCGGAAAAATTTGCTTTATTGCCATGCGTGAGATGGCCGCCGTGGCTCAGGTCCATCGTCAGCATTTTGTCGCCTGGCTTGAGAAACGCGAAATAGACCGCCATGTTCGCGCTGCTGCCGCAGTGTGGCTGCACGTTCGCGTGTTCGGCGCCGAAAAGCTGTTTGGCGCGATCTATTGCCAGTTGCTCGGCGATATCCACGTTTTCACAACCACCATACCAGCGTTTGCGCGGGTAGCCTTCGGCGTATTTGTTCGTGAGCACCGAGCCTTGCGCCTCCAGGACCGCCGGACTGGTGAAGTTTTCGCTGGCTATCAGTTCGATGTTCTCCTGTTGCCGTTGTCGCTCCGAACGGATCGCCTCGGCGACGTCCGGGTCAACCATTCCCAACCGCAACCTCCCCGCAGCTTCGATGCGCTCCACCTTGGCCACGCGACGCGCGTGACGTCCGCCTTCGAAATGGGCGTCGAGAAAGGCGTCCACCATCTTCTTCGCCTGCTCCGCGCCGACGAATTTGCCGCCGAGACAAAGCACATTGGCGTCATTGTGCTGCCGGGCCAACGCCGCCATTTTTTCGTCGAAAACCAACGCCGCGCGGGCGCCCGGCACTTTGTTGGCCGCGATGCTCATGCCGAGGCCCGTGGCGCAAACCAAAAGCCCGAGGTCGCTTTTCTGATCGGCCACGTTGTGCGCCACGGCCTGCGCGAAATCAGGATAGTCGGCCGAGTCCATCGAGGTGGTGCCGAAGTCCAGGACCTTCAAGCCGCGTTGTTCCAGATGTTGCCTGAGCGCCTCCTTCAACTCGTAGCCGGCATGGTCCGCGCCGAGCGCCACGGTCACGGTCCGGTCCGGGGCCGCGCCGGCAGCGGCGCCGCCGGAAGTCTGGTCGATGAATTTCAGTATCGAAGCGATCCCTTGTTCGATCTGGTCGCGGCAATCGAGATAAATTTCATACGATCCGCCAATGGGGTCGGAAATGTCCTTCTCAAAAACGTCCAGCGTTTCATCAAATTCGCGGAGCAGGAAAGTCTTCTCGGTCGCGTGGGGGTAGAGCAGGTTGACCGCATCGACGTGCCCGTGCGTCATGCCGAAAATGTAATCGGCCTCGTTCACCACGTCCGCGGTGAGCATGCGGCTGCGCTGCTGCGAGATGTCAATGCCCAATTCCCTCAAGGCCTGCACTGCATACGCGCTGGGCGGCTGGCCTTCAATCGCCCCCACCCCCGCCGAAAACACGCGGAAGTCCCCGCGACCTTTGACGGCGTTCCGGAAAAGGCCCTCCGCCATGGGGCTGCGACAAACGTTTCCGGTGCAAACGAAAAGAATGGTTCTCATGCTCGCAACAATGATTTCAACTTGGGTCGCGCGGGGGAAATGTCAACGGCGAAATCAGCGCGGAAGCGACCGTTCCACGATCGCGATGCCCTTCAACAGATCGAGAGCCCGCGCCAGCGCCGGATCGCGCACGAGCTGCTCCGGCGAATCCTCATCCGTTTTGGCTGCAGGTGTTGGCGCATCTTGATCGTCCGGACTCAAACCTTCGCGCTGCATCCGGACGAGATCGGCCTCGTTGCGGGGCCGCCGCGACCCCCGGTTTGTCGAAGCGGTCGGCGCAACATTGTTCGTCACTCTCAACTGGGCGATAGGCCTGGATAAGACTTTGAACGCATCGACAAAATACGCCGTTTCATCTTCGCCGCTGACGAGGACCTCTATGTCCGGCGCGACTCCCGTTGCGGACAACGGTTTGCCTTTGCCGACGCTGACCTGACCGGTGGCAACGCGCAGCCGCTGGCCGTTCGACAAATCGAACTCTTTGAAAATCCGCGCCTGCCCCGCCGTCCGCGAGCCGATCAACACCGCCGCGTCTGTTTCGCGCAGCGCCGCTGCCAGCGCCTCGGCCGCGCCAGTCGTTCGTCGATTCACGAGCACTGCAACCGGAACGTTGATCGCGTCCGCTTTCCCGGTCGAATGAATTGAACCTTCGTCCCAGTCCAGAAGCGGTTGTTCCCTGCTTAAGAATCGGTCCGCCGCGTTCGCCGCCGCGGTATAATCCTGGCCGTCGGCGAAGCGTAAATCCAGAACCACGCCTTTCAGCTTGTTCGTGGCGTCGAGCCTGTCGTGAGCCGATTTAATCTCGTCTGCCAGCCCGGTCGCAACCCTGGCCACGCGCAGGTATCCATACGAGTCATCGTACACTGTCGTCCTGCTCAACAGCGAACCTTCCGGACGGACGCCGGCCGGCGCGCCATTGGTGACAAGAATCACTCGCGGATAAAATTGATTCAATAACCCCTGCACGGCTGCCTGGTTCAACTCCTCTTCGCTCGCGTTCGGCAGATTGGCACGTAGGAGGCGAAACACCTCCTGAAAATGCGGTAGCGCATTGGTCTCCGCGCCAATGCCCGACTGAATTGCCCCAAAGATCAGCCACCCCGCCAGCCACAGGTTAAACCCGCTTTGTTTCATGCCGGCTCCAAATTGCGCGACCGAGGCGGGAAAGTAAAGCCACGAGCAACCCCATCTCGATATTACCCGGTTTCAGCAAATCTTGTCGGATTTTCAGCGTCTGTGGCGATACACGCGACAACGCTCAGAGGAAGCTTTCGCAGCGCTGGTCCGGCGCCATTTGAATTTGGTCTATTCCGCGGCGTTGCGCCAGGTCCGCTCGCCGCCATTGGCCGAGGAAATCGCGCAATCGGTCTTTGCCGACCTCGCTCGAAACGCTCACAAGCTGAAACCGGACACCGTTCTGACGGCGTGGCTTTATCAGGTCACACGCCGGACTGCTGTGGACGTAATCCGCCGGGAATCGCGACGCCAGCTCCGCGAGCAAATTGCCACCGAGATGAATGCGATGAATTTGCAGGCTGACAGTGGGACAGGCTTCCAGCCCGTCTGGGCTGACATCGAACCGCTGCTCGACGAAGCGATGGAATCGCTCGACGAAACCGACCGCACCGCCGTACTCCTGCGCTACTTCGAAAACAAAAGCCTTCGCGAAGTCGGACAAACCCTGGGAACATCCGAAGACGCCGCGCAAAAACGCGTTAGCCGCGCCGTCGAACGCCTGCGTGAGTTCTTCTCCAAACGCGGCGTCCCCGTCGGAGCCAGCGGCCTCGTCGTCGTCCTATCCGCCAATGCCGTCCAGGCCGCCCCCGTCGGCTTGGCTACCTCAGTTTCGATCACTGCCGCAACAACCGCCCTGTCCACGGCAACCGCAACCAAAGGAACTGCGGGACTGAAAGCGACCGCCGCGGCAATTCTAACCAATGCAATTGTTTCGCAGAAAGTCGTCGCCACCCATTTTGATTTGGAGGGACGCCCCGACATTTGGATGGATCGTTCCACTTACCTTTTTTTCTCAATGGCATTGGGCATCGGGTTGCCACTGCTCTTGATTGGGCTTGGCTATTTTGTGCGCTTCCTGCCAGTCAACTCGATCAAAATACCCAATCGCAACTACTGGCTCGCGCCGGAACGACGGGAAGTTACGTTTGATTTTCTGTTTCGACACCTGCTTTGGCTGGCCTGTTTCGAGGCGATTTTCATGATCGGGGTTCATCTGTTGATCGCTCACGCCAATCGCCAAGTGCCGCCGCATCTTTCATTACTGCTGTTTTGGGGAGTATTCGGGAGCGGTCTGACATTTGTAGTCATCTGGCTTTGGGTAATGCTTCGACGATTCAGACGCGATACCATTTCTTCCTGCGGATGACGGCGTGCCGCCCTCTACGTCAGACAGGACGCTGACGCTACAAAAGCTTTGTCGGATTTTGCAGCGGACGGTTATTAAATAAGTGAGATGCAACCAAAGTCCGACGCCCAACTCCTCCGCGAATACGTGCAAAACGGCGCGGAATCCGCCTTCGCGGAAATCGTCGCCCGGCACACGAACCTCGTGTATTCCGCCGCCTTGCGGCAGGTGGATTCGCCGGACATTGCCGCCGAGGTCGCCCAAAGTGTCTTCATCGGTCTGGCGCGCGGCGCGCGGTCCTTGTCCCCAAAGCTGGCCGGGAACGGTTCGCTCGCTGGCTGGCTTTGCCGCAGTGCGCGCAACATCTCGCTCAATCTCCGGCGCGATGAATTCCGCCGGCATTCCCGCGAAAGGCAGGCTATGGAAAACCTCGACTCGACGCCCGACACCACATCTGACTGGGAGCGCCTGCGTCCGGTGCTGGACGAAGCCATGGCCGAATTGAGCGAATCGGACTACGACGCGCTGGTGCTGCGCTTCTTCAAAAACCAGGATTTGCGATCCGTGGGTTTGGGGCTCGGTGTGAGCGACGACGCCGCGCAAAAGCGCGTGTCGCGCGCGCTCGACAAACTGCGTGATTTGCTGTCCCAACGGGGAATCACAACTTCAGCTGCCGCGCTCTCCGTGGTGCTTGCGGCCAATGCCTGCCAGGCCGCGCCGGTCGGATTGGCAGCAACGCTTTCCGCTGCGTCCCTTGCGAGCGCCGCTGCGGGGACGGGAACCACGCTCACTCTTTTGAAACTTATGGCTACCACAAAACTCAAAGCTGGAATTATCACTGGCGTCGTTGCCGCCAGTGCCGTGACCTCTTTGGTAATTCAACACAACTCCCAAGCCAAAATCCGGGAGGCGGACGGGGCGGTGCGCCAACAAGTGGCTGCATCGGCGCCACTGCAAGCGGAGCACGAACGGCTTTCAAGTCTCGCTGCATTGCTAAGCCGTCCGTCAGTAAATACTGGGGAAGAGTTGCAAAGATTGCGTGATGAAGTGGCAGCGCTCCGAGAGCAAAACAACGACCTGGCCGCGTTACGGGAAGAAGACAGGCAACTCCAGGCGTCACTGAACCGGGCGCGAACCAGGTTCCGCGAAGACCTGCACGGCCCCCAGGACCAGCAAACCGTGGACAGTCCCGAGCTTAACGCCAGAACGGATTATTGCATGAGACTCGGTGGTGTGACGCGCGGGTACGCCAGTCAACACCGCCAGTTTCCCACCAACCTCGCGCAGGTGGCCGGCATCATGTCCACCGAGTACGGGAACCGAACCAATTTTGCCAATTTTTCTCCCGACCAATTTGAAATCGTTTTCCAGGGGCCGCTGCCCGCTCCCGACAAGTATGCTCATCCGAACGACATCATCCTGATCAGGCAAAAGCATCCGTGGAAAAACACCGACGGCAAGTGGGTGAAGGTATACACCATGCTTGGCGGCATCGGCATGCAACATAGCGAGGCCGATGGCAATTTTGACGCCTGGGAAAAACGGCGGATCGTCCCACCTGAGGCATCGAAATAATGAAAAAGCTGAGATTTGGCATACTGGGCACGATTCTAGCCGCGGTCTTGGTGTTGCCGTGGCTGATTCAAAAGCGGGCGGAAGGCCTTTTGGTTTCGAAGAGATTGACGTTGCAGCAGCAGGCTGTTCTGTTGGAGCAATTGTCGTCAGAGAACCAACGCCTGTCGAATAACGTCGCTCAGGTGAAGAGTTCCCATTCGCTCGACGACGCAGCACTCAGTGAATTGATGAAACTGCGGGCCGAGGTCGGTCAACTTCGCAAGGCCGTCCAGGAAATGGAACCGCTCCGTCGCCAAGTCCGCCGCATCCGCGAGGGGCTTCAGCAAATGGAAGAGTTGGCCGCCAGCATCAACCTCACCGCTCCGTTGGTAGACGAAATGGAAATGAGGCGGGCGCGCGTTGCTCAGCTCAGGCAGTGGCTGGAGGACACGCCGTCGGAAATGATCCCGGAGCTGCAATTCCTTTCCGACTTCAATTGGATTGACTCTGTCGAAAATCTCTCAGTCACGGACGACGAATACCGTCAAACGATGAGTCACCTTCGCTCCCAGGGGGAACTCGCGTTTTCAAAAGCGGCATTCCAGGCGCTCCGGCAATACGCCCAGGCCAATCATGGCCAATTCCCCGCCGATCTCTCGCAGTTGAAACCCTATTTCGCCTCGCCCATGGATGATGCATTACTGGAACGCTATGAAATCGTCCCAGCGAAAAACCTGAACATCGAAAGCGGTGTGGATTCCGGGGAAGATTGGGTGATCACCCAGAAAGCGCCGGTGAATCGGGACTTGGATCATCGCTCGGCCATTAGTCTCCGCGGGCTTATCCCCTTAAGCCTGGAGGGCGGGCGGTGGGATACCGTCCCTTGGCCCCGGCTTTCGCAACCCAGTTCCGATTCATGCTCTTGCCATCAAAGCTACATTCCCTGTCCGATTTGGGCGGCGGCGGCTACTATTGGGTGAGTGAACGACCAGACCGACTCACAACTGCTGCGCGCCTACGCTGAACACCGCTCCGAACCAGCGTTCGCCGAGTTGGTGCGTCGCCATGTCGATTTCGTCTATTCCGCCGCGCTTCGGATGGTTTGTGTGATTCGCACCTCGCGGAAGATGTAACTCAAGGCGTGTTCGTCGCGCTCGCGAAATTTGTGCGCTCATTAAATCCCTGCCCAGCGCCATCACGCCAAGCTCGCGTCCGGTCTTGCAAACCCGCCCTGTAGGTCGTAGCCTGTCGGCATGTCAGCGATTGAGGAAATCGAAAAGACCGTGCTCGCTTTGCCGGTGGAGCAGCGAGTCCTGCTGGCCGAGTCGCTGTTGAGTTCGCTGCCGCCGATGAGCGAGGCGTGGTCCGAAGCGGAGGAACTGGCCGAAGTGGAACGGCGGGAACGTGAGATCGAAAGCGGCAAAGTTCAACCGCTCCCGGAAGCCGAGTTCTGGAGACGAGTCGAGACCGGCCGCCAACGGTGAGGGTCGAATACCATCCCGCCGTCGAGCAGGATGTGGCTGAGGCGCTGCGGCGTTACGACGCGCTGTCGCAGAGGTTGGGGGAGGAGTTCAAGGTGGAGATGCGCCGGCTGATCGCCGTGGCAGCAGCGAAGCCCAGTAGATTTCACTTGATTAAGACCGGGTTCCATCGAGCAAACCTCAGACGCTTCCCGTATCACGTTATCTATCGCGAAATAGCTGGTGGAATCCGAGTGACGCTCGTGCGCCATCACCGGCGCGACCCACGTTTTGGAATGGAACGCGAGTAAGGTCCGTTGCTCTCCCACCGCTACATTCCCTGTCCGATTTGGGCGGCGGCGGCTACTATTGGGTGAGTGAACGACCAGACCGACTCACAACTGCTGCGCGCCTACGCTGAACACCGCTCCGAACCAGCGTTCGCCGAACTGGTGCGCCGCCATGTCGATTTCGTCTATTCCGCCGCGCTTCGGATGGTTTGTGATTCGCACCTCGCGGAAGATGTGACTCAAGGCGTGTTCGTCGCGCTCGCGAAAAACTTCGCCCAACTCGCGGATCGTCCGGTGCTGTCCGGTTGGCTGCACCGCACCGCGCAAAACATCGCCGCGCAGACCGTCCGCACCGATGTGCGCCGTCGCGCCCGCGAACAGGAGGCCGTCGCCATGAACGAACTGCTTTCCGCCGAACCCAACGCTCTCTGGGAACACATCGCCCCGCACCTCGATGCCGCCATTGGCGAACTGAGCGAGGCGGACCGCGACGCGCTTTTGCTGCGCTACTTTGAACGCATGTCCGCGCGAGAGATGGCCCAAACTCTCGGCACGAGCGAAGACGCTGCGCAAAAACGCGTCAGCCGCGCCGTGGAACGCCTGCGCGACTTCTTCGCCAAACGCGGCGTCACCATCGGCGCAAGCGGACTGGTCGTCGTCATCTCGGCCAATGCCGTCCAAGCCGCGCCGGTTGGGCTGGCGGTTACCATTTCGACTGCCGCCGCTCTTGTCGGAACAACCATCGCGACCACCGTCGAAACCATCGCCATGACTGCAACACAAAAACTTCTGGTCGCCGCGATCGTCGTTGCAAGCGTAATAACGCCGGTGTTGGTTCAGCACCGCGCTCAAACGAAACTGGCCGAACAAGACCGCGCGCTGCAACGACAAGCAGGCCGGTTGGCTGAGCTTCAAAAAGAAAATGAGCGCCTCGCAAACCTGCTCGCGGAGGCAAACAGTTCAAGATCACTTCCCAGCGGCCAGTTCAACGAACTGCTGCGACTCCGGGGCCAAGTCGGTCGTTTGAACCGGGATGTTCGGGAATTGACGCGACTGATGGCCTCAGATCCGGCGACTGGAAGCAATGCGCTGGCAACGGCAGAAGAAGTCTGGTCGGAGCGCGCAAATCATCTTAAGCAATGGCTGGAAGCAAATCCCGCCGGGAAAATTCCAGAACTTCAGTTTCTCGGCGACCAGGATTGGATCGAGTCAATTTATCCGAACACCCTCAGCAGCGACGAGGAATGTCGCCGCGCTATGAGTATCATCAGGGCGAATGCAGAACAGCGCGTCCTCGACATCCTGGCCGGCGCGTTACGCAATTACAGCAAAGCCAACAATGGCCAGTTCCCGAGCGCGCTTTCAGAACTGTCACCCTATTTTAGATCGCCCGTAGATGACGCCATTCTGGAACGCTACGAGATTGTGCGGGCAGACAGCCTGGTCAGCAAATTGCAGCAAGGGGACGAGTGGGTGATTACGCAAAAAGCACCAGTGGATGAAACGTGGGATTTGCGTTTCACGATCGGCATGACGTACGGGGGCATGGCTGATAGCAGGGTGACCAATCGGTGGGTAAAAACTCGCTGACGGGGAAAGTCGAGCCTTCACGTCTCATTGGAATCGAATTATGAAAAAACTCAAAATCACTCTAATCATCGCCACTATCGCCATCGGTCTGGCAATAACCTTGATCCTCCACCTCAACTCCCAGGCGAAGATGCGCGGAAACGATGCGCTGTTGCGCCGGCAAGACAAGCAACTGACCGAGCTGATCGCAGAAGGAGAACAGCTTTCCAATCGGATCGCTGAGGCGAAGAGCTCGACGAACAGCCAGTGGAACGAACTGGCCAAACTGCGCAGTCGGGCGGAGATGCTGCAAAAACAAACCAACGAACTGGCAGCCCAACTTAAAAGCAATCGCCAGGCGCGCGCTTCCCAACCCGCTTCAAAGCCCGAGGCTCATCCGCCCGAATACTACGACCAACTCCTTCGCACGGCAGCGGCCAAGCCCATCGATGCCCGGAATCTCGGCCTCGCATTCGGCATGTATGCCTTGGACCATCAAGACCGTTTCCCCTCAAGCCTGGATCAGGTCGCCAAGTATCTGCGCGACTATCCGCTGAGCGGCACAAACCAATTTGACATCGTCTATCGTGGATCGCTCAACGAACTGAAAGGCATTCCACGAGGCGCAGTGGCCGTAATTCGCGACCGGCAAACTTTTATTGCACCCAGTGGAAAGCAGGCGCGCGTTTACTGCATGGCTGACGGAAGCTCGCAGATTATTGAGTCGGACGACGACTTTAAGGCCTGGGAGGCAGAACACATCATTTCGACACCCGCCCGGCAATAAGCCGTCGCATCCTTGGCGCATTGTAGCGCGGAAATGCGCGTCGGCGGAAATGAATTTTTCCGATGGCTGCCCGTATCGCGCGCGCTCCGAAAATCCCTTCGCCCCCGCGTCGTGCCATTCCGCGCGATAAACACCAAAAATTTTCCAGTGCGATTTTCACGTCCCGCGGGCATTAACTAATGAGACGCGATGAGTGAAGACGCTGAATTGTTGGGCCGGTACGCCTCCGAGCGGTCGGAATCCGCCTTCACCGAACTGATTCGGCGGCACGTGGACCTTGTCTATTCCGCCGCGTTGCGACTGGCAGGCGGCGACATCCATCGCGCCCAGGACGTGACGCAGCAAGTCTTCACTGAGCTCGCCCGGCAGGCGCGACGCCTCAGGAACCATCCCGCGCTGGCCGGCTGGCTCTACACGACGACGCGCCTGGTAGCGCTGCGCGCCAATCGCACGGAACAACGGCGGAAGGCGCGCGAACAGGAGGCCAATTCCATGAATGAACTCCTCCGCAATCCCGCATCCGAGCCGGCCTGGGACGACCTCCTTCCCGTGCTGGACGAAGCCATGCACAGACTCGGCGAAAAGGACCGCGTCGCTGTGTTGCTCCGCTATTTCCAGAACCAAAGCCTTAAGGAAGTGGGCGCCAGGTTGGGACTGAGCGAGAACGCGGCGCGAATGCGCGTGGAGCGCGCGCTGGAAAAACTGCGCGCCCAACTCGCGCGTAAAGGCGTGACCTCGACAGCGACAGCCCTGGCTCTGGCACTCACGGGCAATGCCACTACTGCCGCTCCGACCGCCTTTGTCGCGACACTCACCGGCGGATCAATCGCCGGCGGCGCCGCTGCCGGCGGAACGACACTCACTCTCTTGAAATTCATGACCGCGACCAAACTCAAAACCGGCATTATCGGCGCCATCGCCGCTGCCAGCGTGGCGACGACTTTGGTGATTCAACATCAAGCCCAGGCCAGGATGCGCGCAGCGGACGCATCGTCCCGGCAGCAGGCGGATGAGCTGGCTCGATTGCAGAGCGAGCGCGAGCGGCTGTCC
>Ga0209804_1002111_pt1 | contig 12263 bp, 6 predicted proteins | sample GraSoiAngelo_139_FD_185896 | JGI IMG/M metagenome (GOLD analysis project Ga0209804, IMG submission 185896) | Grasslands soil microbial communities from the Angelo Coastal Reserve, California, USA - 14_0929_12_20cm (SPAdes) (version 2) | ecosystem: Environmental > Terrestrial > Soil > Grasslands ... | reverse complement strand
TCAACACCGGACTCTCGATGCTCTCGAAGAGCTGCGTCATCTGGGTCCGAATCTCATTGATGTCCGCGATGTGCGTGAAGGTCCCTCGCCCGAATTGGGCCATCTTGGTGGCGAGGAAGAGATTCGGCGCGCTTCCGATGGCAACTGTGTACAAGCGCGCGCCGCCCAAATCATGCCGAAGCGCTGCGAAAATCTGGTCCTCATTGCCGAGATCGCCGTCTGTCAGAAGGACAATGTGGCGCAGGTAGCCGAGAATCTCCGGTTTGCGCATCAGGTGAAGCAGCGCTGGCAGCATCTCGGTGCCGCCGCCGGCCTTGAGACGATGCACATAATCGCGCGCAGCTTCCAGGTTTTCCGGTGTAGCGGGCAGCGGCACTGATGCAAACTCACGATAGTCGCTACTGAACTGGAGGATACCGAAGCGATCGCTTGGCCGTAGCCGGTCCAGAGCCTGAAGCAGGGCTTCGCGCGCCTGCTCGATGGAAGTGCCAGCCATGGAACCCGACACGTCAATCATGTAGAGCATTTCCACTGGCATGCGCTGGCTGGGCTGCACTGTCGGCGGAAAAGCAGCCAGCAGGAAATGTGTTTCGGCGGAGTCGCTTCCAGGAGAGAGGAAAAGAGCCGCCTTCGGCTGCGTGCTTTTCGCCTGCTGCACTTCGATGATGAAATCTTTGTTTGGAATCGTGACGCCCGTGGCGAGTACCACGTGCTGCCGGCCGTTGGCCAGACGATGCACGTTGATCGCGTGAGAGACGCAAGTGACGGATGCAGCCTCGAGGCCAGAGTCGAGATCAACGGCAAGCGAGATGTCATGGCCGGAACGGCTTTCTGGATTCCCAACCACTGGAGTGATCCGCGATGCGTCCGGCACAGCGTTCGTATCGGAAGCCCAACCGGTTCCGGTGTGATCAACGGCCTCCGTTCCGGCAATGTAGCGTGGACCGACGACCATCGGGAAAACCAGCCGTATCCGCCCCTCTTCCCAGCGCAACGGTTCCACATACAGCAACCGGACGTCGATGCGGTCGTTGGGCATAATGTTCGCGACCGAGGCGGTGAAGACGTTGGGGCGCTCCTCCTCCAGAAAGGCGGCGCGTTTGCCTTCGGACTTTGCCGCCTCATAGACGCGTTTGGCCTCCTCGCGTTCGTGGATTACACTTCGAATCACGCGGTTGCCGATCCGGATTTCCATGTCGTACACGGCAGCGTCATGCGGCAGCGGGAAGATGTAAACGGCTTCGATCGGCGCGGTACTGGAGTTGACGTATTGCTGGGTCATTGTGGCCGCAGCCACCAAGCCGCGCACGTCCAACGCGACATCCGTATGGACCAGCGGCACGGACTCGTAGCGGCCAGAGATGGGCGAACGGTAGAGCAACGATCCCTCGCCGACCTGAGACGGGTTGTTGTCGGTCTGTCCGGCGGACAGGCCGGCCAGGATCGTAGTCACTACTAGAAGCGCAAGGACGAAGCGCGTACATATACCATTTTTGAAAAAGTTCCCCGTAGACCGTGCCATGGTGCCCTCCACTGAAAGTGCCTCGTCTGTAGAAGTGCAAGCGGTACGCCAGGAGGCGTGCGTGGGGATATGAGGCTCAAATGCAGGACATTCGGATACTTAGCGTGAGTAGCCCGGCGGAACCGGCTCATCCACCCGTGTTGTAGTGCCCACGACTGTGGGAGCACAGCGACACAGAGAGGACCTCGCCGGACGGGACTCCTCGCGGGATTCGAGGAGATTACTGGCGATGTCCTCGAATGGGCATTGATGAACAATCTGCTTGTTCGGATGGGCACGTTGCGGGAGGTCGGCGCGAACGGGGGCGGTGGTCCGGGCGGTTTCGGTGGCGCGGACCTTAGTTTCTGCGGGATCTGCGCTCATTACGAGGTTTGCGGGGATAGGGAGCGAAAAATGCACGGTGAATAGAACCGCGATGGCCAGGATAGACTTCATGTTCTCCTCGACAAAGAGTTGTCAGACGCCCCCTGAGGATCGCTGCTCCACTATGGTCCTGCTCCCCTGTCAAGGTGTTCTAGGCGTCGGCAACGGCTGGACGGCATAACCCTGCGGCACCTTGAACATTTCTTGGCCTGGTTCTGAGCGCTGTAAATCGTGAAGTTCGCTCACTTGGTCGCCTGACCTTGGGTCGCTATGTCGCCGCAGAACATCTACCCCAAGCTCATCCGAGTACCAAAACTCATCCACTATTTCAATTGTCTGATCATTGCTAAACATCCCAGGCGGAACGGTGTTCGTCGTGCGTCTCCCCCAACAAGACACTCCCGCTATGTCCTGAGGAGTTAGCTGTTCTGTCTTGACAGTTTCGCCCTTGTGAGTCGCCCGTATGGTCGAATTGTCATTTGGCTTGTAATCTCGGGCATAGAGCTGCTTCGCGGGACCGAGCGTAGCTACGTGCCTCTGAGGATCTAGATGAATCCTTTCCTTGGTCACTGGATCGTAAGTGTTCACGTAATAGATAGGGTGCTCGGGGTTATGCGTCCAAGGCAAATGCTGCTCCTTATACGACCGGCCTTCACTATCTCGTGCAATGCGATCCTCGGCAGTCCGGGTTATCTTCGTGCCATCGGCCAATGTTTGCGTGAGCGTCGTGACTTCGATCGCGGTAAACGGTTGCCCATGGCGCCGACTGATTCCTATCTCGATTGGCATTGCGATCAGGCCGGTCTGCGCCGCCGTGCCTGTCCAAAGCGACAGGACCAAGAAAAGGCCAACGAGTACGCGTTCGGTAGGTTGCAGATTAGCAAGAAGAATGACGAACGTGCGCTTCATATTCTTTTCACTCCTTTTCTGAAGACTGAAAGTTTTCCCGCCGCTCGCCCTCGCCGAAACATATCACTCACAAATCAAGGATCGTTATTGACCGAAGGGGGAAACCATCCTGATCTGGAATGCTTTGATCACCCTCCAAGGCCTAGATGCTCGGGATCGGTTGTATTCGGTGCAGTCAGATCGTCGTATCGCTTGCCAACCAGTTCTTCACGTTGATACCCAACAAGTTGGCAGAAACTGCCCGCCGACTGCACGTCCACTGAAGCTGAAGCTCGTTGGAGGCACACTCTCGTGCATGGGAGTAATAGTTCTTATCGGTCGAAAGCCTCGGATCGGAGTTGGCAGGTGCGTTTTGTGCTTAGCTGCCCAGGAGCATGGCGGGAGCGCCATCGGTCGCGATTAGCCTTTTAGCCTCCCCTCGTACAAAGATGCGGTCGATTTCGATTCTGCTCCAGCTGGCTGGGAGAGATGCAGGATATTTTCGCCAATCGCCCTCAGAGATGCGGAGGCCCGTAAATCCAAGCATGACGGTTTGCAGCAGGGATCCGTAATTGGTCAAAAAACAGCCATAATCTTGTGATGGCCCTTCCCGAATCATGCCAAAGGGCTCGAGCCAAACATTTCTCCAGGACTGATGAAAAAGTTCGAGGGCTCGGCGTTTCTCACCCAAAAAGGCGGCGGTTGCCGAAATGGCTGCCTCTGCAAACCCAATCGGGATTTCCGCGCCCAACGACGAAGCCTCTCTCTCTCGGCGGATTGTTTCTTCGAATGCGTGAGTTCTTCTCAAAAGCTCGATATCGATGGGAATATCGTGAACCGTCAAAAAATCCATTTGGCCCGTAGAATAGGATTTGCTCGACGGAGGCGGCGGATTGTCGTAAGGCTGAACGATCTTTTTGGAATCGTCGATGGGCAGGACCAAGGCATCGCGAACCGTGCTCCAGGAAGTCGGCGCGTGCGCCCCAACCATTTGGGCGCATCGAATGGAGGCGGTAAGCACCATTTTGCAGACCAAATTCATATACGATACGTTGCTAATGTTCGGCACGTCTTCATCAGGACCCATGACGTGTCGAATTTCGAATCCTCGCTCCGAGTAAACTCCACGACTTTCAATCCACTCGGCCACAGCTTTGAGAACCGGCCAAGTGCCTTCCGGCAAGAAACCTAAGTCATTGGTGGCGAGCTGATATTCCCAAAATCCAAGAGCGACGTCAGCTGTGACGTGTTGCTCGCCCCAGCCGGTGCCAGCAAATGTGGGGGTCGTTTCAAACCCACCAATAGGGGCGGCCTCCCACGGAAACTGAGCACCACGGTAACCATAGAGAGCTGCCTGGCGCTTTGCATAGTCAAGCGCGCGAACCCGGTATTCTAGTAGGGACCGCGCTGCTTCGGGTGCGGTCAAGATTACCGGTAGCAACGACCAAGTTTCTGTATCCCAGAAACTGTGACCGTAATAGTAGGAAAATTGAGATAAGCCAAAGGGCGGCATGCCCGTGCGCGTCGAGGCATGCACACTTGACTGGATGTAGAAGAATGCTGCATCCAGCACACGCTGAGCATCGGAGTCTCCGATTACTTTGACTCGCGATTTCCAAAGGTCGGCCCATGCTGCGCGGCTTTCGCTGCGCAGGGTCTCAAATCCTAGTTGCCTTCCCCAGTTCGCAAGCCGAATGGCTTCCAGGGGAGGTTCGGCGTGATAGAGCTCCGAAATCAATGCTGCGATCGTCTGAAAGCGTACAGGCTGACCACTCTGCGCCCTCACCCGATAGGTTCGCGTCGAGCCAGCCTCCGTCACAAAGGCTTCCTGTCTTCGAACCGACTCACCTGGCGTTAGGATCGACAGCGCGACGCCCAGCTTGCTAAGGTGGCCCTCACTCTCGAATCCGCTCACGAGGTCAATCTCGGTGCGCTCGGGCGCCTGAGTCAGGTAGGTACTAGCAGGCACTCCGCTGTTGTCAATGCGCACAACGAACTCGATTTCGGTGTCCGCCGAGGGCGTGAGACGAATCTCTTGACAGAGCAAGGATGGGACTGACCGGCAAGCATACTGCAGCACTTCGATAGCAAGCCGCACGCCCGTCCCTGGAGCAAAAACCAGCTCGGTAAGAAGTTCGCCACATTTCATATCGAGGGTTTGGCGCCGAGTTTTCAGCAAGTCTGGATGCTTTAGCAGACTGATTTCGTTAACGCGGATATCGGTTTCAAACGGGTATGGTGCGGGCGAGAGGCTTTCCACTCGAAACGGGATATGAGCGAAAACAAAGCCGCTGACGCATGTCTGTGCCCTCGCAAGAGGATTCGGTCCCGGGCGAATCCCAATCAAGCCATTACCCAGGTAAGCCGGGTCGAAAACCTTCGAAAAATCCTCGACAACAAACTTGGGTGGACCGGAGGAATTTTGTTGTTGGGGCGCGGCAGAGAATGCAGTCATTTCTAACGCGTCCCAAATATCCAGTGGAACCGCGGAAACAGCAAGCATGGCCATACAGCGCTTGCCGAGCGACCTTCGGGAAAGTTTCATCAATGAACTCCCTTTGCTAGAGAGTTCTTACCATTGCTGGCTCCAAAAGGCCATCCGCACGTCAGAGGATCCGGAGATGCTGATTGAGTCCCCACAAAAAATGTTCTAATGATGGAGGAGAAGTCACGGAGCAGAAAAAGGGGCTGACCGGCTCTGAGACAAATCGGACAGCCCGCGGTCCGCAATGCGGTCAAGAACAGCTAAAAGGTCAAGCGCAAGCCGACTTGCTGGTTCCGCATGGGCAGGGAAACGTCGGTAATCCGTCCCGGTGTGGACGTGCATGGACCAATCGCATTGCAATTTGTCACGTCGCCACCGGGGTTCGACAGGTTTGCTCGATTCAACGCGTTGAAAACCTCCCAGCGCAATTGTAGTTTCAGGTTTTCCCTGAGCTGGAAATTCTTGTCCAAGGCCCAGTCGGCAGTAAACAACCCCGGTCCGCGCAATGAATTGCGGCTGGCATTCCCGAATGTGAAGGCAGCTGGCTTCGAGTATACTGTCGCATTGAACCAGCAATTAACCGTATGGACGGGAATTGTCCCGCCACCTGGATTGGGACAGGTTCCGCTAAAAGGATTGCCGGTCTTGTCTGGTCGAAGCCCCATATCGAAGCTGTTCAAAGAGCCGGCATCGATGCCCGGCGAGAATGCAAGACCGCTCTCGGCAGTTGTTATTCCGGTCCATTCCCATCCGCCAATGAAGGCATTCAGGACCGACCCAGCGTCCGACGCGAAACGCTGTCCGCGCCCGAATGGCAACAACACCGTATGGCCAAGAGTGAAAACGCTCGCGCGGTCAAAGACCGCCGGCCCATGGTCCACTCTATAGTTGTATTGGTTCGTCGGCGTACCGAACTCGCCGAAATCCAGCGTTTTCGACCACGTGTAACTTGCCAACAGAGAGTAGTTGCGAGAGAAGCGTTTCGTTAACTTGGCTTGCAACGCATTGTAGTCGCTGCTCACGCAATCACATTTGTTGGATATGTCTTGGGTCAGGCCAAACGCGGCAAACAGTGGCTGCCGGGAGGTATTCGAGCCGGGCCCGGGGACCGGCGCGTTGAGGTTCCAGCCTCCGTTAAGGTGACGCCCCACGTTGCCTACATACGCGAGGCTAAGGGTAGCGTCTTTGAACACCACGCGCTCCACGGTCAGATTGTAGGAATCGACGTATGGAATCTTCTGGCCCGTGGGAATACTCGAAGTCCCGATACCGTCAGGCAGCGGCAGTAATCCATTGCTCGGGATCGCCGGGAACACTGGGCCAGGAGGCGCCGTCCCTAGCGAGGGCGCTCCAGAAGTTTGTCCCCCGCTGAACTCAACCGGGAAGAAGGTTGACACCTGATTTTTTAGGCTTTGGTTCACGATGGAAGGATAGACATCAGCTGCCAAGGTGTTGAAGGTCCAGCCAAACGTGCCTGCGAAGTAGCTGCGCCCCCACCCAACTCGAACGACAGTATTGGGATTAAGAGAGTAAGCGATGCCCAAACGCGGGGAGAAATTGTTGTACTGGGTATTCACGCCACCTGACAATGAGATCCCACCCACGCCGGGAATGCGAACGAGGTTATCCGTCACCAGGTATCGGCCGCCTTGCCCCTTGTTCAGGGATTCATCCGCGAACCATGTGTCCCAACGCAACCCATAATTCACAGTCAGCTTGGGCGTCAGGCGCCAGGTGTCTTCGGCGTAGTAGTACATGCTCCATTGCACGTCTTGCTGAGTTGTTGAGATTTGAGCAAACCGGTTGAAGGAAGTTGGAGTGCCGAGAAGGAAAGAAGCCAACCCCAGACCACCAGAAGGACTGCCACCGACATTGAGAGCGGTTACATCGACATTGAATGCATAGACTCCGGCACGATGCTGGTCGCTCGGCAGCCGCTTGTTTCGACGTCGCCGGATGTCGGCGCCCCCCTTGAAGGTGTGGTTTCTAATGATCTTGGTCCAATTCGTCACACCTTGGTATTGGATCTCCTGTTCGTTGAGCGGGCAGTTGCATTGGTAGCCCATCTGAAATCCACCGGAACCGTTAATGTTCAGATCGGGAAGGCCAAAAGTATCCGGCCGGCTCGGGTCGTTGATTCCCGGGATGCCTACTTGTGTGGCAAATTGCTTGGTCTCATCCGGGGCCGATACGAAAACTCGGTACTTGGTGACACCGAATCGAAAGTCGGCGAGCAAGGACGGGCTAAAGTCATAGTTCAATCCACCTACGCCATTCTGATTTCGTACATTTGAGGTTCCCTCGAAGCCCGTGAGCTGCGCACCTCCGGCCGTACCTAGCGCCCCTGGGCTATTCAGGTAGTATCCGCCATAGTTGTAGCGGCCAAAATAGCGCAACTTGGAACTGAAGTAGTGATCCACTCGAAAGACCAGCTGGTTCGTGTTGAATTCCTGCACTCCACTCGTTAAGAAATTGGGAGCTGTTGCGTCCGTCGGAGTCATTTTTGGCAACGGTACGAAGGTGGTGCTAAGCAGATTTGCGGCCTGGGTCGAAATGCGGTTTGTTGGGATGATGTTTGGACACCCGGCCGCAATCGTGCAAAGAGAATTGAAGTTTGGACTTGCGGAGTTTGAAGAAGCAACGAACTGTGTCCGGCCCGTTCCGTCGGGATTGCCCGTAGCGGGGTCATAGATGGGGATATTCAAATCATGCAGGTCCCCGGCGCGCTCGGCCTCAGTCGGTACACGGATTGAAGTTGAACCAGGATTGTGCTGCCGCGATCCCTGGTAGTCGAAAAAGTAGAACAGCTTATCCTTGCGTATCGGACCACCAAGAGACCCGCCAAATTGATTCCAGTGAACCGTCGGGACGCTGGTTGGTTGTGTGAAAGGGTCGCGCGCTTGGAAAATGTTGTTCCGGAAGAACTCGAACCCCGACCCATGGATCTGGTTCGTTCCGGACTTCGTTTCCACCTGGATGACCACGCCGCCGGCCTGCGAAAACTCCGCATCGAAATTGCTTGTTGTGGCATTGAATCCTTGCACGGAATCGATGGGCGGATTGATGATAACAATTCCTAATACTGGGTCGTTATTATCCATGCCATCGATCATGAAGTTGGTTCCGCTAAAGAGCTGCCCATTCGTATTAACCTGAATACCTCCCTGCGGGTTTTCGGTCTGGCCATGTTGCCACGGCATTTTAGCGGCGCCCGGAAGCAACAGCTCCAGCTCCGTGAAGTTTCGATCTAGGATAGGGAGCGACTCGACCTGCTGTGAAGTTAAGTCGGTGCTGACGGAAGCGCGGTCGGTCTCGAGCAGGGGCGGCGCGGAATCGACGGTCACTGTTTCACCCACCTCGCCGACTTGCAACGTGGCATTCATAGTTGTGGAAGAGCCCACAATCACGGGCATACTTGCCTGAACGTAAGTTTTGAAGCCTTTGGCCTCGATGGTGACTTTGTAGTTGCCTGGAATCAGGTTGCTAAACGTGTAGTTCCCCGAATCGTTGGTACTAGTCTCCTGCGAAACACCTTTCTCCATGTCTGTAGCAGTGACCTTTGCTTTCGGAACCCCGGCTCCGCTAGGGTCCGTGGCCGTACCAATGATCGTGCCATAAGCCGCTTGGCCGCTTACTTTCGGCGGCAGAAACAAAACTAGGGCGACGCACAACGCACGTACTGCCGACCCGTTCCCGAAGTAATTTCTCATAACGCACACCCCTACTCCTCAGCACCGGAGAATTTCGATCACCGTATCCGCAGAGTCAAACCATGACCACGGTTGGAAGACTCACCGACACCAGCTACCGGCAGCCTGCCCCCTCGACGCTTGGAAGCAAAATGAGAATGCTTGCCATTATAGAATCGGCTGGCCCTTGCGGTAGTCTCATTGAGTTTGATACGGTAACTGTGAACAAACCTCTCCAATCCAATAGGTTCGGTGAGGTGTTTCGCGGGTGTTAAGTTGTCTGTTACCTGGACTGCTTTGAATGACAGGAAAGCCTGTCTTGAACAAGTTGACAGGCTAATGAACAGCCATGTGTTGCATGGTTCGGAATCCCTCTGCAAAATGCTTCAATATCTGGCCCACCATGCACTTGATCATCCGGGAGTTTCCATAAAGGAGTATCAGATTGCGACAGAGGTCTTCGGACGGCATACCGACTTCGATCCCCATGTAGACGCCACCATTCGCGTGCAAGCGGGCCGCCTGAGAACGAAATTAACTGAATACTACAGCACCCTGGGCTCGGAAGATCCCATCGTCGTTGAGCTGCCCAAAGGAACCCATGCCCTGTCATTCCATCGTAGCGCGTCTCGGCCTTCCATCAAATCGGGACGCGAAACCTCGCCTGGCGTCGTACAACGTGAGCGCCCGAAACAACAGACGCATCGAAATCTGCTCGTCGGGGTCGTGTGCCTCTCCGTTTCGCTGGTCGCCTCTATCGCGACAATGATTGGAATGGCCGTAAGTCGCGACGCTGCAACGCCTGCAACGCCAAAGGAAAGTGAAATCACGCCCGCAGCGCTTCAACTATTCTGGGCGCCGTTCCTCAATGGACCGGAAGAGCCATGGGTTGTTTTCAGTAATGCTCCGTTTGTCGGTCGGTCAGAAACCGGAATGCGCTTCTACAACCCAGCTAAGGATTCTCCCGAGGACATACTGGATCATTACACCGGGGTAGGTGAAGTGTTCGCAGTCCGTGACTTGGATCACATCTTTGGCCTGCTGAAACGCAAATTGCGGGTCAAACGAGGGAGCCTGTTCACCCTCGACGATGCAAAGAACAACGACTTGATCTTTTTAGGCTCGCCCGCAGAAAATCTTACTTTGCGAGAGATACGAAGCACTCACGATTTCATTTTCCAGCGGGTCTCTTCCGGCCTCCGCAAGGGTGACATGGCCATCTTTAACGTGCATCCCCAACCCGGCGAGACGCCGACTTTTCTGCCTTCAGCGAGCCGGCCGCTTACACAGGACTTTTCCATAGTCGCGCTGGTACGTGGACTTAACCCAGCTCGATCAACCCTGATTCTTGCAGGTGTCACTACCGTCGGTACCCAAGCAGCCACCGAGTTCGTCTGTCAGCCCGATTCTGTCCAGGAACTTCTTCGCCAGCTCGGCGCGTCAAATGCTTCGGAAATGAAGCCGTTCGAGGCCGTGCTCCGGGTCGAAGTGAAGCACGATGTTCCCGTAGAGACAAAAATAGTTGCTCTGCGCAAAGGACCCCCTTAGAAACTCCGAACATGTTCGTATCTAGCCGTCATCGCTCACAGCTTGGCAGAAGATCCGCCGACTTTTTCCTTGAATCGAAACGGCTTAGACCACAATTAGGGCCATTCTGTTTGAGCAGGCTCTGCGCACGGTCACGTGGCCAGAATGTTCAGCATCAACAGACTTGCCACAACTATGTTTCAAAACGCGCCTCTTCCTCCCTTGCGCAACTCTCTCGCCCGCAACCGCAAATTCACGTCACGTGTCATCAACTTCAAATCCTGCGATGTGTGATCTTCTTCACACTAACGTCTCTCGCTCTTGCCTTGGGCGCTTGAAAAATGAACTACGACCTTTTTGTGCGGATACTGCTCCAATTCGCTTGGCGGTATTTGAATCCAAATTGTTGACCATCCAGGTCCTTGTCCGCTCTCTGCCCCCTCCAGGTTTTCAATTCCCCGTGAACCCCGCGTTATCAGTTCATATTCGCTTCCCGCAGCACCAGAAACCTCCAGTGTCAGTTGGTCCTCCGAAGCCGACCACGTCTCCGAAAGAATCCGTAGCCCCCGGCTCGTGCTTCCGAGCTCTGGCAAAACAGATTGATGGCTGTATCCAAATTCATTCAGCAGCCAAATCCGCAAGATGTACTTTCCTGACTTGACCGGAAACTGCACCACCATGTGTTGATCGCCCTCGCGCGTTTCCACTTGGAAAGGGACAGCCTTGCCGTTCAAATCTGCCTTTTGCACCTTGGCCTTCAGGCTGATTGCCGGTCGAAATTCGACCGTGCACTCTTCATTCCCTGAAGTTAGCCCAGTCTGCAAAACGATTCCCTCATCCCTTTTTTCGTAATTGAACAGCAGCGTGCTCGTGCCAACGCGCACATTCTGCACCCTGAACCGCGTCCAGTCCGCGGGAACATGCGGCGCCAATTTCACACTGTGATGGATTGCATCGGTCTCGAGCCCCAGCATCCCGCGCAAAATGGGACTCACCACCATCGCTGCAGACCAGATCTGGTGCGGCGAGCTCGTTGAGAGCGGCTGGTAGTAGTCGCCGGAAAGAACTTCCGTCACGTGTCCGAGCGAGCCATCCAGCGCGAGCAATGCGTTGGCCCGCAGATTCGCATACGCGGCAAACGTCTGGTGATAGCGGTACTCCGCGACCGACGCCCAGCCCGTGAACAGTGGCCACACCGAACCGTAGTGATACCCCCCTCCGCTAAAGAGCGGCGAGCGATTCGAGATGATCCGCATCCCCCAATCTGTCTCGTGATCCATGTCCGCAAGTTGCTGGATCATCGACACTGCATCCGCTTCCCTGGGCAGGCCAAACCACATCGGCACCGTGGCCAGCACGCTCGGCTCGTCCACTTTCTTATCATTCTTGTCCAGCGCAAACGCGAATCGTTTTTTGTCCGCAATCCAGAAGCTTTCATTCACCAGCGATCGCTGCTTCACAAAATCTTTCTCCAGCGTCTTGCTTAACTGCTCGTGGCCCGTCACCCGCGCCAGATTCGAAAGCGCGCCCAGCGCCTCCGCTCCCAATCCGCTTTGGTAGTACTCCGTCTTGACTGGCAGCAGCGGCCCGCCCTCCACCCAGCCGTGCCCCACGCCAGAATTCTGCGGCAGTCCTCGCGCATCATAGGTCGATTTCAGAAACGCATAAGCCTTCTCGAGACTCTCCCACTTCTCTTTGGCAAACGCCGAGTCCCCGCTCTTTACGACGTAGTCATTCACTGCGATGATGTACAAAGGAGTGGCGTCAGCCGAGGCGTAGGGATACGGAT
>Ga0209804_1002108_pt1 | contig 12274 bp, 10 predicted proteins | sample GraSoiAngelo_139_FD_185896 | JGI IMG/M metagenome (GOLD analysis project Ga0209804, IMG submission 185896) | Grasslands soil microbial communities from the Angelo Coastal Reserve, California, USA - 14_0929_12_20cm (SPAdes) (version 2) | ecosystem: Environmental > Terrestrial > Soil > Grasslands ... | reverse complement strand
TAGATAGACCAGCGCGATATCCCAGACTAGGATTCCGATCGCGGAGTAGACCAAGAAGCGTTTCACATCCATCCTTACAATCCCCGCAGGAAAAGCAATCAGGGTCCTGAGTAGCGGCACGAACCTTGCCAGCAGAACGACACTCTTCCCATGGGATCCAAACCATTTCTCAGTCGTCTCCAGACGCTTCTCGCTAAACCGTACAATCCGGCCATACCGGAGGACCGCGGGCCGTCCGAGATAGTAGCCGATGCTAAAATCCACCATCGTTCCCACCAAGCTCCCAACAGTAGCCACAGCCACCGTGGACCAGAACTCCAGTCTGCCCTGAGAGACAAGATATCCTCCGAGAGGAAGGACCACTTCACTTGGAACAGGCAGAGTCGCGCTCTCCATCACCATCAATAGAAATATTCCCAGATAGCCAGTCTGGTAGAGAAGATTGACAATCGTGTCGAAGATTAACCCGGTGATTGCTAATCCTCACACCTCCAACGGTGAGTCTCCTTTCGAGTCCTTATGATTCTCAAAGTCGTACTAGTTGACGGCAACCGATCTACTCGCTTCTATAAGCTAACCCTCAACTCTTACTCCTTCCAGCTAGGCTTATGCCAAGCGTCTTTGCGTCTTTCGATGTTGAGCATCAATCATTTCTAAGGGTCCACTCGCCGAGGTTCGTAATCAGACAAGAGGACTTGAGATTCCATGTTTCTGCTTGGCCACAGCTGCTGGAGCTACCTATTCTCGAAGGCGACCGGGCGGAAGCTCAACGTCAACCTGCCAGCCTATCTCGCGCTCCTCTCAGGAATACTACCCGACTTTGACATCTACTTCCAACCCTATCTGGTACACCACACCTACACCCATTCCCTAATAATGATCATTCCTGTAGTTCTGGTGCTCACCTACTTCTTCGGAAGACTAGGCTTCGCCTTCTCCATCGGAATCCTCTCCCACCTTCTCGGCGATTTCCTGGTTGGAACAATCCCGCTACTCTATCCATTGTACCCCAACTCTGATGTTGGACTGAACCTCGGAATTCCCAGTCTAGCTGATACTATCCTCGAAATTGGAGCGTTCGGCCTCGTCCTGGTCTATGCCCATCGGAACGGCGATTACAAACTGGTTCTGAGGCCGTCACGGGAAGGTCTACTGCTGCTCGTTCCTCTGTTTGCGCTTGTTACGCTCACACTACTCTTTGCCGGTGATAGGAGTATTCCTCTGGCAGAGTTCGCTTTCTCTAGGAGAGCGTTGACTGTGATCACTCTCGGGCATATTCTTCTCAGCGGAGTTCTCGGTCTTGGTGTTCTGCAAGGATTCAGATGGTATTTAGCACATAGACGAGCCAAGCATATGACTGGATCACACGCGTCTTCCGGCCAACCTCCCACACATAATGGGGTAAAGTTACGCGTCGCCTTAATCTCTGAAGTTCCAACAATTGATACGTACTGGGGGTCCGGGTTATCCAGATACTGGAATGGTGGGACATTCCTCGCAGAGGATGGATCATAATCCTCGCGGAGCTTGCGGTGATAGTCGGCTTCGGCGGCTGGGTCTACTCCGAATACCTCAACAACCCCTACTTTCAAAGCTACGTGAACAGCCTCTCACCCATTCTTGTTCCAATCGTTAGTGTGGGATTCGGCATAGCCTCGGCCACTGTGGCGACGGTGCTCTATTTCACGATGAGAAACATCAAACAGAGAGAGGGGCTGAAGGATGACGAGCTGTCTAGAACTCGGGGCCCAACGAAGAAGACGGGCAAGAAGCCCCAGATCTCATCCTCAAGAAGCGAGAAACCTGTCGCAGGAGGGTTCGCAACGGTGCCAAAGCCCAAGGGTTTGATTGTCGGGGACTCTAGCTCTAGGCGAGGAACAGCCCCCGCCAGTAGGGCGAATGAGGAAGAGTCCGACTAGACGGCATCCTAGAAATCTGCCGAGTTTGTAATTGGATACTATCAACTCATTCCCTGAGGCACAATTCGTCCTTATCGAACCCGGGTGCTAGATGGGCTGGATTCGAAGTCGAGGACTTCTAGTTCTGGTAGTGGATTATGAGCGAAGAGATCGAGACTGCGAGAAGATACATTCCCAGTCCCGTAAAGATCCTGGTAGTACTCCAGTCGTTTGTTATTGCCTACCTTGGATTCTGGATGTACCAGAATTACCAGAACGACTTCTACTTCCAAGCATACGTCAACGCGTCACTGCAAGGAAGCGGCTTCGCGATAGTTGCTCTGAGCAGTGTGGGAATCTTCAGCGCGGTGGCTATGGGTCTCTACTTGAAACTCCGGCGCACCCATAAGGAGTTGGAGCATCTAATCTCGACGGAGCATTCGGTTCCAGAAGAGCAAGGTTCCAGCACGATTCTGGAGCCCCACGTGGAGCAGCACTTGATCAATATGATAAGAAAATCAACGTCCACAGAAGCCAGCACGTCCTCATCAGTTCCGGTTCTCAAGAGAGAGAACAGCCAAGCGTAGACACAGGTTTCTGCGGCCAGAATCTCGCTTCGAATCTCTCTTGGAAAGATCAGGATGAAGCTGAGTGTTTTTCAGGATTAGAGAGGCGTCTTGGCGTCGTCCCAGAAGAAACATGATTCGTCTAGAGTATCCCGAGCGATGTCTCCTCGCAGAGAAGGACTTGAATCCTCCGACCAACGCTAGCAATGCTCATATCTTGGGTCTCTAAACTTATTCGGAGATATCTTCTTCTGTCGTTGCAGGAAAAAGCCGATAGTCGGGCCGAGCATGTAGCTGCAGGTCCTCTGGAATTGCTTCATACGGGACTGATTGAAAATTATACCGTTAGATTGTGGGGCTACATGCTCCGAAACGTCACATGTTTCAACTATGACCAATCATTGCGAACTGTCTCAGAAGATACTCTCTGTCGCGGCTGCGGGAGGAGGTCTGACTCCACGACTTCTTTACTTTCTCCCGTCCATCTGGTAAGCAAACGAATTATACCGGCGGCCAAAGTGCTCCGACCAGTTTCAATGTTCCCCCTAGTTAGTCACACCTCAGGACGCAAGACGCAATGAGGGTACTAGTGACTGGCGGAGCAGGCTTCATAGGAAGCCACCTCGTAAAGGAGCTGGTTCGAGAAGGAGAGACCGTTACCGTTCTAGACAATCTTTCAACGGGAACGATAGAGAACCTGGATCCTCTTTCTACGGAAGATCGTCTACGTTTCTTTGATGGCGACATTCGAGACCGAGAAAACGTAAAGAGGTGTGTGAAGGACGCTGACCGGGTAGTGCATCTGGCGGCCATCGCCAGTGTACCCTACTCGATCAGAAAACCAGTTGAGACGCACGAAGTCAATGTTGAGGGTACGCTCAATGTCTTGCAAGCCTGCCGCGAACATGGCATCGAAAAGCTGGTCTACGCCTCATCCTGCGCCGTCTACGGAGAACCTAAATTCATTCCTGTGACCGAAGAGCATCAGTTTTCGGCGACCTCTCCATACGCTGAGAGTAAGATCGCCTCAGAAGCATACTGCCAAATCTTCCGAGAGAAGCATCATCTTCAAACAGTCTGTCTCCGGGCATTCAATGTCTATGGTGCGAACCAGTACAACAGCAACTATGGCGGAGTGATCACGCAATTCATAGACCGGCTGAAGAAGCAACAGGCGCCGATAATCTACGGCGACGGAGAACAGTCGAGAGACTTCATTCACGTCGACGACGTGGTTGAGACTATAACGAGAATTATTCGGATGCCGAACAATTCAGACGGAACTTACAACCTGGGTTCGGGGAGAGCGACTACAATAAACCATCTTGTAAGCATCCTTCAGAGGATCATAGGCGACGATGAGTTCAGCCCAGTCTACGCCCTGCCGAGACTCGGAGACATAAGACACAGTCAGGCCGACATCGGAAAGGCTAGGAGGCACCTCGGATTTGAGCCCTTGACCAGTCTTGAGAAAGGGCTCGAGAGACTGGTGGCGGCGGAAACTAATTTAGCAGTCGCTGCTCCAGTGCAACAGCGAGCAGGCGGACTGCCGAGGGTCGGGAACGCTGGAAACCATTGATTCTGACCGCTCGAGAAATACCCTGATCGACGGGTCGCACCGGGAAAGGATCAGGCTTCGCCTCGCAATAATAGCGTCAACAACGTTCATTGTTGCAGGTATCGCCCTATTCTACGTAGCAGTCGCACACGATAGTCTACCCATCGGTTGGGACACTCCTCACTACATAGGCGGGGCAATAGTACTCGCATCCGAAGGACCGCTTGCGCTACTTTCTCTTCAGGGGCCCTACAATTTCATCTATCAGCTACTTGAAGGAGGTTTGGTATGGATTGGTGTTCCCAGTACAAGCCTAGAAGTAATACTGCCCGTTATTCTCGCCGCTTCCATTCCATACCTCTTGAGTAGACTCGTTCTTGCCCATCTCGGCACCCGAACCGCCATCCTTGCCACTTTAGCAACGCCCGGCTGGTACGCCGTCTATCGACTTCAAGCTGATCTTCACGCGAATCTGCTCGCGCTCACGCTCTTTCTCTGTGCCCTGATTCTGCTCTCGAAGGCAAAATCGCTCCGGGAACCACGTTGCCTCTATGGGTTGGGGCTGCTTGGCCTTGCATCATTCACTCACATCGAATCAACTATCTTTCTATTGTTTGTAATTCTAGCTTCAAGCCTGACAAGCCTGCGGCCATACCCATTGAAAATAGCCCTTGCAGCAGCATCCGCAACCGTGCCGGCAGCTGTATTCTATGCGGTTCATCTCGTGCAACTTCTGGGCTTTAGCGGGGGGTCACTTGATGTTACAAGCTCACAGACATTTGAGACTTGGCTCATCATACTGGGTCCGCTATTGCCGCTTATGATCGTCGGACTCGTTTGGTGCAGCTTGCGACCCCGATCATGGCTCGAGATCTTCGCTGCGGTATGGGGATTCACCTCGGTTATCCTCGGCATATCTCAATACGTCAGCCTTCAGACTGTCATCTTCTCTCAGAGAGGGATCCTACTGATGCCAGGACCCCTCTTGGCAGGAATAGGAGCGGCGAGAGTTGGTCAGATCCTTCCCCGTCTGAATGTTCCTCACGTCCGATTGCAGAATGCAAGGATTCCGACCATTGTCGTCATCTTCACGATCTTAACACTTTCCTGGCCTGTTACGTGGGCCACAGCGGTTCCAAATGAGAAGATTTTCCTCACATCAACAGAGTACCAACAGTTGAAGTGGGTCAGCGCAAACCTCAGATTCTCCAACACCCCCATTTTCATGTTCAACGACTTGAACGAATTTGCAAGCGGTCTCGCACAGCTGTACGATAACTGGGCAGCGGCCATCGTAGGACACCATCTGTCATATCTAGGCCTGATCGATTACCTCGCGCAAGTACAACAGACACCGTTTTCGGACACCGGCGCGCGGGAGGTTTCAGGCGAATTCATGCAAAAGATCTCGGCTGCGGGAATAACCAACAAGACTACCCTACTCCAACATCCCATAATTATCATGGGAGAGTTCTACCGTCCATATCCCCTGCCAAATTACACCCAAGCGCTGTTTACTCAGATCTCACCTGGCGTTTTCCTCGGTAACGCGTCACGCCTTGAGACTTTGTCGAATGTGACACTGCCATTATACATCACCTTCGCGACTCATTCAGGACCATGGTATGGCACGGAGCGCTCTTGGACGCGAAGCATCAATGCATACGAGGTCTACGACGACTCAGTCCCTATGAACATTGAAGCGTCATTTGAACTCGGAATTCAGAGCTCAGGGACGTACACGATGGGCCTCCGCTACTGGGACGGAAGCGCAAACAACCTCAACATATCCGTAGATGGAAAGAACATCGGAACTATCGTTTATTACGACACCAACCGTCCTGTCATAGACAATTTTGCCGGGATCGGTTTCTCGCAGGGAATTCATACTGTGAAAATCGCGATTAACGACGCACCGCCAATATTGAGAGGTGGGCTTGCCTATGCTTCGCTTGACTACTTGGTCTTGATAAGATCGTGACGCTTCCAATAAGCCAATATTTGGACCCTGTCTCACGTCCCGAAGCAAACCGGATAGTGGGGGATGAATCTCTACCCGAAGTCTCTATTATCGTAATTGCGAAGAACGAGGAGAGTACCATAGGTAAATGCATCTCCTCAATTATGGAACAGGACTATCCCCGTTTCGAGATTGTTTTTGTTAACTCGCACTCGACGGACAAAACGCTGGCTATAGTTGAGTCTGTCGTCTCACCCCTTAGACGAATTAGGATCACCCAAAGCCACGGGAATGCTGCCGCTGCGAGGAATGCAGGGCTGCGTTTAGCGCGAGGGCAGATAATTGCGTTCGTCGACGGAGATTCCTACTTAGATCGGGACTGGCTACTGAGAGCCGTCGGCTATCTTCAGCATCCAAGAGATGCTCATGTCGCAGCTGTGGGTGGGCCCTTCATTCAAGTTCCTAAAGCGAGAACGACAATGGCTTTGGCGATTTCTGGCCTAGAATCGACAACCCTTGGGGGCGGTGGATCCATCTGTTCGCACAAGGAGAACAAGCGCAAACTTGTCAGGAGCTTATCTCTCACAGGCGCAATTTTTTGGTCAGAAGTTGTTCGTCAAGTGGGTTTCTTCGACGAACGACTGCGATACTGTGAAGACTCGGAGTTTTGCCAGAGAGTCAGGTCGGCGGGGTATAGACTAATGTCCCACGGCGACTTGGGAGCCTTTCACACCCCAAAGTACGAGACTCTGGGAGGATTCGCGGCAAAAATGTGGAAGTATGGGGTCGGTCGGGGCAGGGCTGCTAGACTGCATTGGAGACTCATGACAGGTCTCGCTCTAGGCTCAATCGCGTACTCTATCCTCTTTGCGACAACGCTTTTCCTTGGCTTTGTCATAGTATCCCCCGAGTCAAAGCTCATGGCGATTCTGCTAGCAGGACTCTATCTCGCCACCATAACAGCGTCTTCCCTCGTAATATCGGCAAGGCAAGGCTCAAGTCACTTATTCTTCCCGAGCCTCGGTGGATATCTTGCTCTTCACATACCCTACGCGGCCGGGCTGATGGTGGGAATCCTTGCTCCAAAGAGACAGTGACGAGAGGCGAGCCGAAGGCAGGCTATCCGAGTCGAAGAAGCCGCCGGGTCCTTCGATTATTGCCCTAGTACCAGCATTCAATGAGGAAGAAAACATTTCAGAGGTGATTCACCAAGCATACAAATTCTCAAGTAGAGTCCTAGTATGTGATGATGGTTCCACAGATTCCACGTATCGCCTATCACTCGACTCGGGAGCCGAGGTGATAAGGCATGAATGCAACCTTGGCTATGGAGCGGCATTGAGATCCCTCTTCTTGAGAGCCAAGTACATGCCTGCTGATGCATTCGTTACCATCGATTCTGATGGTCAGCACGACTCAAGGTTCATACCTGCCATAACGGATTTTATCGTGAGAAGGGAAGCGGACCTTGTGATTGGCTCAAGGTTCCTATCAGCAAAATTGGACTTTACTCCTTCTCATAGGAAGGTGGCGATAAAGCTGATCACTAGTCTCGTCAATTTGACAGGACAAACCGCTCTTACCGACCTACAGAGCGGCTTTCGCGCCTACAATTCCAGAGCCTTGTCAATCGCTTGCCCATCCAGAAATGGGATGGGAGCGAGTACGGAGATCATAAGACGAGCTGCGAGGTCAGGCTTGAAGATTCGCGAGATCCCGGTACCAGTATACTATCGAGGCAGACAACCATCCCTCCTTAGTACGATCCTCCAGTTCCTGGACGTTCTCCGCTCCACAATGGGCTCAAACTATGGCATTCCGAGTCCTGAACGCAGTGATACGATAACTAGCTGACCCCGGCTACATTCCTGTAGAGGTCTGCATATCTGCGTGCCACATCCTCCCACCTAAAATTACGAATGACTCTCTCTCTAGATCTTTCGCCCATTTCGACTGCCATTTTTTCGTCGCCAATGACCTCTGAGATCTTGTCGGCGAGGTCATCAGAGTCTCCAGTCCTGAACAATACGCCGCCAGACCCTAGAACCTCTGGGGGCCCTCCAGAGTGCGAAGCTATCACTGGTAGCCCTGAGGACATCGCTTCGAGTACAGCTATTCCCAACATTTCCCTAGGGGCGGAGGAAACAAAGGAATCAGCCGCTTGATACCACGCGGGCATGCTAGAATGATCAAGACGAGGAATTAACCGGCACACACTTCCAACCTTAAGCCGAGAAACCTCTGCCTCTACAGCAGTCCTCATTGGTCCGTCCCCAATCAACACAAAGTAGGCGTCTGGATGAGTAGCTATGACCCGAGGTATGCATCGGATAAGTGTCAACGGATCCTTGGAGGGATGCAGTCGACCAACAGAGAGAACTGTCCATCGTCCAGTGGGGAGTCGCATGTGAGATTTGAGCACACTCCGCATCCCCGGTTCTGGTGGATGGAAAAAATCGGTTTCCACGCCATTTCTAATTACTACTGCTTCGATCCCGAAGTTCTTAATCAGAAGATCTCGAGCATAGCTGGAGATTGTAACAACTCTGGAGGCACTCTTCGATACGCGCTTCAAGGCAAGTCGTTCCAGAAAGTATCCAAGTTTGAACAAGGGCTCGGACTCGACCTCGGGCAGAGGTACTCCGTGAATAGTGTAGATGAACGGGGACCTGCGAAGGACGTACGAGAGCGGAAGACTGACCAGTGCATAGCTTAAGTGAACAAGGTCCGCATCTCGATAAGACCCCCGCCAGTTGCGGCTCTCACTCGGAGCCTCGGCACGGATAGGCCTCCTCTTGCCAGCTCTGACGAATGCTCGTCCGAAGGGTGCTGTGATGGAGACGTCAAAGCCCATTCTGTTCAAGTGATAGTGGAGGCGGTGAACGAATGTCTCAACGCCGTAGAGACCCAGGGACCCTTGTAGGACAACTCTCATTCCCCTGTTCCCCATGTACGTGCTAACATAGTAAATCTCAATTGCTGCCTGCAGGAACTAAGAGTGTCGTCGCAAGTAGACATTTGTTCCGACGCTTGTCGAGAAAGGAGACGCCGAATGTGAATCTAGTCTCCGAGATGACAGGAAGGGTAGGGAGCGCGCGAATCGGTAAACGTCAAACCTTTGGAAGACCATGTCGAAAATGTCCTTACGCCGCGCCCATACTTCGGGATGCTCCCATTCCATGATGATGTTTCTGACCCTGTGTTCGGATAGTAGACGAGTTGCTCCATCAAGCACCTCCGGCTCGGCCCCCTCCACGTCAATTTTCAAAAGATCAATTTCATCGATGTTCAAGCTATCCGCAACAGTGTCAAGTCTCGCAGACGGCACAGTAATCCTCGGACCTCCCAAGTCTCTTGAGATCGAATGCAGACCCCTATGATGAGTTACAGAAAGATAGAGGATTTGTTGGCCATCCGTATCAGAGATACAGGTCTGGAACAGCCTAACATTTCGAAAATTGTTCCGTTGAACGGACTTAGAGACCAGTGAGAAACTGGTGGGATCAGGCTCAAAGGAAAGTACGACTCCCTTCTTTCCTGCCAGCTTGGCGGCCAGAAGCGTGAAAAAACCAACATTTGCGCCCACATCAATGACAGTCGAACCGCTTTCGACCAATTTGATGAAGAGTTCTGTCGTCTTTAGCTCATACCAGCCGAGCACTCCAATAGAGGGGGAAATGCCCATATCGGCACGATCCAAGAAAATGTCGAACCCGTGAGTATGTACGAGCGCGACGGGGTTCTTGGCGTAAAGTTCCATCAATAGCTTGTTTAGAGCATCAGCTCTGCCGAGCAAGCTCGGGAAGGTGGAAGGGTGCTGGGCAAGGCGCCTTGCGGCCATCAGCGTGTACTTGAGGTCCAAGCTGAATGGAACGCGGAGATCGTTATTACTCGAGAGGAGCTTTAGCAATTTCACGGTAAATCCCCGTTCTGTATCCGTTGGATGATGTTTTCGAAGAGATACCAGCGTTCTGGGAATGGCTCGTGGCCTTACGGGAACCCGTTGGTAAATGCCTTTCCACATTACCCGTGTTGATCTTGCTAGAGAAGTTCCTACGGAAACTCTACGGTTCAAATCGTAGCCAGTGGCCCGTTTTAAGATGACATTCGATTGCTGATCCAAACGTCCGGCTCCTTTCTTGTGATGTCGAACGGAATCTCGCAACCGGGGTTCTTGCGGACAGACAGATTTGGTCTATTTCACTGTCTTCTCGATCCCTTGGTTGAGAGAATGTCCGCCCGTATAGACTAGTAGTTGTCTGGACTTGTCAAAAGTACGGTATGCCTGTTTCACTTCAGCCGTTGGACCATGGTTATAATAGAGGCTGACTCTGGTATTGATAGTCGCGAGGATCAGGCTGCAGGCATCCCTTGATCGAAACGAACCTCATCACTGCCGATGTTGATTACTTGCCCAGCAGCTTTTTCGTAGAAACCCGGCATTTGCCACTGCTGGCATAACATCTCGGATATGGGCCAAAGGCTAGAGACAGCTCGCCGTCGCCAGGCTAGTCAGAGTGATAGTGCTACTTCCTGGACTGTGAAAACAGAGAGAGTGGGTTCGGGTTGGCGGTGAACCCAATTCCTTGGGTGACCACAGCCATGCTTATCGAATGCGATATTTCGCCACTGGTGCCAGTCACAGACACTGTAGTTTCCGGTCACGGTCGAAGACACGATTAGCGAAGCTGTCCCTGATGACCTCAATAGGATTGCGGAGTTCGGGTTACCTGTGTTCATGATAGTGCTGACACATGCAATGCAATCAGAATGTCTTGACTGTGTTAATCAATAGTAGTTGTCCAACTTGCAAGCTAAACGGAAACCCGTTCATGTTCGTTACGGGCAATTCGTACACCGTGACCTTGCTGACCTCTCTGAGTTACGAGTTTGTTTACACAATCAAAAGGTGACGTAACTGTCGCTCTTAGAGGTAAAGACAGGGCACTGCTCCCGTCTGACTAGAATGGTGCAAGTTTCGAATAAGGACCATCTTGGTCCTCCAGTCCTTTATGATTACTTTTCGGAGGGTGTTGGACTAATGGAGGAGACTCTCGCAGAGTGTTCCCGGCGTGTGAAATATCCTAAGAATCCGGCGAATAGCCCGCTTGTAGCGATGAGGGGGATCGACGGAGTAATTCGTACTCTTACACCGCTCAGAGCTGCGTAGTCCTTGGGCGGGAAAAAAAGGTTTCTTAGGAACCTAAGTATGGAGCGGCCCCTTTCGGCTTGATACTTCAGGTAAATGTAGGTGGTGTTGCGAACGTAGTAGTATATCCAGCGTGCCCCCCAGCTCTTTCTGCCAAGAGCTTTGTGAACCAGGTTCGCGTCCGGGTCAAAGATAAGCCGATAGCCCAGGAGTCTGACTCTCAAGCAGAGGTCGGTTTCTTCACGAAAGTTGCAGGCTCTGAAGAAATTGTCAAATCCTCCAACTTTCATCACCAGAGACCTCCTGAATGACATGTTGCAACCAATCAAGTGTTGCACCTCAAGGATCTCGTTGACGGGCGGGTCCCAGTTGCCAACAACGAAGCCCTCCTCTATCACTCCTGTCTTGAATGCCGAAGAGCGTCCTTTTAGGCCGTGAATCTTCACCCTGCCACCGACACCGCCCACCGAGATGTCGTCATAGTGCCAGAGAAGACTCTTCAACCAGCCACTCTCAATCACTACGTCATCATCAACGAAAATCAGTATATTGTTGGTGGCTCGCGCAATCCCAATGTTGCGCTTCACAACAGCGGAAGACTCATCACTCTCCAAATATTTGACGTAATGGAAGGTCTCACGTAGAGCCCTCCGTGTGAGATCATCGTTCTTGTCACCAATTACAATGACCTCATTTCCTGGAGCGTATCGTTCTATTGATTCAAGGGTCTCTATGAGAGCATCGACACGTCCCCCCGTTGGTATTATGATCGAGACCCTTTCGCCTAGTCTCATCGCTTCTCCTTCTAAATGAACGGGTATCGGGCGAACGGTTGAATCATTCAAAGTCTATCCTGACCTGTGAGAGCATGGACGGGTGAACCTATCCGGTATTGATCGAATGAGCAACGGGTGTTGGGGCACCAGTGTATCGGTACTGATACAGCAACACCTCGAACTTCTGGGTTTGGAATGAGTTGAATCCCGCCAGGAGAGAGTATTCTCCCACTACATCTCTTAGCAATTCATAAGAGCTTGGAAATCCCTTGATCGCCTTTACGGTGTCGTTGAAGTCGGCGCGAAATATCACAATGTAGTCGGGCGTGAAATTCGTTGGTAGATGAAAAGTGTTCTCGATCTGTCC
>Ga0209804_1002106_pt1 | contig 12284 bp, 9 predicted proteins | sample GraSoiAngelo_139_FD_185896 | JGI IMG/M metagenome (GOLD analysis project Ga0209804, IMG submission 185896) | Grasslands soil microbial communities from the Angelo Coastal Reserve, California, USA - 14_0929_12_20cm (SPAdes) (version 2) | ecosystem: Environmental > Terrestrial > Soil > Grasslands ... | reverse complement strand
TACGGCCTTGGAAAGATCACTCCTCTGTTCCTTAGTGAGCTCGTTTAAGAATTCGAAATTCTCACGATCCATTCGTATGCTCATCGTCTTTGTCATGTCGCTGTCTCCAGTTTGCGCCGGGCGTCTTTCTAGAATGGACCTTTTATAACGCCCGTGCTTCGCCAGTCCCTCGAGCTTCACGAGAGCTTCGCTCTTCGTGAGTAGTCCCTTTTCGCACATTCGCACCAAGATGCCGCTCGCCGTCGTAAACCCAACACCTACCAACTTGCACGCATTGATCCCATTCTTGTCATCGATCCCCAAAACCCGACCTTTTTCCGCAAGAGCCAGGACGATCGCCTCCGCTTCACCCCTTCCGAGACCAAAGTCGCCTTGCACCTTCGTAACGAGCTTCCTATCCTTGACTGCGGTGACTCTGATTCTTGACTCATCCAGCGCCTTTTTAATCATGAGCGCGTCCAGTGATTTCTTAACGCTGCAGCACTCCTTCTCAACCTCAGGCGGAATGGCAACATGGAGTCCGACATCACGCAGAAAAGAGTCGAGTATCTCGGTCTTCGCAATGAGGATCAGTGTCGAGGCGTCGAATACAAACATGTATTACAATATGTGACAAACGTAATATAGCATAAACGCGGTATGCCTGCAATCATCTCTTGCGGAAAAAGCTAGAAATCGGGGACTCCCTTCAGAACGACGGCCCGACTGATCGGGCCGTCAGTGGCGCTCCATCTGCTCGCATTGCGCCTTTGCAGTTGTCATGCGGCGTTTGCAGGTGCGGAACCGTTCCTTGATCCTGGATCAACCGGAACTCGCACGAACTGCATGGGATTGCCATCATCCGTTCGGGGAAGAAACCCGCATCGCTGGCCGTGTCGGTAGACCAGGTTCATGACCTTCCGTATTTCGGCCAACGTTGTGGTCTTCAAGTGGTGTTCTTGCTCGATCTCCTTGAGCCAGCTCTCCACTTCGAACGGGTGCACCGCCAACGCTGCCGTTCGATGCCAGCACGGCAGAGCCCAGCGATTCAGATAATGCTTATACTTGGTGATCGTCGTTTGTGCTTTCTCGATTGTCGCGTTGCTCTGATCTTCCGGTAATTTCGAATTGAATATAATGGGCCGCGAGTTCGCCGAAAGTTGGCCGAGTGGCCGCGAGCTCAGCGAACGCATGGGGTTTTAGGCCAAGCTCGTTTTACGCGCTGCCAAGCAGCTTCTTCGGTGGGCAGCTCAGACAGCGGTCCCACCTGGGTGCCTGTGGCCTCAACCCATTTGCCATCGAGACGCCGCCGACGGTGACAATAGACCCACACATCGCCTGCTTTGCGGTGTCGTTTTCGCAACCATCCATTTTGAACCGGCATGATCTAATCCCAAGTTTGCCACTTTTGGAATTCAAAAATTGAGCGAACATGAGGGCCGAAACTTACCGGCAATTTTACCGGCAGTTGGCCTTGTCTACACTGACCATCAATGACTTGCAGCGCCGGGAGGCACTTCTAAGCAGTTGTAATCACTGTTAAGCGTAACCCTGAGAAGGCTGGCGTCGGAGGTTCAACTCCGTCCCTGGCCACCATGTTTTCTGATAACTTCGCATTGCTCGTTCCGGCCGTTCTGGTCCCATTTGGTCCCAACTTTAGGCCTGAGATCGCACTGGGCGGAGCGGATTGAGGAGGTTCACGCCGGGAAAGTGCTTTTCGTTGTCCGTAACGACAACGCAGTCGTTCGCCTCCCCGATCGCCGCAACGACCATGTCGAAAGCGCTCCTCGGTCGCCCTGCTTGAGTGCCCTGGGACATGAGACGGGCCCAGATGAGTGCTGCCTGCTCGTCGAAAGCCAATACGCGTCTTCGGAAGAGCGCTTGGGGACCCTCGGGACCTTTGAACCATTCTTCAAGTTTCCTGCGTTTTTTCCCCGCCGGCTTCTCCAAAATACCACGATATATTTCGGCAAGGCTCAAAGAACAAATGAACAGATCGTCGTCCACTTGTTTGGCCATCCATTCGGTGAGGGGCCGGGACGGGAGGGGTTTTGTGGCGTTGCTGATAATGTTGGTGTCGAGGAGATACCGCGTCATAGATTGACTTTCCTGCCTGCATCAAACGGACGCTCGATCGTCAGCTCGGCGCCAACCAGGGGGGAACGACGGAGAGCTGCCAGAATGCCACCTCTTTTTTCCTTGGGCGTATGGGAAACTGTTTGCATTACCTCCGTCCGAATTCGATTTGCATCCAGGTCATTCTGCGCGAGCCGCTTTGCCAAGGAACGAATTAGATGGCGATCCGAGTCGAGACCGAGAACCTCAAATCGTGCAACGCCCCGTTTCCGAAGCCGGCTTCGGTAGTTCTTAATCGCACGCTTTTGTGCTGAATTGGTCACATCCCGCCTCCTTTATATCCTGTAATATAGCCGGTAAAAATGATTTCTGCAAGGGTGCTACGAGCTGTCGCTCGCTAGAAAATAGGCAGGGGCAGAGCGGGGGAATGTCTGCTTGGCTGCAATCGTCTCGGTGAGAAATATCGAAAGATCAGGGCGCTGAACGACACGCTGCCCTGCTCTGCGTTGGACCATGATCGTGCGTACACGATGTCGGCATAAGCGAGATTTCGGGGGACACCCTGACGAGTTTGGGTCAGATAAAGCCCCAGCCACATAGTAGACCACTTGACAGAGCCGGAGACTTCTACGGGTTGCCTGCCGGCAAAAAGTGTGCCAGTATTCCTATGGCAAACCAATATGAGACATGCTGCGACCGATAAAACTGAGGTTTGGCAGGGAACCTTGGCTCTGATGGTTCTCAAGACTCTTGAAACGATGGGGCCGCTGCATGGATACGGCATTGCGCGGCGCATAGAGCAAATCAGCGGAAATGCGCTTCTTCTTAACTACGGGACTCTGTATCCGGCATTGTTGAAATTGGAACAAGGCGGCTCGATATCCTCCGAGTGGGGAGTGTCGGAGAACAACCGCAAGGCCAAGTTCTATAAGCTCACACGCGCTGGAAGAAGGCAGTTGCAACGCGAACAGCGAGACTGGAAACAGGCCGCCGCAATCGTTGCCCGCTTTCTTGTCCCCTCCGAGGAGGTGTGATGGGGGCGGTGAAACTGTGGTGGAACCGACTTTGCAACATGATTGCTAGCGAAAGCGCAGGCAAGACTTTCGATGCAGAGCTGGAGTCTCATCTCAGTATGCACATTGAGGACAACCTTCGTTCCGGCATGAGTCCAGAGGAAGCGCGACGGCAAGCGGTTCTGAAACTGGGAGGTCTGGAACAAGCGAAGCAGGCTTATAGGGACCAAATGACGATCCCTTCGATTGAAAGCCTGATTCAGGATGTTCGCTTTGGTTTGCGAGTGCTTGGTCGCCGACGGGGATCGTTCATTTTCATTGTCTTGGTTCTTGCGCTTGGCATCGGCGCGAACACAGCCATGTTTAGCATCGTAGATGCTGTTCTGCTGCGACGATTACCTTATAGAAACAGTGATCGCCTGGTGGTTGTGTGGCAAAGCAGCAAAGAGCATCGCAGCACGGGAGAGTGGTTCAACACCTATAGCGAATTTGAGGATTGGGAACGTAATAGTCGCAGCTTTGAAAAGCTGGCAGCCCTCAGTTGGGCTGTTGGTGACTCGACGTTGGGATGGCACGGGAAGGCGCGCAACGTATTAGCGATTCCCGCAAGCGTCGACTTTTTTTCTATGCTCGGAGTTCCTGCGGCAATTGGTCGCACATTTGAACAGCAAGATCTCAACGAAGGCTGCACAACCGTGCTTTCTCATGCATTTTGGCAAAACGAATTGGGAGCGCCTGCAGATTTGGTAGGTCAGAGCATTACCCTCGATCAGCATGAGTGCAGAGTCATCGGAATTATGCCGAAAGACTTTTCTTTCTATCCTGCCCCAACCGCACTGTGGACTCTCATCACTCTAGACAGCAAATTTGCAAGAGATCCTTGGAGATCGGTGACAGGTGTGTTCGGACGCTTGAAACCCGCAATCAGTCGAACATCCGCCGAGGTTGAGCTGGAAACGCTCGAGCGCAACATTTTTCCAGAAGCGCCAGTGGATCTTGCACTTCCTCAAGCCGTGCCAGTCGTTCTGGATTTGCAGTCAGAGTTTACCTGGTTAGCGGGGCGCAACCTGCGGACGGCGCTTATCGCCCTCCTGGCGGCAGTGCTGTTTGTCCTGTTGATCGCCTGCATAAACGTGGCAAATTTCTTACTAGCTCAAGGTGCCGATAGACAGAAAGAGTTTGCCATTCGGGCTTCGCTGGGTGCAGGGAGAGTCCGGCTCATCCGTCAATTGCTAGTTGAAAGCATGCTCCTATCCTTTGGCGGCGCTCTTCTTGGAGTGCTCATAGCATGGGGAGCAATACATGTTTTTAGCGCGACAAACCCAATTGACCTTCTTCCCCCGGGAAATACTGTTGAGATCAATTGGCAGGTACTTGCGTTCACGGCTTTCCTGACAATCGTGTCAGCTGTACTGTTTGGAATGATACCGGCGCGGAAGGCGTCTCGCCTCGATCTCAATGAGGCGTTGCAGGAAGCAGGCGAAAGCTTTTCTCAAGGCCAAACGGCCCGTCGTACAGGGTTCTTTGTGATCGCAGGCGAGACGGGTCTATCGCTCATTCTCTTGATCGGCGCAGGATTACTCATCCAGAGTCTGGCCAAGCTCACAGCAACGCCACTCGGTTTCCGCACCGATCATTTGCTCAGTGGATCAATCCATTTGCCGCAGAAAAAGTACACTGATCCAGACCAGAAAGTTCAATTCTTCGACCGACTAACCGCACAGGTAACCTCCATTCCTCGTGTTAAGGGAGTGGCATTGATATCTAGTGTGTATTTGAGAGGCGACAGCGTACTAGCCATTAAGGGGTGGACATTTCCCCGTCAGAGGGCTGCACACGACGTCGCGAGTGAGACGGTGAGCAACGACTTCCTCCAAGTGATGGAGATTCCGCTTCTCCGCGGGAGAGCATTCGATACGCGGGATCGCAAGAATACGCAGCCGGTCGCCGTAATCAATCAGGCTCTGGCAGACGAATATTTTCCGCTTCAAGATCCGATTGGATATCAGATCAAGCTTGGACCGCCCGAAGACAAGCAGCCCTGGTTGACGATCATCGGCGTGATCGGGAATGTGAAGACAACCACCGTTTTTCAGGAAATGGGCTATACCGTCCGGCCAGCCGTCTACCGCGCGTCTGCCCAGCAGCCAACCGAATCCATGTCACTCCTCATCCGTACAAATGGCGACCCCAACGCCGTGGTCAACCCGCTTGAGCGAAAGCTGTACGAAATGGATAACGGCGTTGCCTTGGCCAACGTTAAGACGATGGACGAAAGCATTTCTGAACTTCAATCGCAGCCGCGGTTTCGCACAATCTTGTTAAGCATGTTTGCGGCATTGGCGTTGGTTCTTGCGATTCTAGGGATATACAGCGTGCTAACGCAGTCGGTCGCCCGCAGGACGAGGGAAATCGGAATTCGCATGGCGCTAGGAGCAAGCCGCGAAAGGGTTACACAGCTGATCCTCAGACAATCGTTCAGGGCGGTGTTGGTCGGTGTTGGTGCAGGGCTAGCTGCTAGTCTCTTTGTTGTGCGCCTCGTACGAGACTTGCTATACGATGTGCGCCCAAACAATCCATGGACCTTCACGGGTGTTTCCATTCTGCTAGTAGTGATCTCAATGGCGGTCAGTTACATCCCTGCGTGGCGAGCCTCAGCAATCGACCCCTTGAAGGCATTAAGAAACCAATAGAACTGACTACGCGACGATCCCTTGGCTAGGTTCCGCGTGGTCACAGCCACATCGGTTGATGTAAATTCGCCACCTTCGTTTTCAGTAAGATCCCTCTGCTGCTCGATTCTGGCCGCATCACGGGTGTTCGGCAAGAAAGCAGCGCAACGTACGATGTCGAAATCGCGATCAACACCGAGACAGCCACTTTCTAAGAAGTTGTATGAGCCGGAAACCACCGCATGAGTGGTTTGTGCGATCACTACAATACATTGTAGATGATTGTAGATAATAACCGGCGCCGGCAGGGCTAGGGCTATTGTCCGTCAAGCACGGCCAATGAGTCCCTTTATAGGAAATCGTGCACATGACGTTTGCCGCCAATTGTCGTCGGATAACGGGCTTGTCCGATTACGAGACTAATCGGGCAGTAGCCAGCTACCGTTCACTGGAGCGCGTGTGGTATGTATAGGTCTGCCTGGTTTCTTGCTCGTATACGGAGCCACTGGTTTCGAAGAAAACGTAGAGAGGCAACTCTTTCGGGTTCGGATCCAAGCTTTGTTTGATTTCCGCGATAGGCACTGGAATCCTTGCCCTACACCGCCCTCGAGCGCGAAGAAAATGCGGCCCTTGTGGCTGACTTCTTCGGCGTTTTAGGGCGACGCTCCCGACGTCTTGGGAATAAACACAATCCGCGAACCTGTCTTGCTCCAGCGGCCAGATTCCTCCACCCGAACAAACATGTGCTCACGCGCAATGACCGCATAGCTCCCATCTGGCGCAAGTGCGATATACATTGCTGCAGTACCGCCGTCCTCTTTGAAATATCTGGGTGTATTTGCGGCTGGCAAGCTAGCGCAAATGAAGGCGATCGAGCCAACAGGCTTACGAACGAATACGGGGCATAATACTGACAGTACCCAAATATTACGTCCGCATCACACTTACGATCTATACTAACACCTTGCTTCTGAATCGCCGTCGTCAACACCTTCGGAGGATCCGTGGCCCGAACGGGGTGCTCTGTCCTTTGGTTGCTTTTGGCTCTTCTGCTTGGCCAACCCACCGCTGCCGAATCCTTCAAATCCGCAAAACTTCTGCCCGTCTCCACTGGCGTCGATTATGTTCTTTCCGCCGACTTGAACGGTGACGGCAAACCCGACCTAATCTACCTGCCCTCCCTTATGTCCGGCACTCCGATCACGCTGCGTACGCCTGAGGTCTTGCTCGGCAATGGTGACGGTACCTTCGCTGCTGCGCAGGCTGTGCCATTGCTTCCCGCCTCCGCAGGAAGCGAGGGCAAATTCGCCATCGCCGACGTCAACAAGGACGGCAAACCCGATTTGATTGTTGTCGTCGCGACCAACACATCGAACTCAAAAATCGCTGTGTTTCTGGGCAACGGCGACGGTACGTTCCAGCCGGGAATCGTATCCGTTGGACCTTCGAACACGAATAGTTTCCCGGGCCTCGACGCGCAGATGGGTATTGCCGACTTCGACGGTGACGGAGCGGTTGACATCATTGTTTCCGATCTGGCCAACGATACGCTTTCGTTCCTCAGTGGCGACAATCAGGGTCACTTCACTCTCAAAAATACCTGGTTCGATGGCAACAACCCGCGAGACATTCACTTCGCGGACCTGAACGGCGATGGCAATCTGGATTTTGTAGCCCAAGGCGGTTTGTCATCCTCGATTTCTGTTTACCTCGGCAACGGGAATGGTGCATTCAAGCAAGGAGTCACTTACACCGGGCCGCATTTCATAAGTTCCATGGTGCTCAACGACATCAATCACGACGGCCATCTCGATCTCGTCGTCTCGGGTTTCAACAACACAGTCGACATACTGCTTGGGAACGGTGATGGCACGTTTTCCAATACGTCAGCGGGCGGCTCGTCTTATGCAGGTGTGGGGCCTAACGTCGTTGCGGTGAGCGACTTCGATGGGGATGGGACCCTGGACATCGCGGTCGCTTCACACAACGGCATCGGCATTCTTCTGGGTCTCGGTAATCTCACCTACCAGGCTGCTTCCGAATTTCCAGTGGGTCCGTTTCCCTACAATCTGGCGATTGGCGATTTCAACGCTGACGGCCACATCGATTACGCCGTGGTCACCGCCGGGGGTATCGCCCTGCTTTTCGGAAACGCTGGTGGCACCTTGCAGTCCGCCGACGCCTATGACGTCGGTTATCAGGTGACCGGCGCGGCCAGTGGCGATTTCAACGGCGACAAATTTCCTGACGTCGCGGTCGGGGTCTCGGGCTTCGCGCCACGCATTCTCCTCGGCAAAGGCGACGGCACCTTCACCATCACCCCGGACCAGGCTCAGCCGACCATCAACCTCAATACCCTCTCCACAACTTCCGTCGGCGACATCAACGGCGATCACAAGCTCGACCTCCTGATTTCACAAGGCAACGCTTACCTCGAATTGGGCAATGGCGATGGTACCTTCGGTGCTCTTTCCGCATTCTCCGTTCCTGGAGTTTCAGCCACCTCATTTTTTACAGCCGATTTCAACAACGATGGCGTGACCGACCTGGCGACGTTTGGCAATCAAAGCGTCATCTTCCTCACCGCCCAGCCCAACCATACCTACACCCAATTCACCGCGAATCTGTCGTCCTCTTCAAGCCTTATCACCAGCAACTTGGCCTTCGCCGACGTGAACCATGATGGCAAGATCGATGCTGTTGTCAATAGCAGCACTGTTGTCAATAACGGCTTCGGAGGCAGTGTCAATGTTCTACTCGGAAACGGCGACGGCACCTTCGCCATCGGCCCTGTCTATGCGACCGCATTCTCGGCGGAGCCCAACTTCGCAATCGGAGATGTGGATGGCGACGGCAATCTCGACATCATCACCTCCGTCGGCAATCCAGGGAATCCAACCGTGCAGACAGGCTTTACGTTCCAGGTTTTGTATGCCAACGGCGACGGCACCTTCCAAAATCCAGTCTCAATTGCAACCCCTCATTTCGTGGCATCCGTAGCCGCCGGCGATCTCGATCAGGATGGCATCGCCGATCTGGTTTTCAGCGACGGCAACGTCGTCACGGTGACGCACGGCGCCCGCAACCGCACTTTTGGCCCTCCGCGCGACTACCTCGCGGGCGACTCCCCGGTTGATCCAATGCTCATCGACCTCAACGGCGATGGCGCGCTCGATCTGGTTTTTGCGAACTCAGAGACCAACAACGTCAGCACCGCAACCATCCTGCTGAATCTCGGCGTCACACGCGGCACGCTCACCGCCACGCCTTCTCTCGCAGTCTACGGCCAACCCATCCTGCTCTCCGCTTCCTTCGCGGGCACTGTCGCGGCTGCGGGGCTGCCCACCGGATCGGTTTCTTTTTTGATCGACAATGCCGCGACCGGCGCGGCGCCTCTTCAGAACGGCACCGCATCCTTCAATGACGCGCTGCTGACGCCTCCAGGCACGCATGCCATCACCGCCAACTGGACCGGCGATGACACCTTCAACCCTCACAATCTTTCCGGGCAGGTTGTCGTCAACAAGGCCGACACTTCGACCACTCTTTCCTCCGCGCCATTAGTTGCGGTCATCGGCCAGACCGTCAGCGTCATCGCGCGCGTCGTTCCGCCCTTTCAAGGCGTGCCTACCGGAACCATACAGTTCCAGCCCGGCTCCGGCTCGCCTTCTTCCGCGACGCTGGACTCTGCCGCGTCCGCTTCGCTTGGCGTTGACACTTCCAAGCTCACGCTCGGCGCCTACTCCTACACCGCCAACTATTCCGGAGACGCTAACTTCAATCCCCGCACTTCCACTGCCGTGCAATTCAAGGTCACCGATTTCGCCTTGGCCGTCGATCCCGGCTCTCTGACGGTAACTGCTGGCGGTTCCGGCAACGTCAACGTGAGTGCCAGCTCCGCTTCCGGATTCAACGGCACGGTCGATCTCTCCTGCAGCGGGCTTCCGAGTAACGCGCGCTGCGGTTTCGCTCCCGCTTCGGTCTCCCTCGCCGCCGCGATGTCAGCGTCCAGTACGCTGACGGTAACGACCACGCGCTCGGCGATGCTCCCGCTGCTTCAATGGCAGCCACCGAATCGGCTCGAACGTTATCCGCTCCCGACTGTCGCGCTCTCCCTGGCAGTGTGGGTCTTCGCCCTCTTTGTTCTGTTTGGTATGCGACGGCGATTCATGCGCATTCCGCTAACCTTGGCCGTCGCTCTATTCCTCGGATTAATCGTTTGCGTCTTCGCGGGATGCGGCGGCAGGGGCAGCGGCGGAGGCGGAACTCCGCACGTCGCCACGTATACGGTGCAAGTGGTGGGTGCGGTGCATGGCAGCGCTCCAACCACATCCCGCAGCACCACCATAAGTGTCACGATCCAGCAATAGCGCTCACTAGAGACGTGGGATCTCGATCTAATCTCTGCTTGCATGCTTGTTCGAGGATGCGGCGACTCCCCAGTGCCTGGTAAACGCGCTAACCGGACAAGTAATCGCTAACTCCCCAAAAGCCCGGTCGTGACAAATTGGAATCCCTGTCTGGAGCGCACTGTTGATCGTGGGCGAATGACGCTAGTGCTGTTTCGGAGGCGCGCCCTTGGTGAGCAGAGTGGAGCGGAACAGAAGGTTGGGGCACGCGGTCGAAAAAGCCGTCAGAAGGAAGCCGCTGGCGCGGCGGACGCGGGCCTTATGCAAATTGAATGGAGCAAAGGAGAGGTGTTGAAGTTGGCGGGAGTCTGCACAATGTAACGCCTCATTCTTTGACGTGGATGTTCTCAAGATATGTCGCCACTGTTTTTCTCGGATTTCGCGCCCGCTGGGTCTGTTGAAATGAGGCAAGGGTGGGATAGGATACCGGCACGTGTAGGCAGGGCGAATATCCTATCCCGCAGGTTCGGTAAATTTTCTGGGGAGGCAGTGGTGGCTGCCTCCCGTGCCGGGAGGCGCGATCGGGCATTTTCAGGCATGTAGCGCGGGCAACTTGCGTACATCATAAGCGTACCTTCCGAAGTCAGCACTGACTTGAGCGCAAGATGTATCTGGTCAGGACCACCGGCAACTTCTCCAACCGCTCGCACCGAGGCATGCACCGTATCGGCAGCCCTGATGCCCAGCTTGCGAAAATCATTTGCCAGTTCCTCTGTCGAGTACACAGCAAAACTATCTCCTGTGGTTCGCAGTACCTTGCTGCGAGCAAATACCAGCGATGCAGATTAAGCAACCGCCGACGAAGAGGCCGCGGCTTGCGGCTTGGCGCCCCTGATCAGGAGCCACAGCATGAACGCAATTTCTCCGAAGAAGGCGGGCTGAGAATAGCTATCCGCCTTGTCCTGGTATTGCGGCAACAGTATGCCCGTAAGGCTCAGGATCACCCAGGCGAAGCCGGCCAGGGCGAGCCAAACGCCTAGGAACCGTGGAAGAAATCGCGATCTGTACACAAGAAGCGCAAGGGGAAAGAGCCAAAGCCCCCAGAACATTTCGGCAACAACAAATCCGCGATCATGCAGATTCAGGAACAGCATAGCCAGAGTATCCCGCTGAGGCTCGTCGAGTATGGATAGGAAATCAGCGCCGCGGATGAGGACCAGTGCAGCGATTGAGTTCAGCTCATTGAGAAACGCTATCGGGATCGAAACCACAATCAATATCACCATGAGCAAGGCGTGCCGCCGGCTGACTCCCTTGAGCAGGTCGTACAAAGCCAGTGCTACGAAGATAAATCCAGCCTGTCCGATGAGTTCGCCCGCGATGCCGAGGCGAAAGAGCGTCTCGGATGCCGCGATGTTGTTGGCTGTAGCCGTTGCGTTTCCGTGGACGATCAGCTTGCTGGGGATATAGGCCATGGCGAAGAAGCCAAGAAGTGACATGAACACGTACAGCAAACCTGCGAATCTGCCTGGGTTCATGGTGGAATTCATATTGTCCTCCGCGTGAGAGTCTAGCCTGAAATACGCCGGAGTGTTGTCAAAGGCTCGCCGCAAATTGGAGAGTGGCGAGCAAGTACGTCGGTGGAATTAGCTTGTTGCAACTGCTGGCGCAATCAGCGATTACATTCGGGACAAGAAGACGCGATCTCTATTCAGTTCGAGTCACGTGCTGTATCGGAAGCGAACGGCACGACGGTTCCGGTTGGCCTCGACCTCAGGAGTTCGCTTTCGATACCGCCGTTAGAAGGAAGCCGCTCGCGGGTGCGGCGGACGCGGGGCGCGATGGGAATTCAATCGGATCCGTGCGCACGGTGGTGTGGCAGGTTGTGTCAAGAAGACGCGCAAGCGTCATGCTGTACGAAAGATGAAGGTGGGCCCTTCGGAGCCACCCTGTAGGGGGAGGCTTCAAACAGCCGTGAGCTGCTTCAGTCAAAAGCTGCGGTGGTGAACGTCACGGTTAAAAGGCGGGACATCAGATCACGTCATGTGGGGATTAGAGAGACGAATGCGGAGCAGCCGACAAGGCTGAGAACCTAGCGAGGTGCAAGTCCTCGTACTGTCAATTGCCTGTGTTCGGACAGTTAGTAGATCCGGTGCGTGCGGAGGTAACGAAGCACGTTCTGCCCGGATGTCAAA
>Ga0209804_1002105_pt1 | contig 12287 bp, 13 predicted proteins | sample GraSoiAngelo_139_FD_185896 | JGI IMG/M metagenome (GOLD analysis project Ga0209804, IMG submission 185896) | Grasslands soil microbial communities from the Angelo Coastal Reserve, California, USA - 14_0929_12_20cm (SPAdes) (version 2) | ecosystem: Environmental > Terrestrial > Soil > Grasslands ... | reverse complement strand
TGCTCGCCATTTGGCTCGCGAGCCTGCAAATCATGCTCGATAAAGGTCAGGAGCTCGATTGGTTCGGTTCGAAGATGATTGTGTGGTGCGCGGTCATCGCCGCCGCCGGCTTCATTGCCTTTCTCGTCCGCGAATTGGTCGCGGCGCATCCGATTGTCGATCTTCGCATTTTCAAGAACCGCAATTTTGCTATCGGAAATGTCCTGATGTTGCTGATTGGCGGGCTTCTTTACGCCACGATCGCGATTCTGCCGCTGTTCATGCAGAACTTATTGCACTACACCGCGCTTGCGGCCGGTATGGCTATGACCCCATTCGGGATCGGCGCATTCACCGCAACAATTATCGTTGGCCGGATCTCCGGCCACATTAGCAACCGCGTTCTAATCATCATTAGTTGCTTGCTGTTTGGGTGTTCGTCCTTCGCACTTGGTAACATTAATCTCCAGGTAGCGCCGGCTAATCTATTCTGGCCAATCATTATCAGCGGTGTAGGAGCATCTTCAATGTATGTGCCCGTGGCCACATCGGCCATGGGAACGCTCAGTCAGGAACAAATGGGCAACGCCGCCGGGATTTTCAACTTGATGCGCAATATTGGAGGGAGCATCGGGATTGCATCGATCACCACGCTGGTCACGCGGCAGGCGCAAATGAGCCAGGCCAACCTCGTTTCGCACATGTCGAAGTTCAACTTCAACTTCCAACAACAACTCGCGCATGTTCAAAGCGCGCTCGCGAGTAATACCGGCAATTGGGCAGCCGCGAAGAAATCGCTCGCAGTTCTCTATAACATCCTTCAACAACAAAGTTCGCTGCTCAGCTATGTCTACGCTTTCCGGTTCTGTGTCTTGCTCTGTGTGGTTTGCGCCGCGCTCGCACTTCTGTTCAAGAAAATCGGCAAACCGTCCGATCCCATCGCTGCCCACTAATAAGTGTCCAGCGCATCGTGACGGATAAGAATTACCTGCTTCCGTCGAGTCGATGATCAGCTATGCCGCAGCGGCATACTGAGACAAGAAACATGGTCTTTCACAAGCGGACGTCCGTCGCGCGATCGTTACTCAGGCAAAAGAAAGGAATCTATGAGCAGAACAATTGAAGCAATCATGCGACACATGGCGGCGCCGTCGAACGGGATCACCAATCAACGGAACGGGACAAAGAACCTGGAAAAGGAATTCACGGTAAGGAAGAGGCATTACATCTGGTCGGAGTCCAGATTCGTCCGGGCAATGATGCCGTTTCACTCCAACGTGCGTGTTCGTTACAACGGCACGGAAGTGGACGGCAAGAGTGTTCTTGACCTGATGACCCTTCACCCGCCGGAAGGATCGACCGTGCGCGTCCGCGCTGAAGGACCCGACGCGCTGGAAGCAATTCACGCAGTCGAACAACTCGTGAGATCACGAACTGATGAGGATTAACGATATGAACGAACAATTTACTCAGGAGCCAAACGAGAGGCCACGGATCCTGATCGTGGACAACAACTCGAAGTTCGCGCGCAGTGCGCGGCTACTTCTCGACCAAAGCGGAAACTATATCGCGTGCACGGTGATCGATCCGCGCCGCGCATTGGAAACGGCGCGCAGTTTCAAGCCCGATCTCGTGCTTGTCGATCTTATCATGCCACAAGAAGACGGCCCCGAAGTCGCAGCGCAACTCGAAGCGGATTGGGCGCTGCACGGCGTGCCGATCGTTTTCTTCACTTCGCTCATTACAGCCGAAGAGGCAAAGGATGGCCGGCGCGTTTATGGACACCGGATTCTTCCGAAACCGGCAAGCAATTCAGAGCTGTTTGAACTCGTCGAGCAAAACCTGCCCTGTTGCACCGAGGCCTAACGAAACAGCCTTCTTTACAGAGATGAATCAAAGAAAGGAAACAAAAATGAAAATGAAAGTGTATTGCGGACTGCAGAACGAATCCGGCGGCGCTCAGTGGAAACTGCAGCTGCGATTACCGCGTTTTCGCTTGCCCGCAATAGCCGCGCCAAGGGCTAGGAGGAATTAACAATGACCAGAACCCTTGAATCTATCACCAAACATATCGGCGCTCTGCCCCAAATGAAATCGCAAACCATGAAGGCGATTCGAATTCACAACTACGGCGGACCGGAGGTCCTCCAGTACGAAGCCGCGCCGCGTCCGAAGCCGGGAAAGGGTGAAGTCCTGATCCGCGTTCATGCAGCAGGAGTGAATCCTATCGATTGGAAAGTTCGCGCCGGTTACATGAAAGATTTCATCGCGCACTCGTTCCCGATCATCCTCGGTTGGGACGTGTCCGGTGTGATTGAGGAAGTTGGGCCCAATGTGTCGCGGTTTAAAAAAGGCGACGAGGTTTACAGCCTGCCTGATCACACCCGCAATGGCGCGTACGGCGAATACATTGTCGTGCGCGAATCCGAAGTCGCGCTGAAACCGAACGCGCTTCACCACGTGCGGGCGGCGGCGATGCCTTTGGCGACGCTCACAGCGTGGCAAGCGTTATTCGATACGGCTCAGCTTCAGCCTCGCCAACGTGTTTTGATCCATGGTGCAGCCGGAGGAGTCGGTCATTTTGCAGTGCAGCTCGCGAAGTGGAAAGGCGCGCACGTCATCGGCACTGCCTCGGCGAGAAATCACGAGATGCTTTATGAGCTCGGCGCGGATGAACTGATCGATTACACAGTTCTGAAATTCGAAAGCATCGTGCGCGATGTCGATGTTGTGCTCGACACCATCGGCGGCGATACGCAGGAACGTTCGTGGCAGGTTTTGAAAAAAGGAGGCGCTCTAGTCTCGCTCGTTCAGCAGCCGTCCGAAAACAAAGCAAAAGAGCACGGCGTTCGAGGGATCAGGTTGGGCGCTCGAGCTAACGGCCAGGAACTCGTCGAGATCGCGAAGATCGTCGACGCGGGAAAACTCGCGCCAGTAATCGATCGCATTCTTCCCCTCAGCGAAGCGCGGCGCGCGCACGAGCTTAGTCAATCGGGCCATACTCACGGAAAAATCGTCCTGCGGGTCAAGAATGGAAACGGAACCACAGAAAGGATGGCGCGATGAAAGCAAGACCTAACAGCAGCGTCGCATGGGACTTCTCTCTCTGGTTCGCACTGCTTAGTCCCGTAATCGGCACGTTGTTAGGCATCCTCGGAGTATTCCTCCTCTACCACTGAAAGGAGACACAAAGATGAAAACGACAAACCTCAAACAAACCCACGTCGCAAAACAACGGAAATTCTTCCAACGGCGAAGCCGTTGGCACGACCCGATGCTCGTCTTGAACATGTCGATCTTTAATTCGGGCAGCAGTTGGAACCACATCTTCAATCCGGTTCCGCAGCGCGAAAACGTATGGTGTTGAGAGATGAACACAACGCATTCGTCAGTCCTCGTCACTGAAGTTCCGGGTTACGCGGAGCTTCAGCGCGAGATGCACGATGCGCTCCGAGCGCAGCACCCGGAGTGGATTGATGAAGATGGCAATTCGCCCACGTGCGATTCTTACGAAGCGCGTTTTGCGGAGCTGCTCTTTGACCATCGAGTCTTAAGATGAACGGCGGCGGAATAACCAAGACGAAGATTGTCAAAAGGGTTCGGACCTCCTCGCCTCAAGGCTCGACTCAGGAGAAGTCAGCTTTCTCGGTGCGAGTGTTTCCGGGTAAGTTGCTAAATATGAACAACTTAACACTCCAGAGGTAGGATTCGAACCTACGATCCCGCGGTCGCGGGATTAACAGCGACACCAGCCAGCCCTGTGATTTTGTAGAGACCATCACCGCCTCTTTGCCGCTTCAATTTCGTTTCGAGTTTGCGCGCTTCGGAGGGCGACAATCGACTGCTTGTCCAAACAACGCGCCATGGACCTCTCGATTTTGTCCACTTTGATTTTCGAGAATTGTGCTGCGCGAGCCGCCGCGCCACGTTGTCAGTCATGCCAATGTAAAATGCGCCTTTCGAATTCTGGAGGATGTAAACCGAAAACATTTTCAAATTGGCTCCAGAGGTAGGATTCGAACCTACGACCAATCGGTTAACAGCCGACCGCTCTACCACTGAGCTACTCTGGATCGTTCGCGCTCGATTGAGCGGCGTGAAACTTGCGCAGACGCGTCCGCGCGGCAAGTGATTTGGTTGCGGGGGCTGGATTTGAACCAGCGACCTTCAGGTTATGAGCCTGACGAGCTACCAGGCTGCTCCACCCCGCGTCGACATTATTGGCGAGATGCGGTTCGGAATCAAATCAAACTAAACATGGAGCAGTTATGCTGACGGAGAGAAACCGCTGCCAATCAAGCGATTAGGCAGAAATTTTAATTTTTCAATAAATTCCAAGGCTCTGGCATAGAAAGTTCTGCAAAGGACGCTCTCAACCCTATGCGCGTCCTAATTGCTGATGATCAGCCGGGTGTCGGTCACACGGTGGCTTTGTTGGTCAATGCTGCCAAACATCACGTGGTCAAAGTTGTTACTTCGGGTGCGGACGCGATCCGCGCCTATCATACCTATCGCCCGGACGTTGTCCTGATGGATTATACCATGGCCCGGCTGAACGGTGCCACGGCGTCCCGATACATTCTTACCGAAGACCCCGCAGCCCGTATTGTTTTCGTCTCAAGCCGACCCGCGAGTGAGCTTGCGGACATCGGAGCCATTGCCATCCTGCAGAAGCCGGTGGACCTCGAGGAACTTGAAGCGCTGCTAAATGATCTGGACGCGCAAATGGTCTTCGATTACGCGCGCTACGGGTAAACGGAGAAACGTAATTCGCTCGCGGCCATTGGACGCGGCGGAAATTTGCGTTCTGCAGCTGAGGCGGTTCCCTTAATGAATGACCGCAACGGGCGCGGCAAAGAAAAATGGCGGTAGAATTCTGGTCGGCACCGCGAGCTGGACAGATCCCGGATTTGTCGAGCGGTGGTATCCAAAGAAAATGGCGGCGCACGAACGACTCGCCTGGTACGCGCAGCATTTCGACATGGTCGAAGTCAATTCGACTTTCTATTCGGTCCCGGACGCGCGAACGGTAGACCGGTGGTGCGCGACGACGCCGAACGATTTCATTTTCGATGTAAAGCTGCATCAACTCTTTTCGTTTCACTCCACGCCGCGAAAATTGTTGCCGCAAGAATTGCAACGGCTCGTGCCGGCCGACGCAAAAGGGAAGGTGAGCGCTTCGCCGACGTTGCGCCAGGCGCTACTCCAATTTTTTCTGCGGCCGATGTCGATCTTGCAATCCGCTGGAAAACTTGGCGTATTTCTGCTGCAACTTTCGCCGGCGTTTTCGCCGCGGAAACATGAGCTGAGCGAGCTCGAACCTTTGATCGAGGGGCTCGCCGATTATCCATTGGCGCTTGAGTTCCGAAACCGCAACTGGGTTGTGGGCGATTTGTTAAGCTCGACAATCGATTTTCTGCGCAAACGTAAAGTCGGATTTGTGAACGTTGACGCGCCGGCCTCCGATCATTTCTCGGTCGTGCCTTCGGAGCTAAATGAGATCACGAATCCGAATTTTAGTTATCTGCGTCTGCACGGCCGCGACGCCAAAGCGTATCTAACGGGCAAAACCGTTGCCTCGCGTTTTAATTACGATTATTCCGACAACGAGATCGCCGATGTCTGCGACCGGAGCCGGAAACTCGCGCGGGAAACGAAAGACGTGCACGTCGTATTCAACAACAACAATCTCGATTATGCACCGCGGGCAGCGGCGCGGCTGAGGAGAGCGCTCGGTCAATCGGTCGCGCTGCCATCGTCCCAGACACCGGAATTGTTTTAGGTTAGACTCGCGCTCGTGCCAGAGTCGCCATCAGTTGGAGAGCGCAGTGCCGGACCGCGTTTGCCGGACTTCCTGGCTCGAAAAAAACGCTGGCTGGCCGATCACCATATGACGCTGGTAACGATGGCGGACACACCGCACTCGATCGCGCTCGGATCAGCTATCGGAATCTTTTTTGGATTCACGCCGCTTTGGAGTTTGAAGACGCTTCTTTCGATTGCTCTGGCGTGGATATGTCGATGTAACAAGATCGCCGCCGCAATCGCGGTCACAGTTCACGATGTTCTGATTTTTGTAATGCCGGCCATTTACTTTGCGGAATACAAAGTTGGTTGCTGGGCGCTGCGCCGGCCGCCCCCGGCGCATCGAGTCCGGTTCCACTTCGGGTTGCACGATTATCTGAACTGGGACGTGTTCCAGAGATTGGTTTGGCCGGCAGTCATTGGCTCGTTGTTTCTGGCAATCCCGTCAGCCGTCATCGTTTATTTTGTAATGCGAATGCTGATCAGTCGGGCACGGGCGCCCAAAGTGGGGGGCTAGCACGCGGATTGGGCGTCCCGAGGCGTTTTTCTCTTCCGAACGGCACGGGAGTTGCATCACAAATCGCGAAACGGTTCGCCTTGTGCCTTAGACAGGCCCGACGCGGCCAGGACTAAATCATATGAAACCTGTTATCGTTATCGCTTCAAGCATCCTGCTTTGTTCATGCGCGGATATGTACGTCACCAGGACCGAGGTGGCTACCCCTGGGGGACGAACCGTCGGCGCTATCGACGCCAAGGATTACGGCTCAAAGGGCGTCCATATGATTACGAATTGCGGGGTAGGGGCGAGCGGCCCGCGCGCCATCTATATTAGACCGTTCTGCATCGACACGGCTGTCTTCAAAGGCGACGAGGCCTTGAGCGACGGTGAAATGCCAATTCGTAAAGCCATTACGCCAGTGGAGTTTGCGAACGATTTAAAAGAGCAACTGGAAAAAATTGCGCCAGCGAGAATTTTGAAAGACACGGAAACGCCGCGCACCGGATGGCTGGTTGTAGGCCACTTTCAATTGGTGGATGGCGGGAGCCCGCTCGGTCGTTTCTTTTTCGGTAGTTTGAGCGTCGGTCGGTCCTTCTTGGCACTTCATGTCCGGATCACCGATGTCGATCGAGCCACAGTCGTTTATGAATTCGACATGGCCGGCGGCAGTCGTTTCCAAGGCAGACATGGAACGGTCCGGGCCAGCGGGCTCGGTCGGGCGACACACTTCGATCTCGTGAACGCGGCGGAGCGCATCTATCTGACTTTAAGCGCGAATCCGTATCGTTACGGCGAGCGCGCCAACGTCAGTCTGCCCGAATAAATCGGGGTTCGCGTTTTCGCGGGTTGCCAACTCAACGGCGGCGATTAACGTCCTGCCGTTTCAAACTGCTCCCCGTGATTTTTCCACGCCGCTCCACTGTCATCGCTGCCGCGCTTCTTTTTGGCGCACTTCGTTCGGCTTCTGCGGCTCAAGCGTCCATCATCGTTGACGCCCAAACGGGATTCGTTTTACAGGAACACGAATCGAAGCAGAAACGCCAGATTGGCAGTTTGACGAAAATCGCCACTGCGATGGTGATTCTGGATTGGGCGGAGCATAGAGGCGGCGATCTCAACCAGACCGTTACGATGGCGCCGCCAGCATTTGTCGGGACCTTGGAAAACAACATCGGCTTTCAACCGGGCGATGAAATTGCGTTACGCGATTTGCTATATGCGGCGTTGGTGCAGTCGGACAACATCGCCGCTTACACGCTGGCGAGTTACGTTGGATCGACAATTCAGGGACCGGCTTCCGCTGGACAGAAATCGAAGCTGACGGCGATCGACGCGTTCGTTACCCAAATGAACGCGCTGGCCAAGCAATTGAAAATGGAACGAACCCGTTTTGTGAATCCGCACGGCGTCGACCAAAACGTTAAGCCGCTACCGTATTCTACCGCCGAAGATCTCGCTCGTCTTACCCGTTACGCTCTGAACAAGGCGAGTTTTCGCTTTTATATCTCACAGAAGGAACGCCAGATTTCCTTTCGACGCGGAGGCAAAGAGCAGCGCTACTCCTTGCGCAACACGAATGAACTGCTGGGCACGCAAGGGATCGACGGCGTGAAAACCGGCCGAACCGCACGCGCCGGCGAATGTTTGGTTCTGTCAGCGGTCCGTGAATCGGAAATCGTGAAACAAGGACAAGGCGTGACAATTTTTCCGCGTCGCATCATCGTTGTTCTGCTCGGCAGCAACAGTCGATTTGCCGAAGGCGCTCAACTAATCGGCCAAGGCTGGCAGCTCTACGATCAGTGGGCGGCCGGCGGACGCCTTGTCGATTCGAAGAAAATGCTTTGATTGTGTCTTCATCATGAAGACCTGCATTGGCGTTCTCACCAGCGGCGGGGATTGCCCGGGGCTCAACGCCGTCCTTCGCGGCGTCGTGCTCGCCGGCGAAAAACTTGGCTGGGAGGTAATCGGATTCCGCGACGGCTTCGAAGGTCTGTTGCCGCCCGGTGACTATGTCGTGCTCGATCGCAAAAGCACGGAAGGCATCATGGCCCTCGGCGGAACAATCATCGGGACAACCAACCGCGGCCATTTTATCGCAAAAGTAGGCGCCGGTGATCGCGCGGTCGTTGCCACCGAAGTGATCGCGCGCGCGAAGAAAGTTTTAGACGAGCTCCATGTCAAGGCGCTGGTCATCGTCGGAGGCGACGGTTCGATGACGACGGCGATGCAAATGCAGGAAGCGGGCATCAATTGCATCGGTGTCCCGAAAACGATCGACAACGACATCGAAGCGACGGCGATGACGTTCGGGTTCGATTCGGCCGTCGCGGAAGTAATGGACGCGCTTGATCGTTTGCACACCACGGCAACGAGCCACAAACGGGTGATGGTCGTCGAAGTGATGGGTCGTCACGCGGGGTGGATCGCGCTTCATGGCGGCATTGCGGGCGGCGCCGATATTATTCTGATTCCCGAAATCCCATTCGATTACGACAAAATTGCCGCGGCGATTAAGCAACGCGAAGCCGCTGGCCGGCTTGGCTCGCTGGTTGTCGTAGCGGAAGGCGCGCGGCCAAAAGACGGTCAGCAAATCAAGCGCGACATCGAAGGTGGCGAATTTCGTCTTGGCGGAATCGGCGAGGTGGTCGCGCGCGAAATCGCCGAACGAACCGGAAAAGAAACGCGCTCCTGCGTGCTCGGACATTTGCAGCGCGGCGGTGCACCGACGACACTTGATCGCATTCTTGCTACACGCTTCGGAGTCAAAGCCGTGCAATTGGCAAACGAAGGTCACTTCGGGTTCATGGTCAGCTACCAAAATTATCAAGTGCGACACGTTCCAATCGCCGATGCGGTGAATCGCTTGCGACTTGTCCCACCGCATGGCGAAATGGTGCAAACCGCCCGCGACGTCGACATTTCGTTTGGCGATTAGATCCCGCACAAATCAACTCCTCACCTCGTTCGAGGAGGAGAGGTATTGTGCCGCCCAGTTCTAATGCTCGCGGCGTTCGCCTCTCTTTTTAGGAAGGGAGAGAATGGAGCGGTTGGGAACCGCGACATGGTCGGCAAAGCCGCAAGAGTAGCGGTCGAGCGCTGCGGGACGCAGTCGAGATACAATTAAGGTGAGGGATTTGCAATCAAATCTCTAACATCGAAGATCAAACATTCGTGAAGATCATTCTGGCTTATTCCGGTGGTCTCGACACCTCGGTCATTCTTCGCTGGCTCAAAGATAACTACGACGCGCACATCATCGCCTTCTGCGCCGACATTGGTCAGGAAGAAGAACTGGCCGGCCTCGAGGAAAAAGCGCTGAAGACCGGTGCTTCCAAATGCATCATCGAGGATCTTCAGGAAGAGTTCGCGCGCGATTTTATTTTCCCGATGTTTCAGGCCGGCGCGCTATATGAGAACCAATATTTTCTTGGAACCAGCATCGCGCGACCGCTCATCGCCAAACGAATGGTCGAAATCGCGCGCGCTGCAAAAGCCGACGCAATTGCCCACGGCGCAACAGGGAAGGGGAACGATCAAGTCCGCTTTGAATTAACTGCTGCCGCGCTCGCGCCGGAGTTGCAAGTCATCGCGCCGTGGCGCGAAGAACGTTTTCGGAAGGAATTTCCCGGACGCGCCGAGATGATCGCGTTCGCGAAAGCAAACAAGATTCTGATCGAAGCGAGTGCCGAGAAACCGTACTCGATGGATCGGAATCTTCTCCACATCAGCTTCGAGAGCGGAGTTTTGGAAGATCCATGGTTCGACGCGAGCGCAAAGGAAATGCGCGACATGTACAAACTTAGTGTCGCGCCGGAAGACGCGCCGAACGAAGCCGAACATGTCGACCTTTCATTCGAGAACGGCAATTGCTTTGAAGTGAACGACAAAAAACTTTCGCCGCTCGGCGTAATGCAAACGCTGAACAAACTCGGCGGTAAACATGGAATTGGCCGGGTCGACATTGTCGAAAATCGTTTCGTTGGAATGAAAGGCCGCGGTGTCTACGAAACGCCCGGCGGCGCAATTCTTCATTTCGCGCACCGCCAAATGGAAACGCTGACGATGGACCGCGAAGTGATGCAACTTCGCGACAGTCTCGTTCCAAAATACTCTTCTCTCGTTTACAACGGCTTTTGGTTTTCGCCCGAACGCGAAGCGCTCCAGGCGCTCGTGACCGAAACCCAGCGCGACGTGACCGGTCTCGTTAGGCTCAAGCTTTACAAAGGCAACATCATCGTTGCCGGACGCAAAAGCCCGAAGAGTCTCTACGATTCAAAAATTGCGACGATGGAAGGCGAAGCGTCAACATACAACCAAAACGACGCTACCGGCTTCATCCGGCTGAACGCGCTTCGATTGAAAGTGCGGGCCGTGTTGCAAGAGGCGCGCAAACAAACAAGGCAATGGATCTGACGAAATTTTTCGGCGAGCTGAAGCGCCGCAACGTTTACAAGGTCGCCGTCGCTTACGCGGTCGCCGGCTGGGCGCTCGCTCAAGGCATCGCGCAGGTCTTTCCGGTCTTCGGCATTCCGAATTGGGCTATCCAATTGATTGTGCTCGCAATCGCAATCGGATTTCCAATCGCTCTCGTGGTCGCATGGACATTTGAGCTGACACCTGAAGGAATCAAGCGAACTGAGACCGCCGACTTGATGCCACCGACGACGGGACAGAAGAAACGCGCCTGGATCTACATCGCTGTTATCGGCGGCGTGATCTCGGTCGCGCTGTTTTTCCTGGGTCGCTATACGGTTGGGAACAAAACAACCGCAGCTTCGACTGACGGCATTTCAAACAAATCGATTGCGGTCCTGCCGTTTGAGAACCGGAGCGAAGACAAAGCCAACGCTTACTTCGCCGACGGCATTCAGGACGAGATTTTGACGCGCTTATCCAAGATCGCTGATCTCAAGGTAATCTCGCGGACATCGACGGAGCATTACAAAAGCGCACCTCAAGACCTGCCCGAGATCGCCAGGCAACTTGGCGTCGCCCATATCCTGGAAGGAAGTGTGCAGAAGAGTGGCGACGCCGTGCGGGTGAACGTACAGCTGATCAAAGCGGCCAATGACTCCCATCTCTGGGCCGATACCTTTGACCGCAAACTTACTGACATCTTTTTGGTCGAGAGTGAAGTCGCCAAAGCCATTGCCGATCAGTTGCGAGCGAAGCTTACTGGTCAGGAAGAGCAAGTCATCACCGCCAAACCGACTGACAATCCGGAGGCTTACGATGCTTACCTGCGTGGCCTGGCCTATAATCTGAAAACTGCAAACACAGCGGCCAACTCCCTGGGCGCGCAGAAATATCTCAAAGAAGCGGTGCGATTGGACCCAGAGTTCGCCCTTAGTTGGGCACTGCTGTCATACGTGGATGCGCGCGGCTACCGCACGCTGACTCTTCAACAAACGGTCGCCCTCCGTGAAGAGGCGCGGCAGGCAGCCGAAACGGCTTTCATTCTTCAGCCCAATCTCGGCGAGGCCGTATGGGCCAAGGGTTATTACCACTACGCCTGCCTAAAGGATTACGACACTGCGGTGCGTTACTTTGAGCAAGCACGTCAGTTCCTGCCTAATAGCAGCAAGATTCCTGAATCGCTGGCCTATGTCACACGCAGGCGAGGCCAGTGGGACCAGAGTGAGTCGTATTTCAACGAAGCCGAGCGGCTCGACCCGCGCAACGTTACCGTACTTACGCAGCACGCGTTTTCGTATATCTGTCTTCGTCGCTTCCCCGAAGCCCTGCAAAAATTCGATCAGGTTCTAGATATCACACCGGACGACGTGGATACCCTCGCGACCAAGGCGAATATTGCACAAGCCGAGGGCGACCTGCCGCGTGCTGCTGCGCTCCTCAGTCCGCTGCATCCAAACGCCGACGACTCCGCCGCCCTGGAAACACAAGTTTACCAAGCGATCCTGGAGCGCCGGCCTGCACAAATTATCCATCGACTAAAGGAAGTACTCGCCAAGCCTGATCCGGCGTTAGGTCCCGTCTATGG
>Ga0209804_1002102_pt1 | contig 12289 bp, 10 predicted proteins | sample GraSoiAngelo_139_FD_185896 | JGI IMG/M metagenome (GOLD analysis project Ga0209804, IMG submission 185896) | Grasslands soil microbial communities from the Angelo Coastal Reserve, California, USA - 14_0929_12_20cm (SPAdes) (version 2) | ecosystem: Environmental > Terrestrial > Soil > Grasslands ... | reverse complement strand
GGCGGTGGTGGTGGCGGCGGCGGCGGCGGCGGTGGCGGCGGAGGTGGCGGCGGCGGCGGCGGCGGCGGCGGCGGCGGTGGTGGTGGCGGCGGTGGTGGTGGCGAGCCCGACGAAATCTTCGCTACAAAGCCGTCAAACATGGTGTTCGGCGGAGGGCTAACGCCAACAACGGTTGGACGAAAGGCCCCATTCGTCGTCGGGAAGTTGGTTGAGTTCGTGTACCCCGACACGTAGGTGTTGCCTGAGCCGTCCACGGCAATGCCGTGGCCTTGATCTTCCGTGCTCCCCCCAAGGTACGTGGAGTAGACGAGGGTGGCCCCGTTGGGATCGAGCTCTGTGACGAAAACGTTGTTGGTGCCGCCCCGATAGGTTGCCTGAAGGGCGTTCGCCATCGGGAAGTCGTGGGAGTTGGTGTACCCCGTCACGTACGCGTTGCCCGAGCCATCCACTGCGATAGCCTGGCCCCAGTCGTTGCCGGTGCCCCCGAGGAAGGTAGAGTAAACGGGAGCGGTCACGCTGGGATTGAGCTCCGTCACAAAGACGTCGATGCCACCCCCGAAGGTCGTCTGGTAGGCACCGGCGGTGGTCGGGAAGTCCCCGGAGGCGGTTGCACCGGTGACATAGGCGTTGCCCGAACCGTCCACAGCGATGCCGAAGCCAATCTCCTGGCCGCTGCCCCCAAGGTAGGTGGAATACGCGGGTGCGCCGCTGGGATCGAGCTCCGTCATGAAGACATGGGAGCCGGTCCCAGGGCTCGTCGTCTGATAGGCTCCTGCCGTCGTCGGGAAGTCCGAAGAGGTGGTGCTACCCGTTACGTAGGCGTTACCTGAGCCGTCCACGGCGATGCCGTTGCCTTGATCTTCCCCGCTGCCCCTGAGGTAGGTGGAGTAGACGAGGCTGGCGCCGCTGGGATCGAGCTCCGCCACGAAGACGTTATTGGTGCCGGCCCCATGGGTTGACTGGAAGGCGCTCGCCGTCGGGAAGTTGGGGGAACTGGTGTACCCCGTCATATACGCGCTGCCCGAGCCGTCCACGGCGATGCCCTGGCCCCAGTCGTCGCCGGTGCCTCCGAGGTAGGTGGAATAGACGAGGCTGGCGCCGCTGGGATCGAGCTTCGCTACGAAGGAGTCGATGCCACCCCCGGAGGTCGCCTGGTAGGCCCCCGGCGTCGTTGGGAAGTCCTTGGAGAGAGTGGCACCCGTCACATAGGCGCTGCCCGAACCGTCTACGGCGATCCGGTAGCCCTCATCGGCGTTGCTGCCTCCGAGATAGGTGGAATAGACCGGGGAGCCGCTCGGGTCGAACTTGGTCACAAAGACGTCGTAGGCGCCCGATGAAGTGGTCTTATAGGCCCCCGCCGACGTTGGGAAGTTGGGTGAGGCGGTGCCGCCTGTCACGTAGGAGTTGCCGGAGCCGTCCACGGCGATGCCGTAGGCTCCGTCGTCACCGCTCCCCCCGAGGTAGGTGGAGTAGGTGAGCACCGGGTCGATCACCAGCGGCTTGTGTGTGTCGTAGGGGCTCACGTGGAAACCGATCTCGTGCGCATTCTTCACCACAAAGCGGCCCGCGATAGCCCGCCGGGCTCCATCGACTTCCTGGTAGACGACCGGCTTCAGGTGCCAGACGACGCCCTCGCGCATCTGCAGCGCAAGGTCTCCCCGGCTATTGACCTCCAGTTTCTGGGCGCCCTGGAAATCGAGGCCGATGGTGCTGGGATCGGCTCCCGGCTGCACCACGAAGTCGTATTCCAATTTCCGCTGGTCGCCGTAAAAGATCAGATCGACCCCGGGATAGAGTCCTGCGTACTGAACCCGGGCATACGTGGGGATGTTGGTCCTCCACTCCGCGGGGTGGTTCCCGATGAAGTAATGTGTATTGCCCGAGAACTCGTCCAGCCCGGTGACCCGCGCAGCCGGACTGGCGCCGGCGTAGGTCATTCGCAAGACGGCTGGAGTCCCACCGTCTCGCAGGCTGGACCCTCTCCTCGTCGCGGTTGCGCCATTCCGAAGGGTTTTCGGGCTGCTGAGCGCCAGCACCGCCTCGGTGGAGGTGAGAAAGACAACGCGGTCACCGCTGCGGGAAAGGAACTTGACCTGCGGATCGGTCTGCCCGCGGTTGGCCTCAAAGGTCAGCGGTCGCGCGCCGGCCACCTTGTTGATGTGCAGGCGCCGCCCTGCGATACCGACGACCCCGCCGGCGGCCATGGCGAAGATCAGCCACAGCGCGAGGCATTTCCGCACCATGTTCCCCCCGCTCCTCTCGCGGAGATCTCCAGACGGGGGAGAGCCGGGCGGTGTTTCGCTCGAGCAGATATCAATAATAGAGGAAGCGCTCAGGTCATTGGGCATCCACGGATTCCCCCTCAATCAGATCCCGCCAAACGATCGGGGCCCTCGTGAGCAGACATGTATCCCCGGTTCCTAGGGTGTATTGCACCATACCCTAGGCTCATCACAATCGGTGAAAGACCCACCGAAAATGGAAGAAAAGCTTACCGAAACTCGATGGAAGACCTACTGGGGGGCTCGGGTGTTTCCTTTAGATCCAACGCTCGACTTACGCCGAAGCGAATCTGAACGGGATGGGGGAAGGCAGCGCCGGGACGTCACCGGCAGACCGTCTGCCAGTGCCCTGAGCCCGGAGATGACGCTCTCGTGCACCCGGATGACGGCGCTCACGAACTGCTCGTCGGTTAACTCCTCCAGTTCGCGCCGCGCTTCCTCGACGACGATCATGGTGCCCACCTCCTTCTGCTGCTCGCCGGCGCCAACGCCGCAAACGGCGTGCGGCTGAACGGCCCTGGGCGGATATACTCAGAGATCCGGACGGCGTATTCCCGCCTCGCGTCTTCTTTGCAGAACTGTTACCTTAGCGGAGGATGCTTCCCGCGCCCCGCGAATTACCCCGGGACGCCGGATGGGGGGGTGCGCCGATGGCGAAGGTGTACGGGAAAGCGGTCGTCGAGGAGTACCTGAGCAGGAACCGCCGTTCGAGAGAATTACACGAGCGCTCCCGGTCGGTGCTTCCCGGCGGCGTCACGCGCACCTCGGTGTACTTTGATCCGTTTCCCCCCTATCTGGCGCGCGGGCTGGGGTGCCGGATCACCGACATCGACGGCAACGAGCGGATTGATTTCTCGAACAACTACACCTCGCTGATCCTCGGCCACTGTCCTCCCTCAGTGGTCGCGGCCGTGCAGGCCCAAGTGGCGCGAGGGAGCGCGTTCGCCGCGCCGACCCCGCATGAGGTCGACCTCGCCGAGCGCATCATCAGACGGATCCCTTCGGTGCAGCGCATCCGGTTCGCGAGCTCGGGGACCGAGGCGGTGATGTTTGCCCTCCGGCTTGCCCGCGCCTGCACCGGGCGGCGGAAGGTCGCCAAGGCCGAGGGCGGGTTCCACGGCACGTCCGAGTATGCCGCGGTCTCCGTGAGCCCGGATCCGGCCGCGGCCGGCGACGCGCGATCCCCCGCGGCGCTTCCGGCCGCGAGCGGGATGACGGACGGCGTGGTCGGCGATGTGGTGGTGTTCCCGTTCAATGATGCGGAGGCGACCGAGGCGATCATTCGCCGGCACCGCGAGGATCTCGCCGCCGTCATTATCGAGCCGGTGCTGGGATCGAGCGGCATGGTCCCCGCGCGGCGGGACTACCTCGAGGGGCTGCGAGACGTGACGGCGCGGCACGGCATCCTGCTCATCCTCGACGAGATCATCACCCTGCGGCTGGCGCCCGGCGGCGCGCAAAGCCTCTATGGAATCGCGCCGGATCTCACCGTCATGGGGAAGATCATCGGCGGAGGCTACCCGGTCGCCGCCTTCGGCGGCCGGGCGGACATCATGGCGCTCCTCGATCCCACGGGGGGCCGGCCTCCCATTCCCCAGAGCGGGACGTTCAACGGGAATCCCATCGGGATGGTGGCCGGGGTGGCGACGCTCGACGCGCTCACGCCGGCGGACTACGAGCGTCTGAACACGATGGGCGACGATCTCCGGCAGCGGCTCCGGACGCTGTTCGCGCGGAAGGGGATCGCGGCGCAGGTGACGGGGATGGGCTCGCTGCTGAATCTTCACTTTACCGATGTCGAGGTCACCGACTTCCGGACGATGCGCACCGGGGACGCCGACCGGCTGCGCCGCGTCTTCTTCGGCCTTCTGAACGAAGGGATCTTCGTGGCGCCGCGCGGCATGGCGTGCCTCTCTACCCCGATGGCCGAGGGGGAGATCGCCGCCTTCGCGCGGGCCGTCGAGCGGGCCCTCGGCGGATGAGCGCCTCGATCTCCACCCATGTGCTCGACACACGGCGCGGGGCGCCCGCGCGCGGCCTCCGGGTCGAATTGTTCCGCAACAACGTCCGGCTCTCGGCCCGGGTCACCGATGCGGACGGGAGGATCGCCGATCTCGCCCTGGCCCCCCTCCGGGCGGGGACCTACCGCCTGGTCTTCCGCCCGGGGCGGCGCAGCGGGTTTTTCTCGCGGATCGAGGTCGAGTTCGTCGTGGCCGACCCCAGGCGGCACTACCACATTCCACTGCTCCTGGCGCCCTACGCATGCATGACCTACCGCGGAAGCTGACCGTTGACGACCTGGCCGCGCTCTTCGAAGGACGGACCCGATTCGTGGAGCGGCTGGCCGGGCGCCGGAACCCCCTGGGCGACGCCCGGGCGCTGCTCACGTCACTCCCGGAGCCCGAGCAGCTCGACGCGCTGAACGCGCACCCCCGCATCGGCGCGCCGCGCGTTTCTCCGGTGTCCGCGCGCGAGCAGGGCGGCGAACGCGACCCCGCGGTTCTCGGCGAACTGGCCCGGTTGAACCGGCTCTACGAAGCCAAGTTTGGTTTCCGGTTCGTCGTGTTCGTGAACCGGCGGACGCGCGCCGAGATCCTGCGCGTGCTCCAGGCGCGGATCACGCGCAGCCGCGAGGAGGAGCTGCGGACGGGGCTCGATGAACTGGTCTCGATCGCCCTGGACCGGCACCGATCGCGCCGTCACCCCCGCCGCGATCGTTCGGCGGCGCCCGCAAAGCCCATCGAAGCGAGGCGCGCCCGCCGGCCCCGTCGCCTGCAGTCGCGATGAACATCTCTTACGGCAAAGCGGCGGTCGGCGTCTACCGCACGGACGGCCGGAGCACGCTGTTCGCCGCCGAGGTGCGGCTGGATGTCTCCGGCGGCGGGTTCCTCCCCGCCTACACCCGGGGCGACAACTCCAAGGTCGTCCCCACGGACACGATGAAAAACTTCGTTCACGCCGTCGCGCTGGAGTACGAGGGCGCCTCGCTCGAGGAGTTTCTCGCATTTCTGGGACGGCGCTTCCTCGACGCCTACGGCGACGTGGAGGATCTTCGCCTCGCGGCGCGCGAGCTGCCGTTCGGGCGGAAGAGCGAGGCGTTGTTCCAGCGGCTGCACGACGACTACGCGGTGGCCGAGCTGACCATGGACCGGACCGGCATCCGCGCGCACCGGTCCGGGCGCGAGGCCCTCCACCTGATCAAGATCACCGGCAGTTCGTTCGCCCGGTTCCACCGGGACGGCTACACGACCCTGCCCGAGATGATCGACCGGCCGCTCTTCATCCACCTGAACCTCTACTGGCGCACCAAGACCTTTGCCGATCGGATCGACCCCGTGGCGGTCCGCGACCTGGTGTGCGAGACCTTTGACGGGTTCGTGTCGAAGTCCATCCAGCATCTGGTGCACGAGATCGCCGAACGGCTGCTGGCGCGCTTCCCGGGCGTCGAGGAGGTCGCGCTGGAGGCGGAAAACCGCCTGTGGGAGACCGCCCTGGTCTCCGAGCGTGATCCCCGAATCAAGGTCTACTGCGATCCCCATCCGCCCTACGGGGTGATCGGGTACACGCTGCGCCGCGCGTGATGGACGTTCTGCTCCCCCGCACACTGGCCGAGGCCCTCGAGGTCAAGGCCGCGCACCCCGACACGGTCCCGATCGCGGGAGGCACCGATCTGATGGTCGACCTGAACTTCGACCGGCGCCGCCCCAGGGTCCTCATGGACATCTCCCGCCTGCCCGAACTCGCGGTCTGGCGACGCGAGGACGGTCACCTGTTCCTGGGGGCCGGCCTGACGTACACGAGGATCATCGGGGACCTCGCGGCGTTTGCGCCGCTGGTGGACGCGTGCCGGACGGTCGGGTCGCCCCAGATCCGCAACCGCGGGACCGTGGGCGGGAATCTCGGGACGGCGTCTCCCGCGGGGGACGCGCTCCCCGTGCTGGCCGCGTACGACGCCGACGTGGTGTTGATCAGCGCGGCGGGGAGGCGCACCCTCCCCTGGGCCGAGTTCCTGGTCGGACCCAAGCGCAGCGCGCTCCGGCCCGACGAGCTCGTGCTCGGCGCGCGCTGGCGGATCGTTCGGGGCCCCGGTTCGTTCTCGAAGGTCGGCCCGCGAAACGCCATGGTGATCGCGGTCGCGAGCCTCTGCCTCGTCATCGACGAGGACCGCCGCGGGGTCCGGGTCGCCCTGGGATCGGTCGGCCCGACGATCCTTCGCGCGGGGGCGGCCGAGCTGGAGATCGCGCGGGCGCTGGAGTCGGCCGGCGTGTGGGACGATCCCGCGGCCGCCGTTCCCCGCGAGGCGATCGAGCGGTTCCAGAGCGCGGTGGCCGCGGCCGCGCGGCCGATCGACGATGTGCGCGGGAGCGCGGCCTACCGGCGTCACGCCTGCGGCGTCCTCGCGCGGCGCGCGCTGTCCTGGGCGCTCCAGGACCGCCGGGCCGCTGCCGGCCCGACGCCGGCCCGCTGAAACCGTCCCGATGCGGATCAGGGTCGACGTCAACGGCGAATGGAAGACGGCGGACGTCTGGCCGGGGTCGAGCCTCCTGTTTGCGCTGCGCGAGCACTTCGGCCTCGCCGGCGCCAAGAACGCCTGCGAGCAGGGCGAGTGCGGCTCGTGCTCGGTGTGGCTCGACGGCACGCTGGTGTGCGCCTGCCTGGTGCTCGCGGCTCAGGCGCACGACCGCCGGGTGCGCACCGTCGAGGCCCTGGGAAGCGCGGAGCGGCTGCACCCGGTGCAGGAGGCGTTCCTCGAGGCGGGCGCGGTGCAGTGCGGCTTCTGCACGCCCGGCCTGATCGTCGCCGTCGCGGACCTCCTGGAGCGCGACCCGGCTCCGGACGAGGCCGAGGTTCGGGAAGCGCTCTCGGGGAACCTCTGCCGCTGCACCGGATACGCGAAGATCCTCGACGCGGTGCGGATCGCGTCCGCGCGCATGCGCGGAGGTGGGGCATGAGTGTCCTGACCGGAGCGCGTACGCGCGGAGGGGTGGGCGAGAGCGTCAGGCGGGTCGACGGCGTCCCCAAGGTCAAAGGCGCATTTGCGTTCGCCAGCGACCTCTTTGCGGAGGGGATGCTGTGGGGCTACACGCTGCGGTGTCCGCACCCCAGCGCGCGCATCCGGTCGATCGACATCTCGAACGCCCTCGCGACCTCCGGCGTGCACGCCGTGCTCCTCGCGGCCGATGTCCCCGGGAAGAAGACGTTCGGGCTGGAGTTCTCCGACCAGCCGGTGCTGGCGCGCGACCGCGCGCGGTACGCGGGAGAGCCGGTCGCCGTGGTCGCCGCGGTCGATCCGGAGACCGCCCGGCGGGCGGCCGAGCGCATCGCAGTCACCTACGAGGTCCTGCCGGCGGTGACCGATATGGAGGAGGCCCTCGGGGCCACCGCCCCGCGCGTGCACGACTTCGGGAACATCCTGCGCCACCTCCGCATCGCCCACGGCGATCCGGAGGCCACGGCCGAGCTGTGGGTGGAGGGCTACTACGAGACGGGGATGCAGGACCAGGCGATGCTGGGGCCCGAGGCCGGCATGGCGATCCCCGCGGACGACGGCGGAGTCGATCTGTACGTGGCCACCCAGTGGCTGCACGTCGACCGCCAGCAGATCGCCCCCTGCCTCGATCTTCCGCCCGACAAAGTGCGGCTGCACCTCGCCGGCGTCGGCGGGGCGTTCGGCGCCCGGGAGGACGTCAGCATGCACATTCATGCCTGCCTGCTCGCGCTGCGGACCCGCAGGCCGGTCAAGATGGCCTATGGCCGCGCGGAGTCGTTCTTCGGCCACGTGCACCGGCACCCGGCCCGGATCTGGATGCGGCACGGGGCAAAGCGCGATGGGACCCTCGTCTCCGTGCGCGCGCGGATCCTGCTGGACGGTGGGGCGTATGCGTCCTCGTCATCGGCGGTCGTCGCGAACGCCAGCACGTTCGCCACGGGACCGTACGAGGTGCCGAACGCGCTGATCGAGGGGACGTGCGTCTACACGAATAATCCGCCGTGCGGCGCGATGCGGGGCTTCGGCGCGGTCCAGGCCTGCGTCGCCTACGAAGCGCAGATGGACAAGCTGGCCGCGCGGCTCGGGCGAGACCCCGTTGACCTGCGGCTCCAGAACGCGCTGTCCACGGGGTCGCTCCTGGCCACAGGCCAGATCGTGAGGGGGAGCGCGCCCGTTCGGGAGGTGATCCGGCGCTGCGCCGCGCTGCCGGTGCCCGACCCCGCGCCTCGCGATCCCAGCGGCAGGGGAGGAGGCTATGCCTACCCGGGCGGCGCCGGGAACGTGTCGCGAGGGGAGGGGCTGCGGCGGGGCGTCGGGTTCGCGGTCGGGTGGAAGAACCTCGCCTACAGCGAGGGGTTCGACGACTCATCCGAGGCGCGCGTCAGGCTCGCCGCCGGCCCGGGCGGGCCCCGGGCCGAGGTGGAGTGCGCCGCCGCCGAGGTGGGGCAGGGGATCCATACGGTGCTGGTCCAGATCGTCCGCACCGAACTGGGCGTCGAGACCGTCGTGATCCATCCGCCGGACACCCGGATCGGATCCGCGGGATCGACGTCGGCGTCCCGGCAGACGATGATGTCGGGCGGCGCGGTCCAGCTGGCGTGCCTCGCCGTCCGCGAGGCGCTGTTCGCCCGGGTGCGGCAGCGGACGGCCGTCGAGGGGACAGGGCTGCGGGGTGATCTCGGGATCGAGAGCGGGCAGGTGTGCGCCGGCGGGGTCCCGCTCGCGCCCCTGGAACGGTTCTTGGACGAGCCGATCGAGGCGACGCGGGTCTACCATCACCGCCGGACGCGTCCGCTCGATGGGGCAGGACAGGGCGATCCCCATGTGGCGTTCGCCTTTGCCGCGCAGCGCGCCGTCGTCGACGTGGACACTGATCTCGGGCTGGTCCGAGTCGTCCAGATCGCGACGGCGCAGGACGTCGGCCGCGCCCTGAACCCCCAGAGCGTCTACGGCCAGATCGAGGGCGGGACCGCCCAGGGGTTGGGGCTCGCCCTCATGGAGGAAGTTCAGCTGAAAGACGGGCTGATCGAAAACGCGTCGTTCACCGATTATCTGATCCCGACGATCCTGGATATGCCGCCTGTCTTGAGCGCGCTCGTGGAGGAGCCCGAGCCGGGGCTCCCATTTGGCGCGAAGGGGGTGGGCGAGCCCTCGACCGTCGTTTCGACCGCGGCGATCCTGGCCGCGCTGCGCGATGCGACCGGCCGCGATCTCCACCGGGTCCCGGTCCGCCCCGATGACCTGGCCGGGCTGACCCCGCCCGCGGCGACCCGGGAGCCGCCCCCATCGCCCGAGGTGCCGGGGCCCGCCCCGATCCCGAAATATCTCGGCCTGGAGGCCGGCCAGCAGGAGATGATGGGCGGGTAAGCTTACCGGGCGGCGAAGCGGAAATTGCTGTATTGGGCCGTGAGCGAAGCGTCGAACCGGGTCGAGTGCAGCACCTGCTCGGTGAGCACCCAGATCCCGTTCATGAGGGAGTACCGCTGGTCGATATCCATGCGCCCCCACGCATACTGGAGCGTCCCGTCGATCACCAGGCCTCGATCGTAATCGATCCAGACGATCAATCCCCGGGGATTGTTTCTGGGATTCCGGGCCTTGCCCTGGACCAGATAGTACCGGTCATCGTCCACGAGCTTCTCCCCGAGCACGGTGAGGTCGAACCTCGACAGAAAGGCCCCGACGGGCTCGCTGGATTCGAACAGCCGGCCGACGACGTACTGGTTGATGGCGCCGCAGAAGGTGCCGGCCGTCGCCTCCCCGATGGTGAGCGTCTGGCGCCCCTGGTCGAGGCGCAGCGTTCCGCTGAACACGCAGTTGGGCGGCCCGGTTACCGGCTTCTCGATCCACAGCTTGAAGACGGCGTCCGCAATGCCGGAAATGCTCCCGCTCGCCGCCGACACGCGGGAGAGGACCTCCTCAGGGGGAGGGGGCTGGGCCGCGGTCGGCTCGCTCAACAGCAGCAGAGCGACCATCAGCGCAGCGGCAGTGGCCACCGCGCGCGAGGGCGGTGGCGGATAGGGATGCACGTTCTTCATCCTACCATAGGTGGCCGAGGACGCCACACACCTCGCTGAACCCTTCGGGCATGGGATCGCATCACGGGGTGCCCGCGGATCCGCAGGACGATCCTGCCGAGGACGTGCCCCCGCTCGAGCCGCGCGTGTGCCTTGGCCACCTGCGCAAGCGGATAGATCGCCGCGATCGGCACGCGAAGCCGGGCCTCGGCTGCGGCGCGTTCCAGCCGCGCGAACTCGCGTGGACCGGTCGCCGCGTTGTAGACGAGCAGGCGCACCCCGCGGCGGCGGCGGGGCTCGGGTTCGACGCCGTCGGGGTACGCCACCCGCCCCCCGGGTCGCACGAAGCGGAGGCACCGCTCGAGCGCGTCGCCGCCCGCGAGGGCCAGGACGGCATCGATCCCATTGGGCGCGAGCGCGCGGAGCCGTTCCGGGGCGTTGCCGTTCCGGGTGTCGATCACGGCATCGGCGCCGAGCCGCCGAACGAGCGCGGCGGCGCGGCCGCCCCTGACCATCGCCAGCACCCGCGCCCGCCGGCGCTTCGCGAACTGCACCGCAAGCGTCCCCACCGCCCCGGATGCCCCGAAGATCGCCACGGTCTCTCGGGGCCGCACGCGGAGGTGGTCGTCGATCCCCTGGAGCGCCGTCACGCCCGTCGCCGCCGCTGCGGCCGCGTGAAGGAGATCGAGGCGGCGCGGCACGTGTCCGACAGTTCGGGCATCGACCGCCACGTACTCGGCGTAAAACCCGCCTTTCCCAGACGTGCTCGTCCCCCACACGCGGTCCCCGATGCTGAAACGCCGCACCCGCGCTCCGGTCGCCACGACGACTCCCGCGCCGTCTGTTCCCAGCACGAGCGGGAACCTGGGACGCCCGCCGGGCCACCAGGAGCCGTCGCGGACGTGCGTATCCCACACGCCGACACCGGCTCCGGCAAGGGCGATGAGCACCTGGCGCGGGCCAGGCTCCGGCACCGGCAGGCTGCGGAGCGTGAGGGCCCGCGGCGGACCAAACCGCCCGATGGCGGCGGCGTTCATCTTCGGGAGCGCCCTCGTTCGATTCATGACGGACCGACCCGCGGCATGCGGTCTTGGTTGCATCCTCCTCGGCGTCTCTCCTGCTGACGCGCTCCCCACAGTCGAATATCCGGGGCGCCCCTCCGGTGCGTTCTCGACGCGCGATCGCGCGGGCGAAGGAGAAGCGGGCCGGGAGCGGAACCATTCCTCGAGCCCAATCACGCCGCATGGTCACTCTCGATGCTTGACCGGATTACGGTCTCTGTGGTGCAGCACCGCTTCGTCGCCATCGTCGCCGAGATGGGCGAGGCGATGCTGCGCACCGCCTACTCCCAGATCTTGAACTCGAGCCGGGACTTCTCGACCGCCCTGTGCGACGGGCAGGGCCGGCTGGTGGCCCAGGCGGAGCATGTGCCGATCCACGTCGGCGGGCTCCCGTGGGCGGTGCGGGCGGTCCTCGAGGCCTTCGAGGGCGGCATCCGCCCCGGCGACCTCTTCCTCCTGAACGATCCGTACCACGGCGGGAACCACCTCCCGGACCTGACGGTGCTCCTCCCCGTGTTCGCGCACGGCCATCTGGCCTTCTGGTCGATCAACCGCGCCCACCAGAGCGACATCGGGGGCTCCACGCACGGCGCCTACAACCCCGCGGCGACCGAGATCTGGCAGGAGGGGATCCGCATCCCGCCCCTCAAGCTCTACGATGCCGGCGACCTGCGAGAGGACGTGATGCGGATGATCGCGGCCAACGTGCGCCACTCGCAGGACTTCCTCGGCGACCTGCGGGCCTCGATCGGCTCCGCCCGCCTCGGGGAGCGGCGTCTGCTGCGGCTCGTGGACGAGGCCGGCGTCGATGTGGTGGCGGCGGCGGTCGGGGAGATCCTGGACAGCACCGAGCGTCAGACCCGCGCCTGCATCCGCGCGTGGAAGGACGGGGTCTACCGCGGGATGGCCGTGCTGGACGACGACGGCCACGGCGCCACC
>Ga0209804_1002099_pt1 | contig 12297 bp, 10 predicted proteins | sample GraSoiAngelo_139_FD_185896 | JGI IMG/M metagenome (GOLD analysis project Ga0209804, IMG submission 185896) | Grasslands soil microbial communities from the Angelo Coastal Reserve, California, USA - 14_0929_12_20cm (SPAdes) (version 2) | ecosystem: Environmental > Terrestrial > Soil > Grasslands ... | reverse complement strand
GCAACGACACCAAAATAGCCCTTTACGGCGACTTCAACAACTGGTTCGCAGCCTACGCCTATTGGGACCTCCAATACTACGGCGTCAAGAATGCAGTACTCATCAACGGCGGACGAAAGAAATGGATCGACGAGGACAAACCCCTGACCAAAGACATTCCCAAACACGCCACAACCAATTTCCGCGCATCCAATCCCGACGAGAACATCAGAGTCTACCTCCGACAGGCACTCGACCTTCACAAAAAGCCCAACGTCAAGTTCGTCGACGTCAGAAGCCCCAAGGAGTTCAGCGGCGAAGTACTAGCGCCCCCAGAATACCCAACCGAACACGCGCAGCGTGGGGGCCACATACCTGGCGCAGTTAACATACCCTGGAGCCAAGCTGTCAGAGAAGACGGCACCTTCAAACCATACGAGGACATCAAGAAACTCTACGAAGCCCAAGGCGTAACCGGCGACAAGGACATCGTAGCCTACTGCCGCATCGGAGAACGATCCAGCTTCAGCTGGTTTGTTCTCAAATATCTGCTAGGATACCCGAAGGTCCGGAACTACGACGGTTCTTGGACAGAATGGGGCAACCTTGTTCGCAACCCGATAGAGAAACCAGCACAAGCAATCCCACAAACCGTCCCTGCATAGAAGAACAACCTTCTCGTCCCGCCGTTTCTTCCTCGGCGGGTTTTTTCTAATGCACCTTCTTAACGATGAAATGGAACAGGTTTCCTTCCTTCCTCCAATCTAAGAGGTTCTGGCCGGTCCTTTCAGACCAAGCTACCATCTCGACGTAGGCAGTTTGATCATCTGATACCAAGTGGACTACCTCGCCCACCGGTATTGTTGTTAACAGGTCGTTCAGCCGGATCAGGACTGCAGAGCATTCGGTGCCGATCTCAGACATTTCATGATCCGGAAACGCCTTGAAACAGCGCACGTGAAACTCCGCGATCTTCTTGACCAAGAGAGCCTTTGACTCGGTACTCTTCGATAGTAGGATCCGCTCTAATGCGAGATGAGATGGCTTGAGACTCGCAATCCAACCCTCCTCGTATGGCGAGTCGTTGATGAGCCTTGGACGATCGACAATCAGACCATTCGATTTTAGAAGGATGCCTGAAACGGGCGAAGGAACTGGACCAACAAACTTCAGACTCTCAAGAGTTCCTAGGCTCTGGCCTCGATGAATTGCAACTTCCGATGATTTGAGCCGGGCTTGGGTAAGCTTGCCAGCTATTGCTGGCAGCACACTGGTCACTCCTACTGTGACCTCTCCATTTTCTTCAATACGCAACCAAGTGTTGTTCTCCAAGTCGTAAAGGAGATCATCCGGGAAGACGCAGTGATCTATCTCCAATCAGTTTTCACCCCTCGAATTTCCAGTTCTCGCGACTCTCTACAAGGATCACCGTTGCCGGGCCAGTATTAGTTATTGGACTGATTCCGGGAAACGTATAATAGAGAATCCGGGACTTCGAGCTGTCTCTTCGAGAAGATAGGTAAGACCGTTGCCCCGATTCAAGAGTTCAGCGGATATTCTCAAAATCGTCTCTAACAAGGACCAGGTCCGCAACATCGGTATCATCGCCCATGTCGACCACGGCAAGACAACAATGACAGATAGCTTGTTGGCCGGCGCAGGACTTCTCTCTCCATCGCTCGCAGGGACAGCGCTTGCGATGGATTTCATGGAAGAAGAACAGAAACGCCAGATGACGATCAAAGCCGCCAACGTAAGCCTCTACTATGAACATGGAGGAACACCCTATGTCATCAATCTCATCGATACCCCAGGGCATGTTGACTTTTCCGGAAAAGTCACAAGATCGCTTCGAGCCATCGACGGTGCGGTTGTAGTCGTCGACTCGGTTGAAGAAGTCATGGTCCAAACCGAGACAGTGACTCGACAGGCCCTAGAAGAGCGGGTCCGCCCGGTTCTCTACATCAACAAGATCGACCGTTTGATCAAGGAGTTGAAGCTAAGCTCGGAGCAGATACAGGAACGTATTGCCCGAATCATCAAAGACTTCAACGGACTACTAGATTTGTACGCAGAGCCCGAGTTCAAAGAGAAGTGGAAGGTCAACTTCGCAACCAACACGGTAGCAATGGGATCCGCGAAAGACCGCTGGGGCTTCAACTTTGAAGTTGCGAGGAAAAAGGGGATCAAGTTCACTGATGTTGTCGACGCGTATCTCAACAACAAAGTTGAGGATCTGAAGACGAACGCTCCAATACACGAAGCCATTCTGGGTATGGCGATTGAGGTCATGCCTCCGCCCCACGTTGCCCAGGTTTACCGGATTCCCAAGATATGGCATGGAGATCCCAACAGCGATTTCGGCCAGGCCATGATCAAGTGCGACGACAAGGGCCCTGTGCTAATGTCGGTCGTCAATATCGTGGTGGACCCCCAGGCTGGCGTCGTTGCCACTGGACGCTTGTTCTCCGGCACGGTGACTGACGGTGAGCCGGTCTACATGATCAACTCTCGCGCCCAGGGACGCGTCCAACAGGTGGCCATCTACATGGGCCCACAGAGAGAAATCGTGGGGAAGCTTAGCGCGGGAAACATTCCAGCACTACTCGGTCTTGAAAACGTGAAGGCGGGAGAGACGATCTCTTCGGTCAAGCAAGTCATCCCGTTCGAGGCTGTCCACTACGTCACTGAGCCAGTCGTGACAATTGCCGTAGAACCGAAGTTCAACCGGGACTTGCCTAGACTTGTCGAGCTTCTACGCAAACTATCGTTAGAGGATCCAAATTTGGTCACCAGCATCAACGAGGAGACGGGCGAATATCTCATCTCGGGAATGGGAACCCTCCATCTTGAGATTGCAAATACCCTGATTACGAAGACCGGTCTGGAGATTGTTACCTCCAAGCCGATCGTGATCTACAGAGAAGCAATTCGGAGCGAAGCCGGGCCGATTGAAGGCAAGTCGCCTAACAGGCACAACAAGATCTACATTGAGGTCGAGCCCCTGGGAGAACAGGTCATGGAGCTGATCAAGACTGGCAAGATCAGCGAGTACATGGACAAGGCCGACATGGCCAAGCAGTTGCGAGCCGTCGGTTGGGAGCCAGATGAGGCAAGAGGCGTATGGAGCATTGACGAACCCTTCAACATGATCCTCGATGTGACGAAAGGCGCCCAGTACATGCAGGAAGTCCGGGACATGATCCTCGCCGGCTATCGTTGGGGAATAAAGGAGGGCCCAATTGCCTACGAACAGATTCGAGGCATGAAAGTGAAGATTACGGATGTAGCGCTCCACGAGGATCCTGTGCACAGGGGTCCCGCACAGATCATGCCAATGACACGCCGAGCCATGTTCACCGCATTCCTTGAAGCTCAACCGACGCTATTGGAACCCGTTCAGAAGATCACCACGAGAGTACCCAACGATTTCTTGGGGGCGGTAACGAGCGTAATCACCCAGAAGCGAGGAAAGATAGTCTCGGTCGACCAGAAAGGCAACCTCGTCTCGGTAGTAGGGGATATTCCTACAGCTGAGAGCTTCGACTTATCGGAGGTTATGCGAAGCCAGACTCAAGGTCGGGCCTTCTGGGGCTTGGAGTTTGCCCGTTGGTCTCCGGTCCCTACGTCGCTCCTACAGAGCGTTGTTGAAGGTATACGAAAGCGGAAGGGACTCTCTCTAGAGCCACCTAAAGCCTCCGACTTTGCAGAGTAATCATGTGAGGGGTTCGGCCTAAACGAGAATCTAGTCAGACCAGACCTAATTCTCTTCCAATCGGACTCTGTTCCGTTCCCCAATAACGACAAGGATTACTCCGATCAGGAAGAATGGCGCTGTTGTACTATTATCGATAAAGTCGTACATTCGAAGCACCAACGGACTCACGATCAGTAGGAGGCCAACGAACATTGCGAGCTTCGTCCAGAACTCCATTAGAGGCTCTACTCACAACTGGGTAATCAACAGTAATAGGCATTACCTTTTAGTTATTTATAATAGCAATCACAACACTACCAGCGTGCCATGGTAGAATCTATCGGTCAGACAGGGATTTCTAGATATATCGGGCTCTACTCGGCCGAAAGCACGATTACCCACACTAGGAGCAGTCTGCGACTTTTCCTGGGTTCCGCGTTAGGGCGCAAGCTGGCCACGGAGACCCTAGAGGCGGCCGGCGAGCAGTACTTCGCAGCGTTTCATTTTTGAACGCGTGATTGTAGAAGTGATTTCTAAGAAAAACCTAGCTTCCTCCTCATGTCAATGAGAGTCCTAAAAAGTCGGGTGTTTTGCTGCAATAGCTACTTTGATCTTCCCCGAAGATCGTCGTTAGTGTTCGATTGTAATGGATTGTAAACGGATTCGTTAATTCCTCGCCCATCCGAAATGGCACTATGAAAATTCTAGACAGTGCACCGAATCTTTCCAAGACAGCACTTCTCGCGGTTCTGGCTATTACGAGTGGCCTCGCACTAGCCTCGGCGACTCGCCCAGTTGCAGGGGACGGAGGTGGAAAGCTGGGATTCACCAACTACGAAGTTGCCGGGAACCCCTTCGTAACCGGATATGGAGTTGGAACCATCTGCCCAAACTCACTAATGAACTGTATCAACACTGAAGGCGAGCCACAGATCCGGGCGGACAACGCTGGGAACTTTTACGGTTCCTCAGAGAACGTCTTCTGCGTCATAGGAGGCCTCTGCGGCGGAACATTCGCCTTCAAATCAACTGACAACGGCCAACACTTTACCACCCTGCCTCTGCCGAACAGTGTCAGCGAATGCGATCCCTCGACCGGCGAATGCTTCGGACGTGTCGGATACTCTCCGGCAGGTGGAGACACCGACCTTGCGGTGGCGCCCCAGAAGAACGAGAACGGACTCTACAACCTGTACGTGGCTAGCCTAGCCAGCCTTAGAACCGGCCTCGTAAACATCTTCGTCAGCAGCAGCCGAAACGGTGGCCAATCCTGGTTCATCAACCCCACCAGCGCGAGCATTCCCATCGACGACAGAGAATGGATTGCCGCAGACTCTGTCGACAAGGTCTGCATATCCTACCACGCTGTCTCTCTGACCAACACAATCTTCGTCAACTGCAGCACCGACGGAGGACTGACCTTCGGCCCGGGCACGACCGCCTTCGACGCGAACCATCCCTATTTCTCAGAGTTCAACAACTTTCTCGGAAACATAGCGATCAACCCCGACAGCCACGTCATCTACCAGATCTTTGCAGCCATCGCCAGTCCCGCGGACCTAGTCTGTGATCAGACCAGCGACTGCCTCCACTCAGTATGGGTAGCCGTCTCAACCGATGGAGGACTAACCTTCACCGACCACCCAATATACATCAACCCGTCGCTGACAATAACCTACGACCACCAGTTCCCAAGCATCGCAGTCGACAGAGCTGGAAACGTCTACGCTGCATTCTCCGACAACCACAACGTCTACTACAGCTTCTCCCGAGACGCTGGCACAACATGGTCGCCTCCCCGGCAAGTCAACAAGACCCCCGCAAACACCGCGGTCTTCCCATGGGTCGCCGCTGGCTCTAATGGAGGAATTGACATCGTCTACTATGGCACATCATACTACGATGGGGTCAATCCGCCCGACAGCTATCCGATGAAAGCCTCATGGTACGTCTACTTCGCCCAGAACCTCCAAGCGACCTCACCAACCAGCAGCTTCATACAGACGCGGGCTTCGGGAATAGTCCACTATGGAGGAGTCTGCGAGTCCGGCGCCTTCTGCACAGGAAACAGGGATCTGCTGGACGATTTCGGCGTTGCAGCGAGCCCCACCACCGGCAAGGCAGCGATTATCTACACATCCGACCAATACGTGAACTCGGCCGCCGAACCGGCCAACCCGTTTGGCTCACGAGCCTGTACCCCAGCTGGAACCAACACCATCAACTGCGAACATACGAACATAGCGGTTCAATCCTCTGGCTTGGGCGTCTAAACACTATTCCGACCTACTTCCCCTTTTTTCTACCTCCGCAATGGGCAATAATCCGCGGGTCTGGACCCTCCTAGTTTCCCGCCGAGCCCAAACTCTCTGACAGGGTCTGAATCAACGACTTCTGTCAAGGATCGGAAGAGAACAGGCTCTTCACGATTATCGTACCTGTACGACCTTTGGCCCAATTTTTTTCCGCACCAGTAGGAGGTTGTCTATAGCCGATGCCGGTCGCGGTTTCATCAGCAACGACATCAGCTAGTTCTTTTCAAGCAGTCCAATGCTGTCGTCAAGCTCGGCTTGGACCTTGGTGATCAAATCTTGAAGATCGCGCAATTCTTGCTCGCACGAGCGCCGCGTCTGCGAGAGATATTGAATGTGTTGACGAACATTACGTCGTTGCTCATGAACAACGGCGCGTACTGACGGCTCGCTCGTGTCAGCTAGACGACTCAGGGGCTTCCACTTGGACTCGCTCCTGACTCTAATGGTCAAATCTTTCAACTGGTCTTGGACCATTCTTTGTCGATAACGTAGCTCTCCAAGCTGTTTCGCGTCAGATATGATGCTCCCGATCAATGCCCGCTTCCTGAGGGGCGCGCTACTTGGCAGGCTTGAAATGCCGAATGTTCTGGCTTTTTTTCATAGAAGCCGAAGAAGCTCTATGGGATGGGAATGCTTCGCAAGAGCAAGTTGACCGCGACTGATACGAAGAGGAATGTTCCGAGGAGGACTGCCAGAAGTATGAGGAGAATGGCCATGTCGTGGTTCCTCTTTTTCTTCTTCTGAAACGGTATGATGGGTGAGTCCATTGTGTATACACTCAAGCGAGTATACTTGGCTTGTAGTGCAGAATAGGATAATGTAACCAGGGTTTGAGCTGTCAATAAGCAGGTCAAAGAATAGGGAGAGGGATAGAAAACGTCTCTCTCGGTTGCGCGGAGCTTCTAGACCGGTTGATTGTGCTGCTGTAGGTCGCGCGTCATCTGGTCATTCTGGTCCTTCGTGATCTCTCCGCGGGCGTATGGTTCTGGGAGGATGCAATATGCGCGGTCGCCGTAGCCCCAGCATTCCCAATTCTGCACGCCGGTCCGCTCCAAGAGCCTGGGCAGATGTGAACGCATTACAAGAATCGAAGATGATCTATTCCTGCCGCCGATTGAGGCTGCAGACATGCGTACTCGATTATTCTAGGAGAATGAGGGGTTTGAACTTGCATTTGATCCCACGCCCGAGGCGTTCAACTCGTAGTTCAAACCCTTTGTGAAAAGGGCGCCGTATCTGAGTCGTCTCGCCCCCCCCGGAATCCAAGACCCGGGAAACCTGATGGAATGTGCGGATCCAGTTCCCACCGAACCCGACTAGTGAGGAGTATTTTGACCTAAGTCAAATTCAAACTCATTGAAAAATCACACAAATGGCAAGACTATTCTCGACAGTAATCTATAGAGTAGTAGGCATTGCTGATTTCACGCGACCTCGACCGAGCGAAAATGCTTACAAGCTATGGTTCAATTGGACCGTCCGAGCGGCCGTGGTCCAGAGCCACCACTTGAATTCCCAAATTTAGGTGTTGGCGGGCAGCCTGGTCTATGACACCGGCTTCCCATTCCAGTCAGGAAACAGCCGGGAACCCGGGTTCGAATCCCGGCGGCCGCACCATAGTTTTGGTTTGATGTTTGCGGGCCTCTAGGGCATCAATCCGAGTTAAAGCATATAACCCACTACCGCAATAGGAGGCTTCGGAGGACATTCATGAGTAGCAAGACGCTGATAGCGTCATTATCATGCGCGATCCTGTTTCTTGGTTTAGCACTGTATCTGGTCCCCTCCACCCTGCCCTTAGTTGCACCAGTTAGAGCAGCCACTAGGACAATCAGCCTCGCGGCTAGCTACGTGACATATCCTTACTGGAATGGTTCTAGTCCAGGGCCAACTATTACGGTCACCGAAGGTGATACGGTCAATATCTTGCTGTCAAGCGATGGTTCGCAGCACCAGCTGCTGGTTGACTTTGACGGCGACGGTGCCAGTACTAGTGGGTGTACGACCGCGGACAAGTGCTCCAGTTTGTTTATGTCCTCAACATCAATATCATTCACTGCAAACACCGTGGGTACCTTCCACTACTACTGCACACTTCATCCTACCTTTATGGTCGGACAATTCGTTGTCCAATCTGCCGGTACGGACTTTGGAATCACGTCCAACCCATCCGCGGTTTCGATACTACAAGGCTCAAATGCCAACAGCACCATCACGGTGTCGAGCATCAACAATTTCGCCGGTACGATCACCCTCTCAGCTTCTTCATCTCCTCCCGGACCAATGACCACTTTCAGCACTAACCCAGTGGTTGTCTCCTCAGGATCGACAGCTACTTCCAAACTAACGATCTCGATTCTCCAATCAACTTTACCTGGGTCCTATAGCATTACGGTAACAGGAACAAACGGTTCAGCATCCGGAACTCACGCCACAAACATAAGCGTCTCCGTAGTATCACCCTCGTCACCGAATTTCACGATAAACTCGAGCCCAACCTCTCTGACCGTTGCCCAAGACTCATCCGGAACAGTTTCCATCACGCTAACTAGCGTCAATAGTTTCTCCGGAACTATAACATTGGACGCCGTGGTTTCGCCGTCAGGACCCAAGGCTTCTCTCAATCCCACATCCGTTACTCTGACGTCAGGCGGCTCTGCATCCTCAACTCTCACAGTATCAACGGCAGCGTCAACCTCAGGCTACTATTCGACACCCGTAGCCGTCTCCAACGGAAACTACACAGTTAGCGTGACTGCATCTAGTGGAGCTCTAAGTCACTCTACTCCTGTATCGCTGACAGTTGGATCGACAAGCTCGAATCCGACGGGGACTCCAAGTCTCCCGTTGTTACCGATCGCTGGAGCGGTCATAGCAGTTATTGCTGTCATCGGCACAGCACTATTTCTAAGAAGCCGTAAGCACTAGGCGTAGGCGCTTCATTCGCCACATGTATGTCCCATACAATGTGATGATTAGGAAACCTAGGCTAGAGTCCCAAACTGTTGATTACGTTTCCAGAATTACCGTCGACAACGAGGACGATCTTGTTCCCGCTATGATCGTATCTAACGAACCAGATCGGAACGTGCAAGAGCTCAGTGTCTGACACGTCCTCTTCAGAAGTAATCTGTTGAATCATATGATACCGAGAATGCGCTTTCTGAGACTGAAGCTGATCCACGAGCGTCTTCGCCTGATACTTTGCAGCATCTTCGCTAATATCGCCACTGAGTACCTTGATCCCTTTAGGATATTGTGAGATGTCGAAGAGGGTTCTTCCTTCGATTGCGAACTGGTAGTCGCGGGGCTGGTACTGAGTGAGAGCTTTCAGAGCGATGATGGGAAAGTTGTAGTTCTGATCAATCTGAATCGCCTTCTTCTGACCGCCACCGCCTCCCATACCGCCGCCAATCATTGATCCCAGCATAGCTCCTCCGAGCAGGGGAGCCCCGAATCCGCCTCGGCGTCCTCCGCCCATTCCAGCCATTACTCCAATCAATGCAGCAGTTGTCGCTACCGTCGCGCCTTCTGCAACCATGTCGGTCGCCACTACGGATGTTCTGGCTGAGACATTCACCAGCCAGTAGGGCACCACTGACAGTGTCATCTCTTCGAGGGTTGAACTCTCCTGTAAGTGTCTGCGGAGCATTCCCCTATCCATCATCGACTTGACCCGATTAGAAATCTCACTAGTGCTCTGGATCGTTAACGGAAGCATCATCTGCTTCTGGATATTCGCCCAGCCAGCACTTCCTAGTGTAATACTGCTTCCACAGTACTCACAGGTGATTATCATCTCTCCAAATTTGGGAGCGATCGGAGCTCCGCAGCTGGGACACTTCAGCGACTGTGCGTTTGAAGGTGCTAAGATTTGACTAGACCCTGAGGTTCCAACGTTAGATTGAATCTGAGGAGTCTGGCTGGTTGAACTTGTTCTAGCGCCACATTTGGAGCAAAACGCCGCATCATCCGGGAGTTGGCTTCCGCACTTTAGACAGTACATTTTGCGAGATCTCCCGAGGTGAGTCCCTTCGGCGATTTGAACTTTCCAGTATCAGTTGAACAAGTTCGTGAATACACGGTCCTATTGAAATCTAAGGTTTCATTCCTGAACCTGTACTCTTCCTTGGGATCGATGGCTTGAGGTTCTACTGGACCGGGTCTCAAGTGCCTGTCGGAAGTCTTCAATGAGGTCTTGAGTGCCTTCGATTCCTACCGATAGCCGTATGAGTCCATCAGAGATTCCTAACCTTCGACGATCTTCGGCAGACAGTCCAGAATGTGATGTCGTTGCGGGTCGGGTCACCAACGTTTCGACTCCGCCTAGGCTCGGAGCGACGGCGGGCAACAGAGCCGCACCCATGAATGATTCAGCACCTTCAACGCCGTTGTGCAGTTCGAAACTCATCATCCCACCGAATCCATCGAAGAGTCTCTGTGCTCGTTCGTGATTTGGATGGCTCTCCAAGCCGGGATAGTTGACCTTTGCGACCGCGGGGTGCTTCTCGAGAAACCTGGCTATTTGCGATGCGCTCTCGTTGTGGTGTTTCACGCGGAGGGCGAGGGTCTTGATTCCGCGGTGCAGCAGGAAGGCGGCGTGTGGATCAAGGCTTCCTCCTAGATGGTTTAGTTTGTGGGTCACTTTCTCGACTAGACTCGACTTTCCGATCACTGCGCCTGCCACGATGTCTGAGTGGCCATTGAGGTATTTGGTGGCACTGTGGAGGGACAGGTCGAAGCCCAATTCTGACGGACGAAAGTTCACGGGGCTCGCAAAAGTATTGTCAATCATGGAGACGAGCCCGTGGCTCTTTGCAAAGCTTACAACGGACTCCAGGTCCGGAACCTGCATCAGAGGATTTGAAATGGTTTCAACGTATATCACCCTCGTGGTTGGTTTCAGCTTTCGCTTCCATGACTCAGGGTCGTTGGCGTCAATGAAATCGTAGGAGATTCCAAACTTTTCGATATCCTTTGTCACAAAGTCGTGGGTTCCTCCGTAAAGACAGTCTTGAGCCAGAAAGTGGTCACCTTTGCTAAGAAATGTCAGTAGAGATGTTGAGATGGCCGCCATCCCGCTGGCAGTTACAAGCGCGTCTTCGGAGTTCTCAAGAGCTGCGAGTTTTTCCGCCAGGGCTAGGTGGTTTGGGGTGTTGTTGAGGCGAATGTACCTCACGTCATCATAGCTCTTTTCACCTGCGTATTGATACGTAGCGGATTGGAAAACTGGCATTACGACCGCACCAGCTATGCGAGGACGAGGTTCTCCTGCATGGATCACCTTTGTCTCGATGCCTCCGAGATTCCCTTTCATTTTCGAGATATCCAAGGTCTATACGGGCTTCGTCCAGTATTCTAATATTGACCTACCGTACAGCAGATCCCTGATCAGGTCGCTTTCTGAAGGAATCCGATTGTTATGCAGCCCAGTAACAATGAGACCTTATCATTCCTTCTCGTCAGGACTCCACTTGAAAGGACTTTCCCAAGATGCCCCGCCTCCCGACCACTCGCATAGGGGTCAAACGTATCGTAATCGAGGTGAACAGAGACCTGACTGTCGAGCAGCTTGAAATCCTCGACGATGCTCTCAAGCGGGCGGGATTGGCTAAGGAGACTAAGGTAACTTTCCATAGTCGTGAACCTCACAAGCCTCGAACGCAAAGAGTCTCACACCCAACGTGGCGGATTGGCCACGACTCTCAGTCCGGTTCTTTGTCCGCGCACTAAGATCGGTTCGGCATTATTATTAGCCCACCGAGGCCCTAAGGAATGAACCCTGGTGCAATGCTGGCTTGCATCCCAATGGTTTCATAGTCGTGGGATAGAGACGATGAATACGGACCTATGCTCTCCACCGGGCTTGATGAGCTTGACCAGCTCCTAAGGGGAGGCTATCCGGACAAGTCAGCCATCCTAGTGGTCGGCCCGCCAGGCATAGGCAAGGAAGCTCTCGGATACTGGTTCATTCAGAACGGCCTCACCCGGGAGGACTTTTGCCTCTACGTAACAAGGTTGGCTGTGTCTGAAGTTCTTCAAGACATCAGAGCCTTTGGGATCAACGGACAAAGTGCTCCCGTCTGGTTCGCGAGAGAGGGAGGCCAGACCAAGTGCGACCTGAGCGATCTGCCCGGTCTCTCCTTCAGCGTCAAGGAGACCATGCGGAGAAATGGGGAGAGGCCTATCAGAGTGGTTACAGATATTCTGTCTTCTCTACTGATGCTGAATTCGCCAGAAGTAATCTATCGATATGTATCACAACTCCTCTCCGATGTGAAGCAGTACAACGCCGTCTTTCTCGCG
>Ga0209804_1002092_pt1 | contig 12328 bp, 10 predicted proteins | sample GraSoiAngelo_139_FD_185896 | JGI IMG/M metagenome (GOLD analysis project Ga0209804, IMG submission 185896) | Grasslands soil microbial communities from the Angelo Coastal Reserve, California, USA - 14_0929_12_20cm (SPAdes) (version 2) | ecosystem: Environmental > Terrestrial > Soil > Grasslands ... | reverse complement strand
GCCGCCCAAATCGCGGCCCTGAACCGACCCATAAATATCCATGACGGGCTGGATGTCATAGTGCGACACGACGGCCATTCCTGAGCCGCGATGAATGGAAGCCAGGTTCCCTAGGATTTCCGAGTGTGCCGGATTCGGCCCGGCCACCGGGATATTTTCCAGGCTCTGCAAAGAATCGATGCGGTACTGAGGTGTCTGGGTCGTGATCGAATAACTCACGCCGCTTTTCGGGTCGAGCCAGAAGGTAGGAGCAGTCTGAAAACTGCCGCTGAGCGAGATGAGCAAATTGCTGGCAACGTCGCGCTGCGTGAAGCCCACCTGTTCCGCCTTGGTGCGATCCACATTAATGTGCAGGTAGGGCTGATCCGACGGCTGCTGAATGCGCAGGTCGACGGTTCCCGGGACGTACTTGATTTCCTCGAGCAACTTGTTGGCGAACTCCCGGTCCGCCTCCATGCTCCGTCCAACCACTTGGATGTCAATCGGGGCTGGCAAGCCGAAGTTCAGGATCTGGCTTACGATATCGGCCGGCAGGAATGCGAATGTCACCCCTGGAAACCGCCTGGCAAGCCTGAGCCGAAGATCGTGGACGTAGTCCGCGGTCGGATGATGATGTTCGGACAAGCTCACCAGGATATCGGCATCGGCCGGCCCGATCGGAGCCGATGCGCTGTAGGAAAGATTAATGCTGCTGTAAGGCAGCCCAATGTTGTCAATCACACTGGAAATCTCATCCTGAGGAATCAGTTCGCGAATTGACTGCTCCACCAGGTCACACAAGCGCGCCGTCTCTTCAATCCGCGTTCCGGTCCGAGCACGCAGATGCAGCTTGAACTGCCCGCTATCCACGTGAGGAAAGAAATCCTCGCCCAGCCAGGGGATCAGGAAAACCAGCGAGATCACGCACACGGCAAAGAAAACAGTCAGGAAACCGCGCCGGTGATGGAGGCACAATTCCAGCAATTCACGATACTTTTCCCGGAAGCTCTCGAACGCTTTCTCAAAGCGAATCTGCATCCGAATCAGAGGATTGCGGCTGGATTCAGGCAAATGGCTGGCTTCCTGCTCGTGCCCTCGGAGCAGGTACTTTGCCATCGTCGGGACCAGCGTCCGCGAAAGCAGGTAAGAGGCCAGCATGGCAAATACCACCGCTTCGGCCATCGGAACAAACAAGTATCGCGCCACGCCGGTCAGAAAAAACATTGGAACAAACACGATGCAGATGGCCAAGGTAGACACGAACGCCGGAACTGCGATCTGCTGCGCACCGTCGAGAATCGCCTGCTGAATCTCCTTGCCCTGAGCGATGTTTCGATTGATGTTCTCGATCTCCACCGTGGCGTCATCCACCAATATGCCGACCGCCAGGGCCAGACCTCCCAGCGTCATGATGTTGATGGTCTCGCCCAGCGCGCTGAGCACGATGAGGGATGTGAGGATCGAGAGTGGGATCGAGACCGCAATAATAATAGTGCTCCGCCAATTTCCGAGGAAGACCAGGATCATGAACCCGGTCAGGCAGGCAGCAAGAATCGCTTCCTTAAGCACCCCGTTTATGGAAGCACGTACAAATAGGGACTGATCGGCCAGCGGCTTAACCTGGAGTTCCTGGGGCAAGCTGGCCTCGACCTGAGGCAGCAGCCGTTGGATGCCAGAGATGATGTCCAGGGTGGAAGCGTTGCCGTTCTTCTGCACGGTCAGCAGAGACGCGCGTGTACCATCGACGCGAACAATATTGGTCTGCGGCGGAAATCCGTCCCGCACATAAGCAACGTCACGAATATAAATGGTGGTGTTGCCCACGTTCCTGATGGGAAGATCATTCAGTTCGCGTACGGTTTGTGGGCTCCCATTGAGGTCCACGTTATACTCGAACTCTCCTATCTTGGATGTGCCGGCCGGCAGGATCAGGTTCTGCGCACTGATGGCATTGACCACGTCTACGGGCGATAGGCTCCTGGCCTCGAGCGCGTTGATATCAAGGTCGACCTCGACTTGGCGCTGCTTGCCACCGTAAGGCCAGGGAATTGCTACTCCCGGAATTGTCACCAGCCGGGTCCGCAGGAAGTTAACGCCCAAGTCGAACAACTGCTGCTCAGATAGCTTCTGTCCGGACAAGGCAAGCTGAAGGATGGGAACCGTGGAGGCGCTGTAGGTGATGACCAGGGGGGGCGTGGTTCCGGGCGGCAGTTGTCGCAGTTGCGTTTGCGAAATCGCGGTGATCTGCGCCAGAGCCTTCTCAATCCTCACATTCGGCTGAAAGAAGACTTTCACCACCGCAATGCCAGTGAGCGATTGGGACTCAATATGTTCAATATCGTCTACGGTGGTAGTCAGTGCGCGCTCGGTCTGCGTGACGATCCGATCGCTCATCTCCTGCGCATTCAATCCGCCGTAATTCCAAAGCACGCTGACGACGGGGATATTGATATTCGGAAAAATATCGGTGGCAGTCCGCAGAATGACAATCGGGCCCAGAATCAGGAGGAGCAAGGCAAGAACAACGAATGTGTAAGGCCGCCTTAGGGCGAGCCGGACGATCCACATAGATTAGTCGTTAGCAGGGACGAAATAGATACCCGCTGGGAGGAGCCTGTAGGCGTCTCTCAGGCCCCGCCCGCACGCCTGAGTACCTTTATTGGAGCAGTTTACCGTCGGGTTCGATTCAAATTCGATTCAAATCTTGCAATTTACATCTTTTTACAAAGATGATGATCACGCAAAAAAACCAACGGAATGAAGCAACGCACAGATATTTATCTACTTGGCGGTTTCGGCATAACGGTAGCCCTCTTTCTGCTCTCGACTCTCGCCAGTCGCTCATTCGCCTATCGAGACCTTACCATGATGCCTAAGCCATTTTCGCTATACGCGCCGCGGCCAGGAATTATCGCAGGAGAATGGTTCGGGGATGGCTGGATTGGCTATCTCGTTCTCTTTCTGTCCAGCTCAACAGTTTATACATTGGCGGTTTTCTCGGTTAGTGCAACCATCCGCGCTGCCAGGTCTTAAGCTGAGGCTTCCGCCTCTCGAACGGTGAGTCGGAGGAATTCCATCTACTGAGATGGGCGGGAGGGAGCGCCCGTCGCTCCACCTACATAGCTGACGCGCCAGATGGAGTTCGATCCATCGTCGCTGACCAGCAGCGATCCGTCCTTCGCCACCGTAACTCCGACCGGGCGTCCCCACACATTACCCTGCGGCGTGACAAAACCCGTTAGGAAATCCTCGTACTCGCCCGTTGCGCGTCCTTGCCGGTCGACAGGTACACGGATGACCTCGTATCCGGTGCGCGCACCCCGGTTCCACGATCCGTGCTCCGCCGCAAAAATGTCGCCCGCGTATTCGCCAGGAAACTGCTTGCCGTCATAAAAGGTCATCTCCAGAGATGCGTTGTGCGGCTGAACCAGCACGTCGGGTGTAATCACTTTCGACTTCAGTTCAGGATGCCTGTCTTTCAGGCGGGGATCCGGATGGCCGCCGATGTAATACCACGGCCAGCCGTAGAATGCACCGTCCCGAACGCGCGTGATGTAGTCCGGCGGCAGATTGTCGCCCAGCTCGTCGCGCTCATTGACCGAGGCCCAAAGTTCGCCGGTCTTAGGCTCTACCGCAATGCCCACCGCGTTGCGAATGCCCGAGGCAAAGACGCGTTCCCCCGATCCCTCCGGGTTGAATTCCAAGATGTCGGCACGGTGATGCTCGGCAGGATTGTTGTCGGTATCGTCGGCATTGGAGCGAGAGCCCACCGAGACATACATCTTCTTCCCGTCACGCGAGAACGCGATATCCCGCGTCCAGTGGCCGCCGCCGCGCAGACGTCCGCCACCTGGTAGTTCCGCGAGCTTCTGCGCCGGACCGCGGGCCTTCAGATCCCCATTGCGGTAAGGGAAGCGCACCACCGAATCGGTATTAGCCACGTACACCCATTCCGGCTCTGGTCCCGGCGGATAAAAGGCAATGCCGAAGGGCTGAGTCAAGCTGCTGGCAAAAACCTGCACCTGTTCGGCTTTGCCCTCGCGGCCGATTCCGCGGAACACCTTCACCTCGCCGGCAGAGCTCTCGGCCAGGAAAACATCCCCATTGGGCGCCGTACGTAAGAGACGTGGATTCTTCAAATCGCCGGCGAACAGCCCGACTTTGAATCCGGGCAGCGTTTTCGGCCAGGCGTCGGCCGGCCGCGCCACCAGGTCAGGCCCGTTATCCACAGACTGGGAAGCATAAGGCCGGGGCAGATCCGCCACGGTAATCCGTCGGAACACGCCCGGTTGTTGTGTCTTGTAGTCCGTGAACGCGGCTGGGCCGGTCAGAACGCGCTGGCCTTCGGCTTTTTGAGCGGACGCGACCTGTAGGGCAGCCAATAAGCAGACCAGAAGCGCGAGGAGGAATCTACCTTTCTTAGCAAGCATCTTGTGCCTCGCTTCAACTTAGATGAATGACAGCCCGGGAGGGTGCACGGAGAATTCAGGAAACCGGATTGCCGGCTTCGGAATCAAAGCTCTTTTTCGGCAAAACGTACCCAATGCGAATCGGAGGCTGCGATGTCTAGTTACGACTCCACTTTCCGCGATTCCGATGCTTCGCTCACGCGGAGGGAATTCTTAGAACTAACCGCCGGCGCCACCCTCCTTGCCGGCATGAGTACGGGTTCCTGGACCGAGAGCAACGAGGGTGTGCCTTACCGCACCCTCGGTCGAACCGGCGAGAAGGTCTCGATGGTTGGCCTCGGCGGATACCACATCGGCTCCCAATCGGATGAGCAGGAAAGCATTCGCATCGTCCGTACAGCTCTCGACCACGGCGTCAACTTTCTCGACAACTGCTGGGACTACAACGGCGGCGCCAGCGAAATCCGTATGGGGAAAGCTCTACTGGACGGGTATCGAAAAAAAGCATTCCTAATGTCGAAGATCGACGGACGCACCAGGAAAGTCGCTGCCCTGCAGATTGACGAGTCGCTGCGCCGCCTGCAGACAGACCACATCGATTTGCTGCAGTTTCACGAGATCATTCGCGATACCGACCCGGAGCGCATCTTTGCCGCGGGCGGAGGGATGGAAGCCATGCTGGAAGCCAAAAAGGCCGGCAAGGTTCGCTATATCGGCTTCACCGGTCACAAGAGTCCCGACATCCACTTGAAGATGCTGGAGACCGGATTCTCCCATTCTTTCACGTTCGATACTGTGCAGATGCCGCTCAACGTCATGGACGCCCACTACAACAGCTTTGAGCAGAGGGTTCTACCGGTCCTGGTGAAGCACAATATCGGCGTACTCGGCATGAAGCCTATAGGCGATCACATCATCCTGGAGAGCAAGACCGTCACCCCCATCGAGTGCCTGCATTACGCGATGAACCTGCCTACCGGCGTCGTCATCACTGGCTGCGATTCCGTGCCCATTCTCGAACAGGCCTTGAAGGCGGCACGGACCTTCAAACCGATGAATAAAGATGAAGTTGCAAGTTTATTGGCGAAGACTGCCAAAGCCGCGCAGAACGGCCAGTATGAGCAGTACAAGACTACCCATAATTTTGACGGGACTTACCATAATCCGCAGTGGCTGGGGTAAGGCGGCGATGCTCCGGTATAGCCGGTGACCAGCATCACATCCGCGGGTGATGCGCGCCCATGAAGCGCAGCCCGGGTCGCTGGTAGAATTCCGGCGCAACAATCCAGGAGGAGCCGACGACGGCAACCAGAGTCTCCAATACCGCCACCCAACTTCCCGCGCTCTCCTCGGCGCAGATACTGGAGCGGACTGAGCCCGGTTGTCACGCGGCTAAGGCATCGTGGGACGCTCTGCTGGCGGGGCTGGAAACCAGCTCCGAAGACTCCCTGGACGCGGTACGCAACTACGAAGAGGAACTCGATCGCCCCGATCATGAAATCAACCACGGCGTAACCAGGCTGATCCCCCGGGTTTGCTCCGAGGTGCAGGCGCGAGAGCTCCTGGCTGGCTTGAAATTCATTACTGAGCGGGAGCGCATCGGCGATCGGTTGTTGAACGGAGTGAACCGTTTTCGCTCCATTCGCACCCGCGTGGATAGCCATGATCTGGGCGAGCTGGTCACGATGACTTCGATTGTGGCGGTTATAATCGGGAATGCCGGCGAAGCCCTTATCCAACGCGATGTCGCCCGGGCCTTGGTAGTGCTCGGCGACGATGCCTAGCTCGACCGCCTGCGCAATCTGATGATTGTCCGGCATGTAGAGAATCCCGAACGGCAGCCAGTCCGCGAAAGCTATCATCTGGTAACCATGAGCCAGACCCTCGAGAGAGCCGGCGATCACGCCAAGAACCTGGCAAGAAGAGACCTGCCATCTGGTCACCGGACGCAGCATGCGCCATGCGCTGCGCGAGTACGATTGGTCCTTCGAGCAGGGTTTGTCGACAGATTGCGCCGGGCAATCGCTCCCAAGAACCTTAAGGCACCTGGAGGCGACTACCCCGGTTTTTGCCCGTCCCGGCATAGTCAATTTGCTGGCTGGATGCTTGCTTTCCACATTAGCCAACCAGGGAGTGCAAGGAATTGCGCAGTGTGCGATCTGTCCGAAAGGCCGGCTTCGGCAGCTCAGGGTCATCGCGGCATCCGCCCATTTTGTGGACGCTGAGAAAAGGGCACTTCTTGAGTACTTAGGGGTATTCGGCTTCACCGGTGCCCGGCGGGCCCGGCCCGACATAAGGGCAACTTACGTGCATCCAAGGGATGTGTTCGAGCGGCAGTATGCCCGGAAGCCTTGTAGGATTGCTAGAATAACAGAAGGGGGTCGTTGCGCCTGCCCTCCTGAGCAATCCAACCGGCTGTTGAGACCGTGCAAATGGCTGTCTTCCAGAGCCTTGAGGCTAAAGGCAGTCAGCCCAGAGGTCTTGAGCAACGAATTTTAGAATCTAAGGCAGAGGAAAACGCGGGGAACCCTATGAAACGCAATCGCAAACAGCAAGGCTTTTCGCTTATCGAGCTATTGATTGTGGTGGCGATCATTTTGATCATTGCCGCCATGGCTATTCCGAACTTCTTGCGCGCCCGCATGTCGGCCCACGAAGCCTCGGCGGTGTACTCCATCCACGAAATCAACCGCGCCGAGATCCAGTACCAGACGACCTATCCCTTGAATGGCTTCGCGGCCAATCTGGCCAGCCTAGGGGGGATTTCACCCTGCGTACCCTCCGCGACCAGCGCCTGCCTGATCGACAATTCTTTGGCCACGGCGTCGCCGGGCAGCGGTTCCAAAGCTGGCTACGTCTTCCTGGCTACTGGCCAGAACCCGATTAACGGGATGAATACCAAGTACACGGTAGGCGCGTCGCCGGTGACCTACAACGTTTCCGGCGTACGAAACTTCTGCTCGACGGAAGACAACGTAATCCGCTTCAACGCCGGCGCTTCCGGTAGCACGCCCGTGACCAACGAAGCCGCTTGCATGAACTTCACGGTTCTGCAGTAAGCGAAACATCCTCTGCCTGAACGGGAATTGCCGCGCGGCACTTCCCGGGTTCCTCTCCTAAATTTAGCCAGGTCGGCGGGGAGCGCGTCCCTCGCCAATCTCGAAATCCAAGGCTGAGGCGCCCAACTAGTTCCGCCATCGTTCGAGTTCTCGACCGGGTACAATCATCGCGTCCCTGACAAGGCGAGCCGTGACGGAGCGGCTCCAGGTTTACCCACGCCGCTTATGTTTGCTTCGTAATCGTTCCGCACCACGGCGCGGCCCCGCTCTTACCGTCCGGCAACTCCATCGAGACGCTGTAACTCCGATGCGAACACCGAGTTCTCGGGAAATTCAGCACGAAGATCCGCCAGCAGCACCCTTGCTTTCTGCGGTTCTTTGTCACGGAGATACGCAATTGACAGCAAGATTTCCGCGAACGGCGCGAGATAATGGCCGTACTCAGCGGCGATCTGTAATTCTTTAATTCCCTCGCGTTTGTCCCCAGCGAATCCGTTTGCGCGGAGGATCCAACGAACCGGTAGCGTGCGGCTGCCGATCAAGTATTTGCCAACCCCGGTGGCGACGTAAGCGTCGTAGCAGTCGGGACAAACCGCGAGCAATCGCTGGGCGTAGCTGGTTGCTTGCCGCGCACAGTGCAGAGCGGCCAAGTTCCGCTTCTGTACTAGGGCCAAGCATTCAGCCTGCAGACCGGCCGCGAAGGCCGACGCAAGCAAGGCATCGCGGTCGTTGCCATCGCCGACCAGGCGTTTCTCGGCCAATGCCTGGCTGCGCTCGATCGCTACGTCAAACTTGCCGAGAACCGCAGGATCAGGAGCAAGATTGCCGCCAGCTGCGAAGCTTGGGTCCTTAATGAACATCTGCGACTGTAAGACGCCGAGCCGATTGAATTCCGAGAACAGCACGTCGGCCGCTTCCGACACCGGTCCCATCGGATCGCCAGGATTCTCGCGCTCATATTCCGCAAACTGCTGCTGAGCACCTGAGAAATCCAACTCGTACATCGATCGGAAACCGGAGTCGAGAAGTGACAACTTCGCACTTGCGACTTCCTGCGGTTGTCCCAGAGTCTGGCACATGACCGGGGTCGGCGATTGCTGGACTGTCTGAGCGAGGCCTGCTGGCGTAACAGTGATGAGCGCTGTGCCCTGCAATCCGAAAGCTAACATCCATTTCACTAACATGACGTTTCTCCTCGCCAACACCGTTCTTGCCTCCGTAGCGAACTAGAGGCCGTCCGCTCAGGTCCGAGCTGGCCGTCCGGACCTGAGGCGGAACAGCACTTACCACTTACCCTTTTGGCGGAAAGTTCTTAAACATTTTCTGGACATCCTTGTCGAGCTTCTTCGTGTTCTTTTCTGGATTACCTGATAGATCGCTGCTCGACGTGCCTCTCCAGATCAACTGTTTGGAGTTGCCTTCGAACATGCTCACGATCAGCGTGCCAACTTTGTAGTTGTCAACGGTAGTGGTCGACTCTCCCATGCCTCTCCAGCGCCAACCGCCAAATCCGTCGTAGAAAGTGTCGTACTGCTGATGAATAGAAGTCTTCTCAACCGCCACCAGGGCAACGTCTCCGCCGGAAGCCACTTGAGTCCAGCCTTTGGCTGCTAACTCCTTGTCAACGGCGTCCTTCACACGGTCATCCCAAATGGAATTAGCGGTGTGAACCTCCGACCAGGAGTACGTCTTTACTTGGTTAAAGTTCGCAGCATGGTCGTAATCGACTGCGACATGATCGGCAAAGACCGCGGTGGTCAATGCGACGACAAATAACGGAATGGTTAACACTTTGCGGAATTTCATTTCAATCTCCTTTCGAGTTCAGTTTGGTTACGCCGGCGTTCGCTCACGGTTGCTACAGACTGAAGCCGCAGTGAACGAACTCGGCGTGTTGGCCTTACTCACCAGCGGCCTCTGTGCTGGGCATTAATTGGTTACCCACGAACGTTTCTTGTTTACCCTGAGCGATTTCCTGCTCTTGCTGCTTGGGGTAAACGAACTCGTGCCCAGTCAATCGACCGGGATAAAACCACTTCACAAGAACATCCCTCTTCCCAGTTGCTGGTTCTACCAACGTAATCGTGGTGTCTCCAGTTGGCTCCGTACGCTCTGCTGAGACTGTCTGCAGCGTTGCATACAAGACGCTACGATCAGCGTTGAAGATCTGGACGAGGTTTTGGTTCGCACCAGGGTCCGCCTGCTCGAATATGTAAGTTCCTGCAGGCAGTATCCGTCCCGGAATTTCAATCGGGATACTGAATGTGATTTTGGTAGACTCGTTGATCTCGTCGGCGTGAGCGGCGAGCTCGAAAAACAGACCAAAAGCAATGATCAGACCAACAGCGATGTAGAGCTTATTGATACTCATTTGTGTTCATCTCCTTCGAATAGGAATTTGTGTTTCTTTCCAATCGCGGTCAGAAGAGAAACTTCGCGACCGCTACTGCTGCTTTCGCAGTGTCCTTCGCGGTGACTGTCACGGCTTTGGCGGAATCCTTACCAGCGATCTTGACGCTGTGGCCGACAACATCGCCTGCGAATGAAGGAACCGCCATACAGACTGAAAGAACAACTAGAGCAAAGACCTTCTTCATACTTCCTCCTTTGTTTGCTGCCGTGGAGTGCTGCGCGCTCAATACGAGCATGCCGTCGCAGCCCTGATCGGCAAACCTGCAGGCTCTTTCAGTCTTGCTCCGCTTCCTCTCCGCACGCCGCCGCCCCCGATTCCAACTGGCGTGCCGTCACAACTGCTCGAACGCAGACCTGACATTGCATCCGCCGAACGACAGATGGCGGCGGCGAATGCCCGGATCGGAGTGGCCAAAGCTGCCTACTATCCACTGTTGAACCTGGGTGCTGCGGGAGGCTTTGAAAGTGGGATCCTCACCACGTTACTGCAAGGTCCCAGCGGACTGTGGGCCGTAGGAGGCCAGGCGATACAAACGTTGTTCGATGGTGGCCGGCGCAGGGCTGCATCGGATCAGGCCATTGCGGCTTACGATCAAACCGTCGCTATCTATCGTGAAACTGTGCTTACCAGCTTCCAGCAGGTGGAAGACAATCTGGCGGCGCTACGCATCCTTGAAGACGAAGCTCGAACCCAGAATGAAGCAGTCTTGGCGGCCCAGAAATCGTTGGACCTGTCCATTCAGCGATATAAAGGTGGCGTTACAAGTTACCTGGAAGTGACCGTTGTGCAGAGCGCGGCTCTCACGGATGAGGCTGCTGCGGTAAACATTCTCGGCCGGCGAATGGTCGCCGCCGTCCAGTTAATCCAGGCGTTAGGTGGAGGATGGGATAGCGCCACTTTGCCGCAACGGCCCGAGTGCTGCGGAAAGTTGGCGATGAATGCCGATTGATCTTCATCAGGCACCAATTTAGTGCGGTACACCAGAAGAAGAATTTGGAGGATGAATCATGAATAGGAAAGAGCTCTCTGCAAGTCAAGCTGGGGAGATTTCTCTGGGAAATGAAATCTCCGTGCATCGTCTTGGTTATGGCGCGATGCGCCTCACGGGCGAGGGCATTTGGGGTCCACCGAAAGATCGCAAAGCTGCGCTGGCAGTTCTACGCCGTGCTGTGGACTTAGGCGTCAATTTCATCGACACGGCGGACTCCTATGGACCGTATGTAAATGAAGAGTTGATTGCGGAAGCGCTGTTCCCGTACCCGGCCGGTCTGGTGATTGCAACCAAAGGTGGATGGGAACGTCCCGGGCCCAATCAGTGGACTCACAATGCAATCCCCTCTCATCTTCGCAAAGCAGTAGAGGGAAGCTTGAAGAGACTGCGCCTCGATCGCATTGACGTCTATCAATTACACATTCCAGATCCGGTAGTGTCCTTTGACTCTTCGGTTGAAACCTTGGCCGAACTGAGACGTGAGGGCAAAATCCGCATGGTCGCATTGTCGAATGTCACGCAAGAACACATCGAGCGTGCTCGCCGAATCGTTCCTATCGTCTCTGTCCAGAACCGCTACAGTTTCGCCGACCGCGAATGGGATTACGTCGTGGACTATTGTGAGCGTAATCGAATCGCATTCATCCCTTGGTTCCCGCTTGGGGCAGGTAGGATCGCTGGGGAAGTTCTCAGTCAGATCGCGCAGGCGCATCAGGCCGTCGCGACCCAAGTCGCCCTTGCCTGGCTGCTGAGGCGATCCCCCATAATTTTGCCAATACCGGGAACGTCCTCGATCGAACACCTGGGGCAGAACGTAGCCGCGGCCTCCCTGCGCTTGGGCGAAGAAGACTTCGTGACGCTGGGTGGTGTTCCGGAGCTCATTGGATCACGTTAGCAAGGCCACCGGCGGGACGAACGACTTATTGTTTGCCAGGTGACTGAGGTTCGCAGCATGAGAATTATTGCCCTAATCGTGTGCGCAATTGCGATGGTGAGTCCGCTCTCTTCGCAGCAGCAGGTTATTGTGGATCTTCCGGAAGTGAGAGGTCCATTCACTCTCAGCGCCGTGTATGACTCTGCGGCTGGACACAATGCTTTTGCGTATGCCGGCAACACTGTCCCGCCTGTGATTCGTGTGTTGCCGGGCGGCGTCATCAAGCTGCGGTACGTAAACAATCTGCCAGGTCGGTCTGACGAGGAGTGTGCCACAGGCCGCTGCGGAAATATGACTAATTTGCATTTTCATGGGCTGCACGTTTCGCCAGAACGTCCTCAGGATGACGTGCTTACGATGATGGCGATGCCAGGAGAAAGCTTGGATTATACGGTTGTTGTTCCGGCCTATTCGCCTCCTAGGCTGTACTGGTATCACACGCACCCACACGGAGAGAGCGCTCGCCAAGACCTTGATGGAATGTCCGGCGCAATCATAGTTGAGGGCATAGACAGATATTATCCAGAGTTGCGCCGGACATTC
>Ga0209804_1002091_pt1 | contig 12328 bp, 12 predicted proteins | sample GraSoiAngelo_139_FD_185896 | JGI IMG/M metagenome (GOLD analysis project Ga0209804, IMG submission 185896) | Grasslands soil microbial communities from the Angelo Coastal Reserve, California, USA - 14_0929_12_20cm (SPAdes) (version 2) | ecosystem: Environmental > Terrestrial > Soil > Grasslands ... | reverse complement strand
CCGTCGTACTGCCTTTTCCGTCAGCTCCCGAAACCATCGCTCCACCAGGTTCAGCCAACTGGAACTGGTAGGAATGAAGTGCGACACAAAGCGGCGATGGCGTTTCAGCCAACCTTTGACCTCCGGGGTTTTGTGCGTCCCGTAGTTGTCCAGGATCAAGTGCAGTTCCCGGTCTCCCGGAAACTCTCGGTCCAGTTGGCGTAAGAACTTCAGGAATTCTTGATGGCGATGCCGGCTGTGACACTGCCCAATGACTTTGCCGTCCAATAAGCTTAGGGCCGCGAATAGGGTCGTAGTTCCGTTGCGCTTATAGTCATGCGTCCTCGTGCCGCAGCGTCCTTTCTTCAGCGGCAGGCCCGGCTGGGTTCGGTCTAAGGCCTGAATCTGGCTCTTTTCATCCACGCATAACACAATCGCCTTCTCCGGCGGGTTCAAATACAAACCCACCACATCGGTCAGCTTCTCGACAAACTTGGGATCGCGCGACAATTTGAAAGTCCGGCTCAGATGCGGTTTGAGGTTGTGTAAGTTCCAAAGCCGGTTCACCGTGTTCTTGCTCACCCCCACGGCTTGGGCCATCGTCCGGCAGCTCCAGTGCGTCATACCTTTAGGTTTGGTTTCCAGAGTCGCGGCAATCAGCGCGTCGCGCTTTTCCTGGCTATATTTGGGCTTGCGTCCCCGGCCGGGTTGAATCTCCCACACCGAACCGATGCCAGCGGTGCGCACCCGCTGCCGCCACAAGGCGGCGGTATGCCGGTTGACCCCATAGCTGGCCGCTATTTCCAGATCCTGCTTGCCAGCCGCAGCGGCCAACGCCAAGCGGCAGCGCAGGGCCACCTGCTGAGGCGTGCTGGGGGCCGCTTCCCAGCGAACCAACTGCGCTAGATCGTCTGCGGATAAGCTTACGACCGGGCTGACTCTAGGCACACTTAGGTTCATACCACGACAGCTCATATATGCCTATTCATTAATGGGACACTAGACTAGCGGAAACGAGGCGCCTCTTCCTGTGGTTTCCGCGCCCAATGCATGTCGTTTGCAGCAAGACGCGCCAGGCGCCGGCCAACGCTCATCCCGGTCAGAATCGCGCACAAATAGCGGTACACGAGGCCAAACACGAAGGTCGTGGGTACGGCAAACCCTAGCGCGACGCTCCATGTCGGAAAAACTCCAGTCGTCTCGATGGCAATAACGGAAAACAGCAAGACGGCTGAACTCACAATCATGGAATCCACGACGCGAGCGAAAATTCGTGGTGAAATGTCGGTGGGCCACCACGACAAGCGCAGCGGCACCTCTCCTGCCTCATCATGCGCTTCAAGGCCAGCCGCTGCCCTTTGCGGTTTCGCTTCGGTCAAACGTATTGCCGAGATCGGAGCCGCCGAGAAAAGCAAGCCATCGTACTCGTCTTCTCCCAATCCAAGGATCGGCGCCCGGTTTGGGGCTAATTCGCTGGCAGCGGCGAGCAGTTCGGTGAAAACCCATTCTTTCACCACTTGCCGCATCCGGGGAGATAAGTCGAGAAAGCGCAGTCCTGCCCGTCCGGTGGCGTCCGCCCAAGCGACCATGCCGCTAGCTTCGATCCGAACTCTGGGCTTCAGGAGTTCAAAACGCAGGTGCACGGCCTGCCCGGCCTCGAGACACGCCACCGCCTGGACGGCCATGCCGGATTCGCTCAGGTCGCGAATAACTCCGCCATTGGCCTGGTCGAGCCGCACGTAGGCCAATGAACTGACGTCGTGTCGATAATGTTGGCGCCGATTGCGCACGCTAGCTCGGACGATTATAACCAGCCCGCACCCCACCGGGCTTTGACCGCCCAGTTCTACAAGTGGATCTTAGACTCGGTAAGGCTAAAGCCTGAATAACCGGAATGGTTCGGCGAGAGGGGATCAGGAGGCGGGCCGTTTGGCTTCCTGCTCGCTATGGCGATGCAGCCGCATGCGGCGAGCGCGTTCGCAGGCGATCAGGTGGTGCAGGTCGTACGAATAAGGGCCGTAGCTGCGGAAGCCTTCTTCGTCGAATAGGCGCTTAACTCCGCAGCCCAGACAGACCTGGTAAGAATGCTCTTGGGTGCGAATCGGCCAGCTCATATTCTGGTGCCAGCAGCCGCGCAATACCGCTACCGCCGCCCCGGCCACGCCCGTGGCCATCAAACCCAATGGCCACAACCACTTAGACTTCTTGCCCTTTGGACTCACCGACCCACCACCCGGAAGACCCACTCGCCCCTAGGATATGCTGTCAACGCCTCCGAGGCAAACACAATCGGTCACCGGGGTCAGCGGGGAAATGGACCAGCCCGTTTCCCGACCTCGCTAAGGCACTAGGCGTACTTACCTTAGACCGTGTCCGCAAGGCCGATGTTACTTTAGCGTAAGGGAAACGTTGCGCTTCTGGTGAAAGGACTGTAATTTACCGTAAGCACCGGAAAAAGCGCGGCCGGAGGCTGGCCGTCCGCCTCGAGGAATGGTCCCGGCTGTCGAGCTTGCCCATTTGCTTTGCGTTGCCGGTAATAAGACCCGGATTGGAAAGATCAAGGCAGCGATAGAAGAAAGAATTCATGGCCACGAGCCCTAACAAGCCAGAGTTGGATGCGTCCAAGTCCGCCAGCGCGGCTGCCGCGCCGAGCCAAGCCGAATCAGCGCCCGACCATGCCGTGGGCCGTGGTCGTGATGCATTGCAAGCTCTGCTGGCCTTTTCTTCCCTGCACGAGCAGATTCGTCAACGACGCGCACGCGAAGCCAGAGACAGCAAGGGTGGCATCGCACCCATCTACCAAGAAAGTCCGGATGAATTTGTCCTTTATGAAGTGCTGCAACTGGTCGCGGAACGTGCGCTGGCACTCACGGGTGCCGATGGCGTTGCCATAGCGCTGGTGCAGCAAGGGCAAATCGTCTGTCGCGCTGCAGCAGGCCCGATTGCTCCCGATCTGGGCGTGCGGCTCGATCCCAATTCCGGCATTTCAGGCGCCTGTTTTCGCACCGCGGAAATCGTGCGCTGCGATGACACGGAAACCGATCCCCGCGTCAATCTGCAAGCCTCTCGACGCCTGAACACGCGCTCGATGGTCGCAGTTCCGCTGTGCGGACGCCGCAGCGTGGTGGGGATGATCGAAGTGTTCTCTGCGGAAGCCTACCGCTTCAACGACAGCGATGTCCGCGGCGTCAGCCTCCTAGCCGAGTTGATTCTCGGGGCGATGAAGCCGGAAGAAGAAGAGCGCCTTGAGGCTTTGTCTCCGGTGGCCATACACTCGTCCCGGGTGCCGCACGTACCCCGACCCAAGCTGCCATCTGCACCCGCGCGTACCCCCGCTAGGCTAGAGGAACCGGTTCTCAAAGCTCTTCTCGCGCCAGCGGCACCTCCACGCGTGTTGCCGGAAACGCTGGAGTCGCCCGCGCCGCAATTGCCGACTGTGGCCGAGGTTCCCGCCGCGCTGGTACACCCGCCTGCGACATCGGCCAGCAACTTTCACGGGTTGAGGCTCATAGCGGCTTTGGTCGCAATCGCGATCTTCCTGAGCCTGGGACTCTGGTGGAGACTGCACAGCAAGACCGTGGCATCAGCTTCCGCAGCGCCTTCTGCCAGCGTCGAGACCGCGTCTCCAACGCCGGCGCCAAGCACCCCGGTTCCAACTACTGTTGATCTGCCAGCGCCAGCACCAATTTCACCGGAAGACGCCGCCCGCAGTGTGCTGCCTCAGGTCACTGAAGTCCGCCACTGGGAATCGAATGACTCAACCACGGTAGTCATCGACATGCAGGATCAAGTGCAATACGAAGTGCACCGCTTGAGCGCTCCGGAGCGCATTTATTTCGACTTGCACGACACCGTCCTGGACCCGAGCCTTTCCGGAAAGACCATCGAAGTCGGAGATGCCTTGCTGCTTCGTATCCGCGTAGCCCAACCGGTCCCGGGGGTTTCGCGGATTGTGCTGGAAACGAAAGATGTCTCTACCTTCTCCGTCAGTCTGGAAGCGAATCCCTACCGGCTGGTCGCCGAAATTCGCAGCGTTGCAGGTGATAGCCGACCTACCGCGAAGATTGATTTACTCCGTCCCGAAGCTCAGCCCGAACCCAGCCGGCTGAGTGCGGCGGCCCAGCCTTTGAGCAAGGAAGATTTGCGGCTGCGCGCCCACGTGCCAAAGATGCGGATTGTGGTAGACGCCGGTCATGGCGGGTGGGACCTGGGCACGGTGGGGCGCAAAGGGCTCCTGGAAAAAGACCTGGTTCTCGATATCGCGCAGCGCCTCGGCGATCTGCTGCAAGGCCGGCTAGGGAGCGAGATTATCTACACGCGCGCCTTTGACACCTACATTCCTCTGGAAAAACGCGCTGAGATTGCCAACGAGGCGCAGGCGGACCTGTTTGTTTCCGTGCATGGCAACTACAGCGACTATGCCTCCGCGCGGGGGGTGGAAACGTACTACACGAATTATTCCCTGCCGGCCAATTCGCTGGAAATTGAGAAGCGCGAAAATGCCACGGCGAACCATGTTGCTGGCTCTCCGGCTCTAACCGGCGTCGCCCTGAGGGAGAGGACGGAAGAATCGCGGCACCTGGCGGCCAGCGTCGAACGCGAACTCTACGCCATGCTGTCGCCGAAAAATCCCGACCTGCGCGACCGAGGCGTAAAAGAAGCGGGGTTCGTGGTCCTGACCGGGACTTCCATGCCCGCCATTCTGGCCGAGGTTTCCTTCGTCAGCAGTCCGACCGACGAAGACAACCTGCAATCCTCGTCCTACCGCCAAAAAATTGCCGAAGCCCTCTACAGGGGCATCGCCCGCTACGCCGCGAATTCCAGCCACATCAAGATGGCGAGCGCAGCAGGCAAGCCCAGCGGCCGCTAGAACTCCCGTGCTCAAAGCAATTTAATGGGGGGGCCGATCTCTGACCCGTCCGGGCGGCTGGGAGACCACCCCTCCACATGACAGGAAATGACTAGAGCTGTTTTACTTACGCATTCGCCTTTTTGGTCTGCACGACCTGAGCCGGAGAATAAGGACTGGCGAGTGTGAACCAGAAGGTGGCTCCCTGCCCCGGCTCGGTAGAAGCCCAAATACTGCTGCCGTGGCGGTGGAGCAGCGGCCGCTAAAGCCGGGCAGACGATGATCGGAAACGATCAGGTCAATGCCACCAGATTCTACGGCCGAGACGACCTCGGTCGCGATGGGCGCGTGAATTATTTCCAAGGGGAGCCCGCTCTGCTGCATCGCCCGCTGCACGAACAATGCATCGCCGGGATCATCCTCCAGGTGATGAACGCGCACCGGCGATAATTAACGCACAGTTGCTGACAGGCGCCTCATAGCAAAAGCAATTACGCAGGTAACTAGATCTTCGTCTTAGACCATCGCCCACCCGGGGTTCCACCAGGACTTTCCCTAACTCGGTCAGGAAACACGTACAGCCATTTTGCCCTTGAGCAGTTTCCGCAGAGCGGCGATAGCTTTCCGAACCTCTTTCAATTCAGCCGGCGTGCCGGGACGAATCCCCCATTCCGCTGCCCTTCCTTCCAGCGCAAGAGTCGCCTGTTCGACGCGGGCAAGCAACCTCCTGGGATCGGAATCTCGGAGAGCCGAGGTGTAGACCTTCTGCCAGGAATAGCGCGCACGCCCCATCTGGAGCCTCTTCCAGCCAAGACGAACTGACGCGAGCGATGCCCAAAACTCCGGCTATAGTAGATTCCTCTTAGCATGCTATCGCTTTTATCTCCAGTTGGAAAATGAATTTATTGGATGAACTTTGATCTCTGCCCGCTATTTTTTTCATCCGTGGAGATCGCGATCGAGAGGAAACAATGACAGGGCGCGGGGCGCCAGCCTGGGCTTCTGGCGCCCAGGGCCAGGCGCCCAGCGCCGCTCTTCTCAACGGTTGCATGCCAAAGGCGTGCCGGGCCGGCCGGACCCCGGAATCATTGGCTGCAAGTGTCACTGACCATCTTTAAGCTGGAGACCCGCAAATCACCGTATTCCTGCTTTTGCGCCGCCTTCTCCATCGTGCCCTCTTTCTTTCCTTCGGCCTTTTCCTTCTTTGCTGCGGCCTTCGATTCGCGCACTGGAGAGCCGGTGACGGTCACTTTATGGCCGACGTGATCGGCGAGCTTCACGTCGCTACTGCGCAGACCCCAGGTCTTGCCATCCTCGCCTGTGATGGTGAACTCGTCCGGTTCGTCGCCTTTCTGCAGGCAGCCAGTCACGGTTTTGGGACTGTGTGACGCCTTCTTCTCCGCCTTGGTCTCCTGCTTTTCTTCAGTCGCTTTCTCCTGGGCACGGAGGATCACCGGGGAGAAGCACACCAACAAAATGGGAACCAGCCAATAGGATAACTTCACGATTTTCTGAGACATGGTCGACCTCCTTATCAAGCTCCGGGCAAAAAATAGAAGGGAACGGGCTGAACGTTACAACCCAGTGGCCAGGTGGTCAATACGGGAAATGCCCGATGACGAATTGATTACGCCCCGGTCGATTCCCCGAAAACTCCCTAGCGACGCTTCCCCACGAATCCCACCGCTCGTACCAGATGCAGTTCTTCTCGTACTTTGTGTAGTCTTTGGTTCATCGCATCGACGGTGTCCAGCGCTTCCACGGAGAAGTGGCTTGCCTGGGGAAACTCAGCTTTCGCGCGTGACAGCGCTTCATGCAGATTTGCCGCCCCATCCGCACGGATCGGGGCCTCGATCTGAAACAGGACGTACACGCCTCGCTTCCGGGGAAGCTTCTCAATCTCGGACTCGCTGAAGGGATGCAGTTCGTGGAGAGCCATGGGCGGGATGATACCAGTTGTGGCCGTACACGCGTCCTGTCGGGGTAGTGAGCCTTGTTCAATGGGACACTCCCTTCCGTGACCCCGGTCACCGCACACTCTGGAATTAAACCAAGCGGCTGTTTCAAAGCTAGAGAACCAGGTCGCTATGTACGTCAGCACATTGCGACGGTTTGTCGAGGCAATGGGCGGAGAGCTGGTAATTTCCGCTCATTTCGCGGATGGGGCTGTTCGCATTAACCAGTTCGAAAATGTTGACGATCCTTCTCGCCGCCGAGAGGCAGAGGAACCCTGGCCGAGTGCCGCACGTACGTGGATGGAGGCCGCCAGGGAAGGAGGCCGATTCGACCAGCACCAGCCAGACATCGTGGTGCAGCGGCCAAAACCGGGCATATCGCGCTGCCCGTGAGCAAAACCAGCCAGCGACTACCAAGACCGCTGGCGGACGCTGACACTATTAGCGGGCCTTTCCTAGTAGGCACAGGGAACCCCCGCTAGGACAACGACAACCAAACCATCAAACCGCCCGCTAAGTAACCAACCAAAACCCAACCAGCAGCCGCCCCGCAACCAGCCAGCAGGACAACCGCACACTCCCGCCGAGGCACTAACTTGTTCCAAATGTGGAACAGACGCTTTAAGAGCACGCACCTAACGGATGGGCTAATCTTTTAAAATCGCAAGCCTGCTCGTTATCACATGCGACTCTTACCGGCGCAACCGCTCACGGCGCTGGTTCCGCATCTTTCAGAGCATCATCCAACCCCTGGTTGCTCTTGGCAGGGCTGCCTTCCACCACGCGCCAGCCGTCATCGTAACTTTTGAAGGTCACGGTGGACTTGAAATTCACACCCCCAGCGACCAAAGCGGCGCCCACTTCGTTTAGCGGCACCCACTTCCAAGTGAAGTCCACATCGGCCAGGTTGCCGGTGCGGCTGATGCCCGTAATGCCGACGAATTCCCGACGGGCAGTAGGAATCGTAAAACGCTGCGTGGCGCCGCCGTCGCTGGGAATGAGGGTGCGAAAGGTCTCAACCCCGATGGGCGTCAGAGCCACATCCCAACACGGCGGCGGCGAGACTTCCGCGCTGCAGCGAACCGTTGAGCCCGTGATCCAGCCGCGCCGTTCGAGGACAAGGTATTCCGGCGATAAATAGTCCTTGTTGGAAACCACGCCCAACCGCAGGGAGAATTGCTGCTGAGTTTTGAAGGCGTCGGCGTAGGTGATGAGATCGCCCGCCAGACGGCGCGTCAGGAAGTTGCGAGGCGAGCAAGCAGCGCCTAGAAGGCACACCACGAGGGCTATGACAAGTTTGGGTCCCTGCATTAGGGTTCGATTAGCTGTTCAGAATTGTAACCAGCCGGGAGGCTCTGCGCGGCAAAAAAGGATGGGCGGTAATCTGGCCGGCAAATTCCCGCGCCCAGCGGCCGGGAATGGCGGTTCCGCACGAAGGGCAGGAACCATCAGGACGCAGGCGATAATCCTCAACTAGGTAGCTGTAGCGCTTCACCAGGGTCTTGCCGCAACTGTGGCAACGCGTGTCTTCCATGTCACCCACCCTGCCGGGCAGATTCCCGGCATAAATGTAGCGCAGTCCGGCTCTCTTGCCGATCTCTGCGGCTCGAAGCAAGTCCTCCGGCTTCGTGTCCTCGGGATCGGTCATCTTGTAGTCCTTATGGAAGGCGGTCACATGCCAAGGAATGTAAGGTGACACGCCGACCAGGAATTCCGCTAGCCGCTGGAGCTCATCGTCAGAATCATTGAAGCCGGGGATTAGGAGGGTGACGATTTCCAACCAAATGCTCATTTCATGCAGGCGGCGGATGGTGTCGAGGATCGGTCCGATGCGGCCGCCGAGCTCGCGATAGTGGCGGTCGTCGAAACTCTTGAGGTCAACCTTATACAGGTCAATCCAGGGACGCAGATATTCGAGCACCTGCGGAGTGCCATTGCCATTCGATACGAACGCGGTAAGCAGGCCGGCGGCTTTCGCCTCCTTGAATACGGCGACCGCCCACTCGCTGGTGATGAGCGGCTCATTGTAGGTACTGACGATCAGCTTGGCACCCTGACGCAGGGCATCGCGCACCAGGGACTCGGGAGTAGCCTCCAATGGCGGCGAAACTGCGCGAGGATCACGAAGAGCCTGGGAAGTAACCCAATTCTGACAGTACGAACAGTGCAGATCGCAGCCTAGCATCCCAAAGCTGTAAGCCAATGCGCCCGGATAGGCGTGAAAGAAAGGCTTCTTCTCCACGGGGTCGCACTGCACGCCGCCTACGTACCCCCAGGGCACATAGAGCGTCCCACCCTTGTTGTAGCGGACTTTGCAGACCCCTGGCTGGCCCTCGGGAATCGGGCAGCAGTGGCCGCAGGAGAAACAGCGTACCCGGTTTCGATCGAGCTTCTCGTAAAGTTCGGGAGCGCCTTCGCGAACGTTCTCGTTGAGGATGTCGCGCAGCGTGGCAGGCATGCGTATATTTTACGCTTCTGCTGGAGGTATGAAGTTCCTAACGAACGTTGTCGACTGGAGCGGGTTCGGAGCGGTCTCGCGCGGACGATATGCCGGTTGCGCACGCGGGGATCCTTCGCGGCCTGGCAGCCGTTCAGGATGCCGACACTCGGTAAGTTCAAGATGGGGAAAGAGTCAGTGAGCGGCACTGGCTTCGCTCTGGTGCTGCCGGAGCCACTCATCAGCCGAGCGCTGGGCCTCGACAACCTGGCTGTGCGACATGCGGGAGGCCAGCGAGGCCACTCGGTACTTGCTACCTTCGTCTCCGCCAGCCCGGGCCAGGACGGACCAGAAATATGCTTTGCCCAGGTCGACGGGCACGCCCCGTCCGGCCCAATAGTAAACCCCTAAAGCAGCCTGCGCACCCACGTGCCCTTGTTCGGCAGCCTTGGTGAACCAGCTCACAGCTTCAGCCTGATCCTGTTTGACATCCACGCCCTGAGCATAGCGAGCCCCCAAGGCATACTGAGCCACAGGATCGCCCTGCGCGGCGTACTTGTGGAGGTCTTCCACCGTTTCAATCGGCGGCTCTTTTTGCTGTTGCGCCTGAGCGGAGGGGGAGGCGCCGACCCGGCCTGGACGACGCAGCAGCCAGGTCAGGAGAGTGCCCACGATGAGGAGCACGAGGACGGATGCGATGGCCAGCAGGAAAAGGTTGCTGCGTGTCAGCGTGAGTAGCGGGTTCCGTCTCCTCTCCGGAGTGCCTTCCGGCAGGATGACCGCTTGCTCCCCGTCGATAACTACACTGCTCGCCGCCTTGGCAACGACGTCAGCCAGCCGGCGCAACGCAATGGCATCGGTTTCCTCAAAGGCGCCTGCATTTGGCGAGAAGACCTCCAGCAACCCGATCACCCTCTCGGACGAGAGCACGGGAGCTGCGATCATGGACCGAATACCCAGGGCGCGGCAGGTTTCGCGATCCACCAACGGATGGATCTCGGAGTCATCACAGCGCTGCAACTGGGCGGTGCGGACGCATTCTCCGGAGAACCCTGACCCCACCTGAAGGCGCGCACCCAGCGGGGGAGCCTCACCCGACGAGGCGCGGCACACCGTTTCGCTTCCCTGCTCCAGTGCGATGGCAGCTCCGGAGGCCCGGGTGATCATCTGCGCACGCTGAACGAGGAGTGCCAAGGCTGCGTCAAGATCGGAACCTAGCGCCGCGATCTGCCGCTGGATCGCATTCAGCGTGGGGGCGTCGACGGCTAATTGAGGCGGTTCGACAATTAGCGCGCGGGTCGACTGAAGCTCATGCTTTTCCTCCACCATTGCGTTGGCCTGCTCGACCTCCCCTTTTTCGACCTCCATCAGGAGGAGGTCGCCCGGGTCAACTTCCTTCAGAGCGGCTTCATCTCCTTCCACTGCTTCCAGGATGATGGGATCAGCTTCGGCGTCGTCCGCTTCGTGTGGGGACTTATGAACGGCATTCAAAAGATTCACAAACAGCCACTCCTTGAGCTGGCGCCGGTTGGTCTCGGAAAGCTTAGAAAAGCGGATACCTGCGCGACCAGATCGGTCGGTCCAGACCACCAGGCCACTGGTGTTGATATATGTCTTGGTGTGGGAGAGATCCAGAACCAGGTTTAAGGTCCGGTTTGTCGCTACCGGCGCCGTGGTCTGGATGCACACGCCCGTTTCGCTGATGTTCAGGACCTCTGTGAGATCAAGAACCGTTCCCCCGGATATCCAATCGAAGGTGGCGCAGGTCGGAGTATGAGGTTTCTGACGCACACTACGGCGCCGCTCGCCGGACTGGGGCAATTCCTCGAAAGACGAGACCCCCTGGGACACCATACTCAAAGTGCTAACATATTACTCCGGTCGGGTGTTTAGCGAAACAGGGTAGGAATAAAAATTAGGCATAAAAATAAGGGGTACACCTTACGGAATTGCCCGTCCCGCTTGGCTTCCGGCGGGATGGGTGAGGCGACGCGACACGGCGGCCACAGGTCAATCCGGGCGGCCTTGGCATGGGAGGCTATGTCCTAAGGGATCAAAGCCGTAGGGACCAAAGACAGCGCCTCAAACCAGCCCGGAAAAAACTCAGCCCGAAGGCTGGCCTGAGTCGCGCCAGCCTTTATCAGCTATCAGAAGGTGAACTAGTTTGCATGTGCCGCATGTTGATGGCCGTAGAGGTTATAGGCTCAGGACGAAGGCGATGTTAACAACGTTGGCGAATCCGCTGAGGTTCGTGTGATTGAAGGCGCTGTACACCTCCCACCGGAATTGGTTCTTCCCCTCGGTGATTGTGGTGTCTTTCAAGAGGGCGAAATCAAAGTCCCGAACTCCCTCGAGCCGTTCGGACAAGGAGAAGATCAGCCGGCTGGAGCGATGACGTAATCCGCGTTCCGGTTGCTGTCTCCGAGAGGAGCTCTATCTGGGATATGAACGCACGATCCAAGGCATCGGCGAGGGCGACCGGAAAAAATGGAAGTTTTTTCTGGCCCAGAACCGCCCGCAGCCGGGCATAACCACTGCGGCTCACGGGAATCTGCGGCCCGTTACCGAGAAGCGCCGTAAAGCCCCGCCCTTTAGGGCTGGGGATATAAGGCGTGATTTTGCCTTGTCTTAGATTGCTTCATTAGGTATAAGCATCAGTATGGCCCTGGAAGGGTACAAATCAAACAACAACGTCTATTCAAGCAAGTACCATTGCGTGTGGACGCCTAAGTATCGGCGAGCTGTGCTGGTCGGACCAATCGCTAAACGATGCGAACAGGTGCTTAGACAAGTGGCAAACAAATATCGTGCCGAAATCATGGCTCTGGAAATCATGCCCGATCACGTACACGTGCTGGTAGAAGTGGACCCGCAGTTGGGTATCTATCGGTTGGTTAAGCACCTCAAGGGGGTTTCCTCGCACAGCTTGCGGCAGGAATTTCGCACCCTGAAATCACGGCTGCCGACGCTGTGGACGAACAGCTATTTCGTGTCCACCGTCGGGGGTGCGCCGTTGGTGGTCATCCAACCATATGTCGAAAATCAGAAGAACGTATAAATATCGGCTGTGGCCAAACCGCAAACAGCGGGAAGTCTTGTTTTCGACGC
>Ga0209804_1002090_pt1 | contig 12329 bp, 8 predicted proteins | sample GraSoiAngelo_139_FD_185896 | JGI IMG/M metagenome (GOLD analysis project Ga0209804, IMG submission 185896) | Grasslands soil microbial communities from the Angelo Coastal Reserve, California, USA - 14_0929_12_20cm (SPAdes) (version 2) | ecosystem: Environmental > Terrestrial > Soil > Grasslands ... | reverse complement strand
TCTCGGCCATCCCGGGTAACCACGCAGGGAATAGCAGGTTCCGAGGTGCAATACCTGCAGCGCACCCGTGCTCCGGCACATAGCCGCTCCACAATTGTGGTACCCGGGCTTTTGTTTTTCTCCCCGTACCCGAACCCCCGCGCATCCGAGCCCAGGCTCTCGCTCTCCCCGCACGCAAACCACGGCGTAGTACCGGGAAGACCAGGCAAGAGACGAACGAAATATGAAAACGCCCGGCAAGTTGCCGAGCATTTTCCTGTCATTTTTCCTGTCATTTTCCTGTTGACTCTCGTCCCTTTCGGGAGGACAATCCGCCCTAATCGCCTCTCCGAAGAGCTGTTCTCTCCACTCGGAGTGCACACCCCCTGAGGCGTCGGTTTAATCGCCCCTGATCTGGCAACAAAGAAAGATAGAAAGCTGATTCTTGCTTCGCGAGTTTCTGGAGGCACGCATGCGCACGCCTTCGGCTTTCGTTACCCGCTCCACGTCTTGGATGGGGGCCTGTGGCTCAGGGGATGAACGACCGCCAATGCGGACACATGGCACTTCTCATTTCCACAAGGACTTATGTAACTGAAGCAGGAGGTCCCTTTGACTAAAAATAGGAATAAGCGCCAGCGCACAAAAATAACGGAGGAATCGCTGCTCCGGACCCATCGACTTCACTCTGGCATGTACGCTCGCATCGCCCAGAAACTTGGAGTTGATCCCTCCTACGTCAGTAGGGTTGCAAAGGGCGAGCGACAATCACAGGAGGTGAAAAGAGCGCTCTTATCTGAGCTCGCCACCATCGGAAAAGGCGCCCTCGCAATGGAGTGATGGAGAGCGAGTACGTCTCCTACCATCACGAGGACCGCACGCATCTTGGACTGGGCAAGGGAACGCCGGGGTACAGAACTCGCTGCGTAGCCTCTGGTCGCGTGCTTTCCCATGATCGACTGGGTGGGTTGCACCACCGTTATGATCGGGCGGCCTAGCCCGAAGACCCTTTCCGTCCATCCTTAATATATGTGTGTGCCCTGTCGAGGTGTGGCCGCAGGGAAGCGCATGGCTGGGTTAAGGGCACGTGCGCGTTATCCAAACGCTTGGTCAAATGCAGGCTCAAAGTTCCCGCTTGGGCGAGAAAGAATCGATGCCACTCTCGGCAGATGACATTTCGGCGAGCCACAGGACCGCTACATCTGTTGGCCCGGACAGGCCCTTGCGTACAAGATGGGGCAGCTCAAGATCATGGAGGCGCGCAAGCAAGCCGAACAGCAATAGGGCCCGAAGTCGAACGTGCGGGATTTTCACGACGTGGTGCTCCGGGACGGATCGGTACCGCGAGCTGCTGCAAGCGCAAGTTCTTAATATGTTGCCGAGGCCGCTGAGAGGTTCCTTGCGGCAGAAGTGTCCCACCACGGCGGGTCGCGAGCCAGGACTCTGGTACCTCGACGGACCGCTATAGTGTCTTCAGGTATTCGATAATCTGCATCCGTTCTTCTTCGGATAGCTTGCGACCGATCACGCCCTTGCCCTTAGGACCGTCGTTGAACTCGTGTCCCGCGTTCGAATTGCCCGGGAGATCGGTGCGAAACTCAGAGGCGCCTTTGAGGGGGTCGGTGTTAAGACCCAGCTTGACGGGGTCGTATTGCTTGTTCCCCAGATAAAAAACTTTTGGCCGCTCAGAAACCGGCGAAAGCAACGCAAACAGGTTGGGAACGGAACCGTTGTGAAGGTAAGGAGGCGTAGCCCAGATACCGTTGTGGGGCCGTGCCTTGTACGCCAGCGGTGTTAGAAGTTCGTTCTTCCGGTAGCCATTCCACTCTTCCCGCTGTTCCGGTGACAGCCTGAGCTCGGTGTATGCCTGATCGATCAGCTTTTGCGTAATATACTTAAGTCCGTCGCGGGCAGATATGATTCCTTTTCCCAGCGGTCCGCTATCGGCGGTCCGGTTATAAAAGTTCTGCGCTTCTTTCGGATCGGTCCCGATCTCAGCCAGCGGAATCATAGTTACCTTGAAGAATTGCCTTCCTCCGCTGTTCGTGTTGCTTGTCCAATGCTCTGGCTTGCGACCCTCGTCGGAAAACATGGGCGGCTGGTGGCAATGCAGGCATAGTTCGTTGTAGAGCTTTTCGCCCTTGGCCGCCTTCTCAAGTTCAATCTTCCCCAGGATATCTCCAGGCCACTTTGGCGACCAAACGCCTTTCCCAGCCTCGGAGCCCCCGAGCAAAAGTTCAATCTCATGGAGATTCTCGACTCGGATGGTGTTTTGGAACTGAACTCCGGGATAACCTAGAAGATTGATGGGTGACCGCACGCCTAGCGCCTCGCCAACATTTCTCCCCATCGGCTGCTGAATGGAGCCGTTGTACTGCACCCAGTCCATCCAGGATGAATCCCAGATCGGCGGGTAATTCACAGGGCCATCGCCAACCATCAGGTTCTTGTTATTGCTCAGCTCAGTTCCAAAAACGAAGTTGCCGATCCGAGCCAGCGCGTCGGTGCGGCCGTAACCCTCGGGAGTCGGGAAGAGATGGAGTGTCGCTTTGAACTCAGTGAAGCTGGTATCCAGATAGTACTTAAGTGCCGTACGCAACAGAACTTGATCGGCGTGCGAGTGGTTCGGTCCGAGCACTCTGTCTGCAAATCTGCGGAAACGCAAAGGGTCGTAGTAGGTCCACGTGACTGCGAGCCCGATCGCCTCAGTAAACTTCTGCAGATCGATCAAGGACGGCCCAGCCTCGATCCGGATCGCCTTTCCGCCATAGAATAATTCGCCCGTATGGCAGGCCGCGCAAGTTAGACCGAGAACCACAGATTTCTGCCCAGTGTATGGATCCACGAAACGATCGTCGCGCGCGAACCCAACCGCCAGGCCGTCCGGATTTTGCTCGTAAGTGTAATCCGGAATAAAGCCGAAGCCCTGCATGTAGGAGTCATCCTTGAACAGAGGTGCTCCCTTGGTGGTGAAACGCGGCTGCTCGAGCGCGAGAAACCAAGCATAGGGCAAGAGCTCACTTCCCTGTGCCGTGTGGTAATAACGGTTCCGCTGCTCTTCGGTCCAGTTCTGCCACAGCCACGCGACTTCCCTGGGCCTTTGGATCTCTGGCACTTCCAAGCTGTTGTGTATGGCGAAGATTGCAGTTACTGCCGCGCACAGGGCAAACAAACCGACCAACGCCAGCGCAGCAATCACGCTCGGACGTTTCAGTACGGGCTGCCTTGGAAGAGCAGTTGCCTGCTGTTCGATCACTGGCCGCGGCGCCAGTTCGCACGCGTTTTCCTGTTCCGTCAAGTATTGTCGCGGCAGATTCTTTGGCCGGTATTTCGGCTCGTCGCGCATCCGGTCAAGAACGCTCTGGTGGATATGAACGCCGTTTTGAATTAACCTCGGGCACGCGAAGTTGAGCCTAATACGGCTCTTCCACTTTGGCGTCGCTTGCCCCGGCACGGGAACGGGATAGTGATAAAGCTTCGGCCAGACTTCCCCCAGCCACCAGAAGCCACGCAGCGATTTGTGCAGCGTCGCCATTGGGTTGGGCGGGACGTACGGAAATTTCCCGCCCAACACATCAATCACCTTCTGTGGATCGAGCCCCAATCCGGCGGATTGCGCCTCGCACAACATCCATCGGAGTGCGATTTTTGACAGGCCGCTCTCAGCTTCGGAATAACTGCCACCGACATCGGAGTGAACGCCCGCGAACCACACCTGTTTTACATTCTGATTTGCAGCCGCGGGTTCATGGATCAGGTTCTGACGGAAAAATGCGCGGCGCTCATCAATTGATACCGCGTGCCGCACGACAGGAACATCAGGCAGCGTCGCGGTATAGGGTAAGTGCCCGCCTTTCGTCTGAATGGGATCGAGAATCCATCCAACCGAGCTGACCGTGTCCCACAATCCCAGAAAATGTGGTTTGCAGGGAATACTGAACGTTGTTCTGAAACCGGCAGCAACCTCGAACTTGTTGGCATCGTTTCGCTTGTACAGTCGGAGGGCATACGGAATGAGCCCCTCGTTCCCCGGCGTGAGCAACCCGCACATATGCAAGAGCCCGCAGAGGGCGCGAGCCGTAAAAGCACCGCGACTAAAACCGAAGATGAAGACTTGGTCGCCGGGGTTATACTCTCTCATCAGGAACGCATAAACGTCCGCGATGTTGTCAGAGAAGCCATAGCCGAAGGCCAGGCCCCGCACCTGAGTCCACCACTTTCCAACGGCAGTGAGAGCGTTTCTTGCCCCCATCGTCCCGACACCGGGGTGATAGTAGGCGATCTGCTTATCCTGTGCTGATAATGTCCAGTAGAGCTTTACAACATTCGAGTTTGCAGACCCGTACTGATTCCCGGTTCCGTCACAGCAGACTACGATATTTCTCGGCATGTTCGATCAACCTCTAAGACCGGGGACCGAATCGCTCGTGACAAGGCCAGGACTGGCTGGTGCTCGACATTCAGTCCACTATCCTAAGAGGCCAACCACGAGCTGGAAAACAGCTACGATCTTACATCGTTACGCAAAAGGGTTAGGAAAGTATGGTGAGCGCGTGGGGACTCGAACCCTGGACCTCTGTCGTGTCATGTCTTCGCTTTTCTTCGCGTCGTTAAGCTACCTTCGGGTCCTGTGCATCGCCCAGAAATCAGAGCCGGATTTTTCACTCGCGGTCGAACTCGGGCGGGCAATTCTTTCGCTGCGACCGTCGATGCAGTCATGGCGGGAGACGCCCAAGTGCCACCGTTACAGGGGCCACAAACGGGCTTCGGGGAGATCGTAACACTTGCGGTTCTCGGCGCGCTACCCTAGATCGTCGCAACTCTGCTAGTCGGCGATAGAGGCGGATCAGCGGAACTCCGAAATCGTCATAGAAGTATTCCCAATGCATGTCGCGCCGTTTAAGATAAAACCCTTCATTGTCTCGGGCCATGACTCCAGTATAAGAATCTGCTAGTTGTTCAAAACGGGGGCGATGCTGGGCCCCTAAAGCTTCGACCAATCGAGAGCGAACTCGATACGCAAGACCTGGCCTTCCCTAAGGTCGTTGCGGGCGACAGAGAAAATTTCCGGGGAATACTCTTCAATGCCTATGCACTCGGAAGTATCACCGGTACAGAGAGAGGCCTTGGGACGGACCTTGAAAAGGGAACCAGCGCCGGGAATCGAGGAGAAGTCCAACACCAGCCGGGCGTATTGGGTGTCGCGATCCATTCTTGCGGCAACGTCTTCGTGGCCCTGTTGAAGGCCGTTGACGTGGTAAGACACGAGAGCGTAGCTGTGGGACGCCTTGTTCACATTGGCTTGCACCATGTTGTGAATGATCTGTGAGTCTTTGTCGGAGAATTCCACTTTGTCGATCCAGGGGTGTACAGGGCGCGGGTCGGCAACACCAGTGGAACGGAACGTGAACGTGAGATCGGCCTGGCGCTTCGAAAAAACGCTCAAGGAGTAGTAGAGCAGCTCGTCATAAACGGGGACTTCCTTACCGAGGCGCTCGATGATGCGACTGTAGATGGGTGGCTTGCCGTCTTCCATTTTCGAGAGATGCACAACTTTGATGTACACGACTTTTTCATGGACGAGAACCGCTTCATTCGTGTGCGCGGGAGCCCGAGAAGTTCCGGGAGCCTCCACGAAACGAATGACGATGATACCGGAGATGAGGGCTACAAGGAGACTGGAAAAACCGAGAACGAGGGGCAGAGTTCGATCCTGCTTCAAGCCGTAGGAGGTGGAGACACCGCCAAACAAGACGAACAGAACACAAAGGCCGAAAATGAGAACGTAGGGAGGCCGGTGCAAGGCGTCGATGATCTTGGAGAGAAGCGAATCCTTGAGGGCATTGTCGCTGGGCTGCCGGCCTTGCCCGACGGTCGAGCTTAATTGTCGGCGGCGACGAGGTGGCATTTTTGATCTCCCTATGGTCATGTGGTAGGCCGGTAAATCCGGATTGTCATTCGGCATTTCGGCCCCATCCGAACCCCTTCACCAAGCTGTAGCCTTACACGTGCAGGACTATTCCTTCAAGTCGCCCAGAAGATATCTCTCTCGTAGAGATGCCGTCGTGTGCCAACGCTTGTCAATCTCCCTCATGATCTGCTCGGCCCGCAGATGCGTAACGAAATCATTCGACCAGCGCAAGAGCGGAGGGCGAACTGATTTAGGGTTTCCCGTATTTGCAGGATTGTACAGGCTTCTAACGTCTCGGTGTACCCTGGACGAAGCCTAAGCATTTCGGTGTGAAGGGAAATAGCGCAGCAGAGGGGGCTGCTCGGCTGTTTAGGCCAACAAGGCTTTGCAAACAATTAGGCAGCCCCATCAGGCGGCTTCGTGGGCGGACGGAGCAGAGGACCTAATCAAAGGGCGCCCTTATACACCCTCCCATCGTCACCTCAGCTGGTTTACAATTCACTGCATGGCTATTAAAGATACCTCTATCAAGGAACGCCGAAGGCACATCAAGACTGAGGGAGCCTTGGTTTTTATTCACACTGGGAAAAACAGTAAACGTCTCCACCTCGGATTTAGGATGACCGAAGCTCAGGAGAGGCGCCTGTATGAAATGCTTCGCAAGCGCTACGGGAAGTAGACCTCTCAATTCCCTCCAATTTCGTTGCAAGAACGCTGAAACTACACGGATGATGCCGTGGCTGCCGGTTTGCCATAGCCAGCCACGAAAGAGACGAGAGCGTCGAGTTAGCCGTTCCAATCGATGGGCTTGGCCGTTACTCGTGATTAATGGTTCTGCACAAGAATCTGTAAGATTGTGCACTCTACGCGGCTCTCCGAAAAGCAATAAATTCGGTCTTAGTGGCTGCCAAACGCTGTGCCTTTAGTAGCAAAAAGTTCACATCTTGAACTAAGGAGTTCGGCGCAATCCACCGACGGCGTGCTAGGTTCAAGCGCAAGGCTCTCCGCCAGGCCCCCTCGGGCGTTTGCGTGTGAACAACTTTCGGCCAAAGTTCGGCAAGCCACCATGCGCCGTGCAGGGATTGGTGCTGATTCGACGTGAACGGGTCAGGAGCGACGTGGGGAGCTTTGCCTCCGAGCATGTCTGATTTTCTGCTTTGATCGACCATTAGCGCGGCCAGTTCCGACTGCGATACCATCCAGCGCAACACAATCTGCGACAGTTGGCTCTCCGATTCCGGTAGCTTCCTCCCACGTCGGAATGCACGCCGGCGAACCAGACGTCACGCACGTCCTGCTGAGAAGTGGCCGGTGGACCGAAAAGGTTTTGGCGAAAAAACGCACGATGTTCATCTGTGGAGATTGCGTGCCGCACGATCCCGAAGTCGGGATTGTGGGTGGCTGTCGTGAACGGAAAACGAACGGCATCGTATACCCAGCCAACCGAACTCACGGTGTCCCACAGACCTACGAAATGCGGCTTGCATTCTCGGGGAACGTTTTTCTGAGATCGGCCGCCACCTCAAAATCGATCGGCTGCCGCTTAAGCATACGGATGGCATATAGGGAATGAGGCCGTCATTGCCTTCCGTGAGAAGTCCGACGGCATGGAGCATCCCACAGAGGGCTCGCGCCGTGTAGGCGCCCCGGCTGAACCCGAAGACATAACGCGGTCTCCGGTTTCAAATGTCTTCATGAGAAACTGGTAGGCGTCTGCCACGTTGTCTGAGATCCCTAGCCAAAGGCGAGACCGATCAAGCGCGTCCACCATTTGCCTGGCCGAGTCAGCGCATTACGTGCACCCATGGTGTCGACGCCAGGGGTGATAATACGCAATCTGCTCCGCGTTCGAGACCAGCATTTTGTAAAGCGTGACGACATTCGAGTTTCGCTCACCGAACTCGTTGCCGGTGCCATCACAGCAGATCACTATGTTTTTCGTCATAGATGCCTCAGTCGCTCAGGTCCAGTAAACCCTTAGCATTTCTTGCCAACTCCAGTTCCTACCCTTCGATTCCGCCGATGGGACCTAACCTCCCGCGCTGTGCCGCCAGTTGGGCCTAACTGCCGCAGGCACGGCTATGCGTTAGCTGGTTGCGTGGCGGTCAACGCAGCCGAAATCTGGGCAACACAGTTTTCATCGATCGTGTCACTGCGACCCAGGCCGCGATCTAATTGGAACGCGGCCAATGCGGACAGCGTGCGCGGTCCCACGACGCCGTCGATTGCGCCCGGTTTGTATCCCAAATAGGTCAAGTAAAGCTGCGAGGCACGCACATCTAAATCGGGCAGACTTCCTGCCGAGTATTTCTGGAAGGCGGCGTCTAGCTTGCTGTCATACTGGTTGCCCTTATAGTCCTTGCCGTTATAACCGAGAGCAAACGATTGCCAGTCATGAGCCTGCAAGGCGAGGTCAAGCTTTTTAGTGCGAAGAAAGTTCGCAACGGCGAGAAGCTGCTTGTCCTCGGACGCGGACATAGCAGCCACCATATCTTCCACATCCTGGAATCCGGCTATCGCGTGGTTCATGCCCATAACCTGACCGATACCCCAAGAAGCGCTCTGTAAGGCGGCGATGCGGTCCTTGCTTATGGCGAGGTCCAGCCGATCGTACTGGTGTGTTCCGCGCGGGCCGTACCCGCCAGGTTCGGGATCGCTGATATCGCCGTCGTCGTACTGGCCGTTAGTGAGGCGATGAAAGATGTGGCGCTCAAAAAGAATGGTCGGACGACGATCCGAGAGGTATCCGCAGCCGGAGGTTTCGACCGCCAGCACGGTCCAAATTTCGGCTGCTTGGACGCCCACTCGGTTGGCCACGCTGTCCAAGCCAGTGCGCGACAACGCCTGACTATCCCCTTGAAATGCAAGCGTCGTCATTTTCGTGCCTCCATGAACTCACAGATCGCTTCCCGAATAGATGGAGATCAAGCCGGGAGGCTCGTTTTTTACGTCCCTTACGACGATCCACGGATGTTAGATCGCAAGCATCCCCATTGACTCTCGAGAGGAGTTATCTCGGAGTCCTTCCTGTGGCGTCCTAAGTGCAATTCGTGGCCGCATTCTAGACGATGATATTTGTGGCGGTGACCGTATTGCGACTGGGATTGCGCTCGCTTGTATTTCGCGAGGCAGAAATTCGAGCAAAACCGCGTGCGCCCTTGCGGCAGAGGTGCTTGACATTCAATGCACTTTAACTGTGGCAGGGTCTCCATGGGTGGACCGACGATCTCCAGAATTTAGTAATACTTGATCGGTTCGTCAAGGGTCGAACATCAAATCAGCGCTTGTTCTGCAATCTCAAGAGGCGCCACCAGAGTTGTTGAAAACAATGTAACGCAGTTCTCTGACGACTCTATGGTTGCGGGCAGCCGGTCGCCACCCACTTACAAAACCGGCTTCAACAATGCCTCACGTCGATCCGACCGCGTGCAGACTCGATCCTGTCGCATGAGCGGCCAGAACGGGATCGTGTTTGCCTTGGTTCTCGCAGAGTTGCGACCTCGGACTCCTCCATTATGATCATTCCCGCGAAAATACTTCTCGCCCACAGGCTCGGGCCCCTATTTCTCTCGCTCATCAGCGCGTTCCGCAATTTGTTCTTTCAGCGACTTTCCTTTCTTTGGATCGGCTGGTTCGGGTTGTCCCCGCTTCAAACGATCAATGTGATCGCGCAGCCTTTTTGCCCGCTCAACTTGTCCCTGCTCGATATGGGGTTGTTGATCTTCCGGCATGAAGAAAACCTCTTTTTCAAAAGGAGCCACCCCGAAAGGTGGCCCCATCCATTCCTTTATGCTACATCGCGCCGCTTCAGCTTTTGCACGTAATTTCGCAATGTCTTCGCGCGGGCCGTACTGGCCTTCACCAGAGGAGACCCAACGGCCGCAGCCATTGCCCTGGTCATCGCAGGCTTAATGCGGTAGAGCTCTTTTTGCCTGTCCTTTCGGACGGCAAGATCCACCAATTCACGCAAGCTCCGGCCGTTGGTCGACTGGATGACACCCAGATCACGCAACCCGGTTTCGCCGTTCCTGACGACGAGCTGATACCAGTGATTGTCCACTGGATTGCCGAGGCTCACGTAGCCACCATCCAGCACCGTGTGCGGTGCTTCGATACTGCCTCGGAAGCTGTATAGAGCTCCGGTTGAGCCATTCGGGTCGTAATAATGTGCCGTGATAAAGTCCGATACTTTCACTCCGTTCACGGTATAGGCTAACTGGTCGCTCTCGCATGGATCGCAGACCTCCACGAGGTAGATCACCCGCTCGAATCCCGAAACCGGATCAGGCGAATCCGGAGGAGGAGACCCGGCAATGGTTCTGTTCCCGAAAGGGTCGGCCAACATCTCGAGAACCTCGTGGCTCGATGTCAGGGTCCAAGTGTCATCGGCCTGGACAAGTGAAAAGGGTTGCCCGTTATCGTCCGTGTGAAAGCCAGCTGCTCCGGGTTGATTGATGTCGTCGCGAATGATCACGGGCCAGTAATCGACTGGAACGGATTCCAGTTGGTCAAAGGCGCTGACCGTGGCGTCAACCTCCCAGAGTGGACCGAAATCGCGGGTGACCTGCTTGTTCAGGGCCGCCGCCACGATTGAAACCTGGGAAAAATCAACCACGGGCGTTTCGGACACTAATGCGATGTTAGCGGTTAAGGCGCTCATAAGGAATCTCCTTATCTGAGTAACACTTCATGCTGTTCCAGCTATTCTGAAACGTTGAGTTTATGAGCTTGCAAACGAGGTATCTAGCCTTCTAGGTGAAGACATCCCCCGGATCAGCATCGTTTCCGAGTAATCGTGGAATGAATGATCCGTTCTCGCTGTTGGATCCCGGCGTCGTAGGATCGAAAGGGAATTGTAAGACAAAACCGAGAGCGAGTTACAAGTAAAATTTTAACTTGTACAAATCTGCAGTCAGGAAAAATGACAAATAAATCTACCACTGAGACGTTCCTAGCGTATGATGAGCCGGTCCAATAACGGAGCTCGGGGAACACCATGGATTCAATTCTGGCGAATTCGTGGAGTGAGAGAAGGCCCGATGGATATGATGCCGTCGTGGTCGGCTCAGGGTATGGCGGCGCCATCACGGCTGCCCGTCTCGCCAACGCAGCCGTAAGCCCCAAGCTATCGGTTTGCATTTTGGAGCGAGGTCAAGAATGGCCGGTCGGCGAATTTCCCGACAATCTAGGAGACATTCTCGGCAATGCTTACTCCGCTTTGAATCCGCTGGGACTCTATGAGTTCGATGTGTTTCCCGACATTGCAGTCATCAAGGGAAGCGGCCTCGGCGGTACGTCCCTGGTGAACGCAAACGTGGCGCTTCGCCCTGAGCCGGACGTTTTTGCGACGTGGCCGTCCGCCTTAAGGCAGGCCGCTCAGATCGGCGAGACCAAGCCCGGCTCGTTGTGGAACTATTACAAGCGCGCGGAACAGACGCTGGACGTCTCTCCCCACTCAACCGGAAGCAGTCTAAAAAAATTCCAGGCTCTTAAGAAACGCGCTGCGGAATTGGGCCAACCGGTTGAGACTCTCCCCCTTGCCGTCAATTTCCAGAAGGAAGGTGTCGAAGTCTACAGGGGCAACGGCAAGAGTATTGTCAAACACAAATGCATCGACTGTGGCGATTGCGTTACCGGTTGCAATGTCGGTGCAAAAAACACGCTGTACATGAACTACCTGCCGCTCGCGAAGAGCGGCGGCGCACACATTTTTACCCAGGCGGAGGTCGATTATGTCGAGAAAGGGAACGATGGGCGGTGGAGTGTCCACGTAACGCATCGCGACGATGCTCTCTCATCAGACGAGACAACGATCAGCGCCAGGACTGTAATCTTGGCAGCGGGAGCATTGGGGTCGCCCAAAACCTTGCTGCAATCGCGTGACAATGGTCTTCTCCTCAGCCCCGCGTTAGGCAGTCGTTTTGGCGGTAACGGTGACTTTTTTGGCCTGGCTTATAACTCAAACCAGGTTACCGATATCCTCGGCTGGGGCAATCACCGCAAGGATCCGAGCGCACAGGTCGTCCGCGCCGGTCCCAGCATTGTGGGGTTGGTGCGATATAACGACCAGGCCCCCCCCGACAGGCGCTTCGTCATTGAAGATCTTTCCATCCCGCGAGGTTATCGGGACGCTGCCGCTTTGGCCTTTCGTGTCCTGCCGGGCGCTGTCGCAGGCAACCAGGACCCCGCTCAGGCGCAGGAACGACTCGATAACGATGCTCTCGGTGCCGATCCAAAGGGTGCACTGAACAGCTCCATGCTTTATCTCTGCATGGCACAGGATGATTCTGGCGGGACTCTGTCCCTCGACGCACTTGGCAATATCCATATCGACTGGCCCGATGCAGGCGTGGAGCCTATCTTCAAGCGGATAAACCAGGAGTGCCTGGCCCACGCCACGGCTCTTGGTTCCTGCTTCATTGAAAACCCGCTCTGGAAG
>Ga0209804_1002089_pt1 | contig 12334 bp, 10 predicted proteins | sample GraSoiAngelo_139_FD_185896 | JGI IMG/M metagenome (GOLD analysis project Ga0209804, IMG submission 185896) | Grasslands soil microbial communities from the Angelo Coastal Reserve, California, USA - 14_0929_12_20cm (SPAdes) (version 2) | ecosystem: Environmental > Terrestrial > Soil > Grasslands ... | reverse complement strand
TCGAGCAACACAACAAGGAACCCAAACCGTTTATCTGGACAGCCAAGGCCTCGGATATCCTGGAAAAAGTGAAACGCGGACGAGCGGCCCTCAATAAACGACCATCTGTGTGACGCACTACACTAGTTGGCGGCGTTCTGGCAATGTGCGGAATAGTTGGCTCGCTTTGGAAGTTCTGGCCCCGCACTGCAAAAATGGAACACGTATCGCTCAAAATTGAAGCGTTACACCTGAGCAGGGACGAATTATTAAAACGTATGCCGAAAGAGGAGGCCATTAATCTCGTGCAAAACATACTACGGACAATGGAAGGGTCCTCGAACGCTCCCGATATTCCCGCCACCAAAATCAGAATGGAAAAACTCTTGGAAGAGTTGAAGCGGTCTTAGGCCACAAACTTGCGTACTCCGCTGGGCGTCAAGTCTCTCGCGATTCTGGCGAGCCGCTAGGATTTTGCCTTGTTTGCCCAACCCTTGTAACGGTCTGAGCATCCTCTAGATGCTTAAGTTATTGATAATATTCGTGGTTGCGCCAAAGTGATGCTTCGTTACGACAAATTAGCGGAAAAAAGACGGACGCAGGAAATGCCAGGCACACTCCTGATTTCGCCACAATTCATCTGCTGCCATAGACACAGATACACACGAAACAAACATCAAAATATGTATGTCTATGTATATGGCAGCAGGTCGAGAAAATGAAACAACTCGTGTTGATTCTGAACGACTTGTGAGCATCCATCTGCTGCCACTTCATCTGCTGCCACGTGCTCAATTTTGACGATTTTTCGGGCATTTGGCAGCAGATGGATTGGAAGCAAGTGGCAGCAAGTCGAATCGGGTCTGAGCCAATTCCTTCCTCTGCTACCTTCTGTCAAAATCCATTTGCTGCCAATTCACACTTTAGGCGGCTGGAAGCCACATTTCGTCCTCGTAAGGCGTCGGAACCCACTTCTCATACTTATGGCCGTTTCCTGCCGCGACGGCTACCTGTGTGACGTGCTCAGACATGCTCTTCCAAGCACGCTCGAAGGTGTGTAGCTCGTTATCGCGGAACGCATGGGTCATGGTCTCGAAGTCACGGATAGACCTTGCTACTTGGGCGACGGCCTTGCCGCTATTCAACTCACGACGCATCACCTCGACAATCGCCTTAATCTTGCTGGTGTAGAAGCCGACCCGGTCGGGAACCTCGCCTGTGAAGCAGACTTGGCGGATAACCATTTGGCGTTTGAAAATCTTAATCGCCACATCCAGGTCTTCCGGCTCCGCGACGGTGACCCCGCGCCCGAACGCTGCCATGTACATATCCAGCATCAAGTACTTCTTGAAGCGAACTTTTCGGCGGACGTCGCCCGGCTGACTCTTCCAAAAGTCCTCCAGCTTGGACTTGGTGTCCGAAGAAATCGTCATCTTGCAATTGAAGTTCATCGCTGCAATCTTCGAGTGCAAAGCAACGATTTCAGACTGCTTGATTTCAGGCAGGTCACCTGCTTCGATGGGTCCGCTAAATTCGGGATACAACCTATCAAACAACCCAAGCTTTGTTCGCCCGGCGAAGGCGCTCATAAATGCTGGACCGTCTTGCCCACACGCATAGACGCTCAAACGAGCGTTGTCGTGTGTCTTTGATGACTTCTGCTTACCGCGCTTCGCCAGGACACGGCTAATATGATGGCTATCGGCCAACTCGATGATGGTGTCGAGAATTTCGGGATTTTTCTTCTCCCCAGCTTTGTGCCCCAACGTCGTGACTTCATCGATATAGCAGACAATAGGTAGTTCGTTTGGCGGTTCAAAGAACGCGTCCTTCAATCCTGCGCCCGAGTCCGCGCTGTAAATGATTTTCAAATGTGGCTTTAATTCAGTCAGTTCTGGCGGGTTCAGAACCTTTTCGAATGTACGACGCCACGATTCTCCCTTGGACGTGCCAGTTATACCGATAGCCACTCCGTAGTAGGAAGAGTCACAATCTAGTCCTTCAAACGTGACCTTTCCTGCCATGCGAGCACCGAGATAAACCTTCGCATTCAAGAACGCAAACTGCGGAGGAATCGTGGTTCCACCGACAGCCACGTTAACGATGTCGCTGTATATTCCTGTGATTACCGATGAATTGAACTCAGGAATCTGGTTTTCGTCCGATAGGTCAATTGTGGAAGTTTCGCCTGCTGGAGCAACCACAATCGGCGTTGGCTTCTCAGCAAACTTCTTTGCTGTCTCCATCGCCTTTGCAATTGTGTGCTCCGCCAGCCTATCCCACTTCGGGCGATACAGCGTGGATTCCCGAAAGTCAGAGTCAATCTGCTCCGGGTCGTCGCCATGCTTCATCGCAAGCAGCGTAGCCAATGACATATCGGCTTCGCTCTGTGACGGAGCCTCAACCTTACCGCCGTCATCTTCAATCACAAATGGACGGTTGCTGGTAATCTTCCCATTCATCAGAACATACAACTTGCTTGCAAGAATTAGGTTTGGTTTCTTCGCGTAGACCACACTGCTACCGCCATCATCTCCTTTAAACGATGCAAACAGCGCACGTTTCTCAGACGGGAATTCTCGGTTGATGTGTCCACACAGCTGATGAGCCTGCCCAACATTTGCAGACTCCATCCCCGATGCAGTGCCGACACGCTTTCCTGTTACCGCGAAATAACGACGTTCGGAATAGCACTCGATTCCAACCTTGTCGCCAAATCCCGCAGCCGTGGCAATCGAGAATCTACGAGCACCATCTGGGAGCTGCCCGATGGCATAGACGCGGACGCCGTAGCCAGATGGAGTAATCTCCGTGTATGCGCCGAGCGTATTGATAACACGCTGCGCCCATTCTGTGATTTCCCCGGTCGCCGGATTGCGGCATCCATCCAAATCAAAGCCGACGAAGCTGCCGTCAGTCATGATTCCGACGCCTTCGGCCTCCGAAATCACCGCATTGTTAACGACGTCTTCGTATTTGTTCCATGTTGCCGGGTCAGTGCTTGACGCCTTGGTACCGTTTAACTGGTACGGAACCTTCGTCAAACGCCCGTCTGCTTGCTCCAACTTCCAGCGTACCCAATTCGGCTTCTGCTTCAACTCAATCGGCACAAGCGGAAGCGGGTCTGACTGAGCCTCGTAAATCCTTCTTACGAGCGGGTCATTGTAGTTGGATGGGTCAAGACCCAAATCTTCGTGGCTGACCGTCGCAAGATTGGTTTCTTCATGCGCAGGGGTCCGCCATTCACGTGCCGCAGCCTGCGCAATCGCAGCTTTCATGCGTTCCAGAAGGTCATCGCTCATGAACGCACCCTGAGTTTCGCGCTGCTATCGCCGCTTCGATTTCTCTTTTGACGTTCTGGATATGCCTGCTCAACCCTTCTAGGTTCTCGAAGATGAGCCAGTAGTGCATGTCGACTGCGGGAACTAGCCTCTGCTCCAACGGCTGCTGAGTTTCTCTGTCGAATACTTGGACTCGATAAAGTCCGGGAGAGGCCAGTCCTAAGAACTGTCCACTCCATCCGATTGTTTGGGGATTCGGCTTTCCGACTACCCTATCACTTGTTTTACGGGAATCGCTGTAGAAGAATTTTCCAGTCAGCGTCCCAATCGCTTCCTTGTTCACAACTATCTCTTTTCGACTGTATTTTTCCCCGCTGACCGTCGATAGTCAGCAGGTTCCACCTTCTTTCTGGCTTAAGCCCTTGAAATGTCCGAAGACTAGAATGGGCAGAACCAGCGGAAGCCATCCGCCGGGTCTTTACTGCGATACCTTGTGAAGTTTTTCTATAGCAGCAACCGCATTGAGCAATTCCGCCTTTGCCGCACTTGTGGCATGAGCTTCTAAGTGCTCAACATCTTTGTTTGTTCCCCCCTCATCCTACGCACAAAGTCTTAACACTTGGGTACGCAAGTTGTTGAAAATACACGGCGAGATTTATCTCGCCGTGCAAATCTCGCCCTGATTTATTAGGCCGCGGTCGCTTCGGGAGCAAGGGCTGGATTTTTTCCCAATCTCCTTCCGCAGACGGCTGGCGTACACGGACAGGGTTTCAACGGGTATTCCCGATTCATTTGAGACCTGTAGGTTTGAGCGTCGGCGGTAGACAATCTCGAACACGGCTTTCTTCATCTCGGAGTCCCACCGTTTCTTCGCTAACGCCTGGCGAACCTGTTCATTGGTCAGACCACCGCCGACTTTAGTGCGGCGTCCCGGCGCAGCAGGAATGTAGGGATGCACAACGGAGGCAATCGATGCCCCACGGCGGTCAACGGTACGCAGCCAAGGTTGATGAGCCTGTACCATCGCTGCGAACGCTGCACTGCCGTCATAGCCCAACTGAGAAACCAAATAGGTCAGATAACCCAAAGATGGAAATCTGGATTGCAGTCGGACCCGTCGTGCTTTATATGGACGGCGTTCGCCCACCCAATGCGGAGGGGGAAATGCTGAATGCTCCCCGGCTTCGGGTTCAGGCGGAGTAATCTCCCTGACTTTTGAAAGGGCGGTCATGTGCGGTGCCGCCCTTCCGCACGTTCCGCCCAACGCTGGAGCGTCGTTCGACGCAGATACAACTTGCGTCCGACTCGGACAACTGGAATTTCGCCTGTAGCAATAAGACCGCGCAACTGCCAAACGGTCAGACCGCTGACAGACGCTGCGGCCGGTAAGTCGAGCAGGATTGAGTTGCTTGCAGGTTCCATGATTTTCCTCTTTCGAGGCGCATCGATTGGACCACCGTGGAGATTCTTGGGAAGAACCCCTCGGTTGGTGGAGTCAGCTTTCGCTGCTCGCTCTTGATGCCCTACAGATTCAGATTCAACTACGCGGACGGGTCCAGACATGAAAAATGCCTTCCAGTTTGAATTTGGAAGGCACTGCTACCGGGTACCGCCCTCTTCACATGGCACCCGGTTCTAACTACGGCATGTGAAGCCCGTCCACCTATCCTTTTTGGATAGCGGGGTATTTCCAAATAAGTATACACCTAGTTCCGGTACTTGTCAAGTGGTTATTTTAGCAGTTTTAGCAGTTGTTTGCCCTCGTTTGGGACCGTGGTACGTCAGTCCTATTGCCGCAAAAGTCTTCTGCGTGAGAATCTAGCGCGTCATGACACACACGCAGATTCTTGAACTTCCTAAGAAGCGCGGCTCATATGGCGAAGGCTCTTGTTACCAACGTCAGGACAACAAGCGTTGGGAGATTTCCTTCTATGACAATGAGGGTCGCCGTCGTCGTCAGTCATTCAACACCGAGGCGAAGGCTCTCAAGGCGTTGAACCGTGCTCTGACCTTGAAGGAAGCCGGGAAGCTGGACGAGCCGGAGACCCGCGTCAGGGTCGATGCGCTCGCAGAGGCATACTTGCGGTATCTCAAAAACTCCAAACCCAAGTCGCACCTTTGGGCAGACCGAACCTGGAACAAACATCTGAAACCTTTCTTCGGCGGTAGGCTTGCGGGTCGTGTTGGCACGACGGAACTAGACAAGTACATCGAAGAACGAAAAGACGGTGTTGAGGAGTCACGCATTCTGAGCCTCAACAGCACAGTAAATCGTGAACTCGCCATCCTAAAGGCCGCGTACAACCACGGTGCGCAATTGGACCCGCCGTTGGTTTCCCGTGTTCCAAAGTTCCCGAAGAAATTGCGCGAGTCTGACCCGCGTAGCGGATGGGTTGATGATGCTCAGTATGAAGCCCTGCAAGATAACGCCAAGTATGTATGGCTTCGCGGCTTTCTCGCGGTTGCTTTCAACTTCGGCTTTCGAAAAAGCGAACTGCTAGGGCTACGAGTCAAGCAAGTAAGCCTGAAAGAGCGGACGATTCAACTTCTTCCTGGAACAACGAAGAACGACAAGGGACGCACTGTCAGAATGACAGAGGACGTGTACCAACGGCTGACTCCATGCGTGAAGGGTAAGAAGCCCGAGGACCCGGTCTTCACATGGGAGAACGGCGACCCGGTTAAGGACTTTCGAGTGGCTTGGGCCAAAATGTGCAAAGTAGCGAAGGTCAATATTGACCCGCACGATTTCAGGCGCACGGCTGTAAGGAATTTGGTACGCTCAGGTGTGAGCGAGAAAGTTGCCATGCGAATATCCGGCCACGTCACACGTTCCGTCTTTGACCGCTACGATATTGGTAGCGAGGATGACCTTGTGGACGCGGCAAACAAGCTGGAAAGCCGGAGAAGCCAGAGCGTAAGTTCTGCGCAAAATTCCACGTCAGAAAATTCTCAAATTGGACGCAAATTGGTCACAGGAAAGGAGACAGGGACCGAACAGTCTGTAACTCGTTGATTCTACAGTGCGGGAGTGGCGGAACTGGCAGACGCGCAAGACTTAGGATCTTGTGGCCGAAAGGCCGTGGGGGTTCAAATCCCTCCTTCCGCACCAAAGCGTTCCCTCTTTTGCCATTATTTCTTTCTGCCTTTGTCTCTCTATCAACGAAGTCCGCGATACCGTTAGGTCAAATCATCTCTTTCATTTCTTTATAATTTGCGTCCCCAGCCTTGGTGTTTATTCAAGACTGGTCCAGGCGCTGTGGCTTTTCCGTGGTGAAGCCAAGTGGCCACGTTTCGACTCCGACATGGAGTTTTCAACGTCCGGTTCGGGTGAGTTGGGCCGAGAAGGGTACGCGTACGTACAACTCAGAACGTGCTACTCGAAGGAAGAGGCGGGCGTGCCCCCAGCACGGCGCCGGCGAAACCATACCCAAAGTACGACCAGCGCGACGAACGCGCCCGTTGTATCTAGCAGCGAATCATAAGGCGACGCCGTGCGGCTGGCCACAAAGGATTGATGAAACTCATCGGTGACGGAGTATCCCGCTGCAATGAGAAGCGCCGCGATCCCCCAGATCCAGCGCCAACCGGTGCGGTGGGCTCGCACCGCGCGGTAGAGCAGAATGCAATACGCAAAATACTCCGCGAAATGGGCGCACTTGCGAATGACGTGATGGATGAAATCGTACTGGCTTTGCGCCAGCCCCGGTATGAGCCAGCGCAAAATCGGCTCAAAAAACCATTTCGTATGTTCGGCGGAAAACGTGTCCATGGACGCGGTGAATATCACACCCGACCACAGAATGGCCGGCCACCACGCCCACAGCCGCGCCACTCCTCGCGGCATCGGAGTTTTGGCACGAATCTCGGAGAAGCTAGGGGCAGGACGAGGGTTGCGCCACGGTTGCGAGTCCGACACCAGAATTCAACTCCTTTCTATTTTTCTTCTCATGTTTTTTCAGCTTTTACGCTAATTGAGAATAAATCTCCTGATACAAGAAAGGCGCGGCATGCTGTGCCCCACAAAGAGTGAGAAACGACCTTGCGAGGGAAATACCGAGACGGTACAAGACTATTCCATCCGGTAATTGGGCGCTTCCTTGGTGATAATAACGTCGTGCACGTGGCTTTCACGCAGTCCCGCCGCGGTGACGCGAATGAAGCGGCTCTTTTCCCTGAATTCCTTGAGCGTGCTCGCCCCGACGTAGCCCATTCCGCTTCGTAATCCGCCAACAAGTTGATCCGTCAACGCACCGAGCGATCCCTTATACGGCACGCGCCCTTCCACGCCTTCGGGAACGGACTTGCCGCGTTCGCCGGGATCCTGCACCGTGGCATAACGATCCGAGCCTGCTTCCATGGCTCCCGTCGAACCCATCCCACGATACGATTTGAAGGTTCGTCCCTGATAGAGAATCGTCTCACCCGGCGACTCTTCTGTTCCCGCGAACAAGCTTCCAATCATCACGCAAGAGGCGCCCGCAGCGAGCGCCTTCGAAATGTCTCCCGAATACTTGATCCCGCCGTCGGCAATCAGGGGCACATCCGTGCCTTGCGCCGCACGCGCCGCTTCCATGACGGCCGTCAACTGCGGCACGCCCGCGCCCGTCACCACGCGCGTGGTGCAAATGGATCCCGGCCCGATACCAACCTTCAAACCGTCCACGCCGAGCGAAATCAGCTCTTTCGCGCCTTCGTAAGTCGCGACGTTTCCCGCAACCAGCTGGATTTCCGGCAGCCTGTGACGAATAATCTTGATCGCTTCCATCACGCGAAAGGAATGCCCATGTGCCGTGTCAATCGCCAGGACGTCCACTTTGGCTTTGGACAATTCCACAGCTCGCTCGAGAAAATCTCCCGTGGCTCCAACGGCTGCCCCCACTCGTAGCCGCCCATGCTCGTCCTTTGCCGCGCGCGGATATTCCAGCTTTTTCTGAATGTCTTTTACGGTGATTAGTCCTTTGAGATTGAAGTCCTGATCTACGACCAACAATTTCTCGATGCGATGCTTCTGCAGAATGCGCTCAGCTTCGTCCAGAGTCGTGCCCACGGGCACAGTCACGAGATTTTCTTTGGTCATCACCGAACTGACTAACTGCGAATGATTTTTTTCGAATCGTAGATCGCGATTCGTCAAAATCCCTGTCAGGCGCGAGCCGCGCGTCACGGGAAGCCCGGAAATCTTGTACTTGTTCATGATTTCCAGCGCCTGCCGGATGGTGATGTCCGGAGAAATCGTGACTGGGTCGACGATCATCCCACTTTCCGAACGCTTCACGCGGTCCACTTCTTCCGCCTGCTTTTCGACGGACATGCTGCGGTGCACGATGCCGATGCCGCCTTGCCGTGCGAGAGCGATCGCCAGCCGTGACTCCGTGACGGTATCCATGGCCGCGGACGCCAACGGCACATTCAACTTCACTTTGCGGGAAAAATTCGTGGTGGTATCTACTTCCGTCGGCAAAACCGTTGACCGGCCGGGCAAAAGCAGCACGTCGTCAAAGGTGAGCGCGTCGGGGATCGAACCGTCGTTCATTCAAACCTCGCATTCAAGGATTGGCCCCCGGGAAAAAGGCGCCATAAGCGAAGCAGCCCAGCGGGTGCCCGCTGGGCCGTCAAACCAACACATCAGAATCGTAAAAATGGGTCACGGGTGAATGTTCCATTCTAGGGGGAGCGCCACCCTCGGTCAAGTTGAGACGCCAATGCCAATGCCTCAATGCCTCAATAAGGCGCGTCATCTCTGCTATTCTCGACCTGTAAAGATTTTGAGAAAAATAGATCATGATTCCAGAATTCGAGCCCCATCCTTTGCTAAAGAACGGCCATGCCATGACTATCGCCGCCGCTTTGGTTCCGCGTCGTTTCAAGATTCCGCCCGCAGAAGCGCGACGCTTTCAGGTGGACAAGGATTCCTGGCTCCTCGGGCATTGTCATTGGCAGTCAGAAAAGAACAAACACGTGCCCGTTCTCGTCCTCGTGCACGGCCTCGAGGGCTCAAGCGATTCGAATTACATGCGTGGCATCGCCGAAAAAGCGTTTCACCAGGGCTTTCACGTCGTCCGCCTGAACCAACGCAATTGTGGCGGAACCGAAGCTCTGACTCCCACACTTTACAATTCCGGAATGAGCAGCGACTACCGCGCCGTATTCCAAGAACTCTCCAGCGGCGACGGCTTTGAACAAATCTTCTTCGCCGGATACTCGATGGGAGGCAATCTCGTCACCAAAATGGCGGGAGAGTTTGCCGCCGCCCCGCCCAAGGCTCTGCGCGGCGTCGGCGCCGTCTGCCCCGCCCTGGATCTTGCGGCCTGCGCGGACGCACTAGAACGTAAAGAAAATCTTCTCTACGAACGCCACTTTGTTTCCGGTTTGATGGATCGCTACGCCCGCAAGCAGAAAATGTTTCCGGACCGCTACCCGCTCAACGGGCTTGTCCCCATTCGAACCGTACGCCAATTCGATGATGTCATCACCGCGCCACAATTCGGCTACCGTGACGCCCAGGACTACTACGAGCATGCCAGCGCCAAGCGCGTCGTCGCGCAAATCCACCTTCCCGTCCTCCTGATCACCGCTCAGGACGACCCGTTCGTTCCCTACGCTTCTTTCACGGCCGCAAGAATCAGCGACAATCCGGCGATCCGTCTCATTGCCCCGCGACACGGCGGTCATTGCGGATTTATTTCGAAGCGCCCCGGTCGAGAGCGCTTCTGGGCCGAGCAGCGCATCATCGATTTCTGCCAAGCTCACGGTGCCGTGTGAACAACGCGATTGCCGCCACCCTCTTGGATAGCGGCATCACCTCTTCGGCTCAATAAGCAGTGATCCCCATAGCCACCGTCGTTTGGTAGTTCGCCGCGGAACAGTAATGATAGGTGTACCCATTCGCGTCCGGCCCGATGTCGGCACAAGAAGTTGGCACGACATTCGACTGTAGCGTGCCATTCAGCGGGGCGCTTACCTGCGCCGCCAGCGTATTGCCCGAAGCGTCCTGCGACGCAATGCTCGACCCCCAGGTACTCCCCAACGGAAGCAACGTTCCCCATTGCGTCTGGGTCGAGGTGTTCCAGGCATAGAAGTCGGCCGGATTACTGCAATTGTTCCACCAGGAGCACTGATACCCGTGCGAGAAATAAGTCACGTCACCCGCTTCCCGTTGCACTCCGACAAACTGCAAAGAGTACAGCGGGTTCCCCGCGCTGTCCCGGTATTGCACGTAGCCGATGTAATCGAAGTGGTCGGTGACAAAATTGCTGCCGTACTGCGCGACCACGCTCGCCGCTGTGGAGTTGCAAACAGGAAAAGGAACCACCGCGAGAGAAGTTCCAATGGCATTCAAGCCCTTATCCGTGAAGGAAATCAGCTGTGTTCCGTCCATGCTCTCCGTGTAAGAAATGTCCACTGGAAGTTGCCACGCGGCTGCGGTCGTACTCCCCATGCACCCATAATCTTGGATCAGGGTCGAAGCGCCCTGAAGGTGAATGGAGCTCCCGGAGGTGTTCGAGTAGCTGAAAACCGTGGCTCCCTGATAGGTAACCTGGTAAGAATGTGTTTGCTGGCTGGGAGAATTCACGTTGCTATCCAAAAAGATTCCTGTGGCGTGCTCCGCGTTGTTGGTGGAAATGGTAATCGTGCCCGACGCTGTATTGTTGCTGAGGTCCCAGTCTCCCGGAACCGGATTCGCGGCAGTCACTTGAATAGCGTGCGTACCCGCGCCGCTAAATGTATATGAGAACTCGCAGGTCACTCCTCCTCCCGCGGCTACATAAACGCTGTTGACCTGATCCACGGTGTTGCCGTCAACATCGAGCGTGCAAGCAGTCGTGGCTCCCGAGTCTCCATTCAGCTCGGCGATATTCGCGCGAATGTTCACCACCTGCTGGACGATGGCCGTTTCTGGGAACGTCAGGTTTTGCATGGCCAGGTCGGGCCGCAGTTTTACCGTCGTATACGCCGTCACAGGGTCATCCTCGGGAAAGCCGGTGACGTAACTCCGTACCTGGATTTGCTCACCGCGATATAAAGACGGCCAGGTAAAACTGTAATATCCCGCAGGTGTCGCGAGATGACTGAAATATTTCTCTAATAGCGCCACCCCGGATGGGGTGAAAGGCTCAAATCGTACTGAGGCAAAACTGCCCGGAGGGGTGGTGTTGGAATCCAGCTTTCCCGTGGTGAGCTCCACGGTGCTGTTGTTGTCTTTGCCGAGTAAGGCGCGGGCGGTTACGACGGCGGAGTTGCTTTCCCCAACGCCGTCGGGGACGCCGCTCTCGCGGTAGTGAAGTGAACTACTGATGGCGTAGCTAGGAACGGTGCTCTGGCCCCACACCCCCATCGGCATGGCTCCCAGAAGTAAGATGAGGGATACAAAACGCTTCGCGGAAGTATGCACACCGCCATGGAACAGGATCACGGGACACCTCAAGTCTGTTGAAATGATTTCCGGGCTATAGAAAGGAGGCTGGACGCAGGGCCCACCGATGCTAGTGATTCACTACCGTGCGCAGCAATCGAGTGAATTGTTGAAACTGGGTTGCGAGATACGCGCCAAGAAGACCGGGTGAAATCCTGACTCCAACGAGGTTAGCCGAGGTTTCTCGAGCAGCGTGCCAACCGCAGTGCTTCCTCAGCGCGTCCCGGTATCGTAAATGACGTGCAGCTCTGCGATGCGTGCTCGCGTAACTCGACTTAGCCGAGCGGCTTCTCCAGGGACATGGCAAATCCCGGAGTCAGGAGCTGCGCCGGGCCGCTTTCCGTAATCACCATGTCGTCCTCGGACCGCAGTCCGAACTCGCCAATAAGGTATATCCCCGGCTCATTGGAAAACGTCATTCCGGGTTCAAGCACCGCCTTGCTCCCACGCACGAGATACGGATGCTCGTGGCCGTCGAGGCCAATCCCGTGCCCCAGCCGGTGCGTGAACCTCTTGTAGTCTGGTCCAAATCCGGCATCGGTGATCACTTTCCGGGCCGCATCATCCACCGTGCCCGAGAGCCGGCCCGCGCGCGCGGCATCCAGCGCCGCATCCTGTGCCTTGCGCACAATTTCAAAAACCCGGGCCACTTTTTCCG
>Ga0209804_1002087_pt1 | contig 12344 bp, 9 predicted proteins | sample GraSoiAngelo_139_FD_185896 | JGI IMG/M metagenome (GOLD analysis project Ga0209804, IMG submission 185896) | Grasslands soil microbial communities from the Angelo Coastal Reserve, California, USA - 14_0929_12_20cm (SPAdes) (version 2) | ecosystem: Environmental > Terrestrial > Soil > Grasslands ... | reverse complement strand
CTGGCAGGAATTCCAGAACCGTAGTTCGCAGAGCACGTTGCATTCCACGCTAAGGTCCACGTTTGGATAGCTTTGTCCTCAAGCAAAGAGAGGCAAGAGCAAAAAGAGCGAACAAAAAAGAAATGTCCTGCACAGTTGGGCAATCCTGAGACGGCTAGGAGAGCACCGTTCGACCCTAGAGGATCTCCCTAAAAGCGCGCTAGCCACCGGTATCGGGGTTTCCGGAGGCTGGCCGGAGATGCCAACTAGAACAACGACAACAGGGGAGTCGGGTGGATCTTCAGCCCGTGGTTGTATTCGACAAACCCCATGCGCTTCGGCTTTCTCATGAAGCCGTTTACGTGGGTGCGGCTCGTGCCGATCATTTCGCCAAGCATTTCTTGCGATACCCGGGAAAGTGGCACTTCGTCATCCTCGTTCTTAAGGCCAAGCTGAGAGAGAAAAAGAAGTGCCCGAACCAGCCGTCTCTCGGTGTTGTCGAAGAGCTAGATCCACCACCTGTTGCGCGATGGGGATGTTCCTGGCCAACAGAAAGGTGATGAAATATTCTGAAAAGGCTCGATCGCTGCGAAGCATCTCGTCTTTGCGAATGACTCAGAGCCTGGCTGACTCCATAAGCCATAAGATGACCTCGTTCCTCTGGAAAACCAGCAGCTTTCTGGGCAATCCTGTGGAATCAAGAAATGATTCGACATCGGATCCCGCTTTGCTCCCGGCTGCGGCTACGGAATTTCGAACTGCAACTAACGGCGCTGCGCTTTTCTTTGTTGCGGCCGAAGCGCTGACTGGTTCGCTTCTGCCAAGATCGCTCATCTGCAGCCTGCTTCCTGGCTACTGCGCCGGGGCAAGTACAAAGCGCTCATTTTGATGGTTCCGTGTATCGGAACCATCATGACGCAATCCCATTCTCATTCAGCGGCTGTCAACAGCTATATGATTGTGATCACTGGCCGGTGTATCGGGCCGCGCCTGCAGCGCCAATTTAACAGATCGAGTCATGTCTCGCATCGAAACCAACTACTTCACGCATGCTTGCGCTCGATCAAATAGTGGAAGGGGAAAATGAGCTATGGTTTTTGCTGTTTTACAGCGAATCTTCTAAACCAGGTTGCGGTATGACAAAGTCTGTTTGCCTGTTGGTCCTGACCAATCAGAGAACTCTTGAAGTGAGATCGCTGTTCGAGCGTCCATCCAATGGATCGCTTCCTTGTTCTGCAGAGAGATAACGACATTAACGATATGAATCGCCTACGAATATTGTTAACCTCAATTCTACTGTTAGCATTCTGCATACCAACTTATGCGGATCAAGCAAGCGCCGAATTCAAGCAGGGCGTGCGAGCCGAGTCGAAGAATCAGAGCGATGCTGCTTTTGAGGCGTTTAAGCAGGCCTACGCGCTAAAACCCAAAGACCCGAAGTATGTCACTGCCTACCTGCGGGCCCGAACCGCCGCCGCAATTGATCACGTGCAGAATGGCGAGAAGCTGCTGAAGAGCGTCGAATTGGAAAAGGCCCTCGCGGAATTTCAGCGTGCGGTGGAAATTGACGGCACTAATTTTCTGGCGGCAGGAGAGATGCGCCGCACTGCCCTTCTGCTGAAGCGGAAAAACGAATCAGGCGGAAAAAGCTCGGCGAACCAGGAGTCTCAACTGACCCAACAAGCCGAGGACCTGGAAGGTCCTGTGACGCTGGACCCTTCTCCCAATACTCCAATTACTTTGCGAATGACCACTACTGCCGACAACGTGTACAAGACCATCGGCAAGCTCGGAGGAGTTAACGTCCTCTTCGATTTGGACTACAAACCGCAAAAGATCGCAATTGAACTGAACGATGTAAAGATGGAAGAGGCATTGAAGATGGTCGCCATGGAGTCAAAGACATTTTGGCGACCAATCTCTTCAACGGCAATTTTTGTGGCGGCGGACGCCAAGCGCAAAGAGTTGGAAGCGAACGTAATGAAGACGTTTTATGTCCACAATGCTTCGACTCCAGCTGAGTTGCAGGAGGTGGTTGGCACTCTGAAGGGAATGTTGGACATTACACGGATCCAAGTGAATCCAACACACAGCTCTATGACGCTCAGAGGGACACCGGACCAGATGGTTTTAGCGGAGAAATTGCTTGAAACCCTCGACAAACCAAAGTCCGAGGTGATCATCGATGTTGCGGTAATGGAAGTCAACCGGACTCGTCTGCGCACATTGGGTTCGACAGTGCCAACGTCAACGGCGGTCGGACCAGCGGCCGCCGGCGGCGCAGGTACCACCGGTGGTGCAGTCGCCGGCCTCGTACAACTGGCATCGCTGGCTGGGACTGGTTACGTGACTTCGCTCCCAAGCGTTACCTACACCCTGCTCATGTCGGACACTAATACCAAGGTTCTTCAAAACCCAGAGCTACGAGCTCTCAATGACGGAAAGGCTTCTTTAAAAATTGGAGAACGCGTGCCGATCGCTACCGGTTCGTACACTCCCGGGGCGGGTGGTGTCACCATCAACCCGCTGATCAACACCCAGTTTCAATATCTTGACGTAGGCGTGAACATCGACATTACTCCGCACATCCATTCAGACCACGAGGTTACGCTGAAGATGAGTATGGAAGTTTCTTCGGTAACAGGAACCCAAAATATTGGCGGCATTAGTCAACCGACGATCGGTCAGCGCCGTATCGAGCATGAGACGAGATTGGAAGATGGCGAGGTCAATCTGGTGGGCGGGATCTTAGAGGATACCGAAACGCAGTCGCTGAGCGGTTATCCGTGGCTCGCCAAGATTCCAATCTTAAAGTATCTTTTCGCCCAGGAAGACAAAGAACGCCAGCAAAATGAGATTATCTTTGCGATCACTCCGCACATCGTGCGTGGGGAGGAAGTTACCGATGAAGATCTGCGTCTGATTGATGTGGGCACAAATAGCAACATTGGGCTGAGATTTAAGGAATCGGCGCCCGCGAATCCGAGCGGTTCGAATACAACTCCTGCGACTACGCCTGCCCCAGCTACCACGGCTACCCCATCTACGCCGGTTAGCCCGTCGACGCCGGATGCAACTTCGCCACAAAGCCGGCGGCGATAAAGTTACGGTTCGCAGCCGCAGCCTCTGCCTCAGGTACCTGACCCTTCGGGTCGAGTGTTGATCCAACCCATTTCTTATCCTTCACGTGCAAGCGCTTGGAACTGATTCGCGGCGTTTTTGAGTCTCCTTCATCGCCGTCATTTGCCTATATACGTGCTCTGAAATGGGCGAGGCTGGTGGCTTCCTCGATCAATCGGCCTACCGTTGATCACCTGCAGCTGGCACCGCATTAACCCCGCCAACGGGAGGATGGCCGGGAGGGAGTGACGGAGCGGGAGCCGGACCGATCTGAAAACTCCTCAAGGTATCCGCCAGCGAGTGGCTCGGCCCCGAGACCCCAGGGGTCTGGGAGGTTTGGCCCGGGTTGAGACCCGGATGGGAGAAGTTACTGCCGACCGGATCGCTTTCGATCACCGACCAAGCGCCCTCGCGCTTTTCCAATGAGTAGGTCAATTGCATGGCGCCCGGGCCACCTTTCGCGCGGAACTCCACCTGGGCCGTAGCATGGTCGCCTTGCAGGTTCACTTGTTTCACATCAGTGTCGAAGGCTTGCAGGTTCAGCGATCCCTGATGGGCCAAGTGGGCCTGAATGGCGGTTCGGATGCTAGCCTCCGGCCCTTGGGTTTCCGATGCCGCAGGCTCCCCATGGTTCTTACAGCCGACCAGGAGGCTGGCCAAAAGCACCCACAGAACCATGGTTTTCATATCCGGTAGCCTCAGTAGTAGCCCAGCATGAGCATCAGGATCACGTGAATCGATGCCAGTACCGCAAAAGAGTAACTGAACGGCCGGTGGATGATGTGCCAGAGATGCAGCATGCGGTGGGATTTCGACAGGAAGAGGATCTTTTTCGCCAGCAGCGTTTGCTCGCGCGCCATGCTGATGGCCCGTTCCAGAACCGCGTTTTCCCCTCGCCCCAACCCTACCAGCGACCACAAGCGGCGCTCGGACCACAGCATCTTTTGGCGCAGCCGCCAGATCCGCAGCGGAAATCCCACATCAAACAGCAGCATCCTCCCCAAAACCCCCAGCAGCGAAATCGACTGTACTCGTTTCATGTCCGGCAGCCGCAGCAATCCGTCAATATCCCGCGACGACAGAATCCCCGTGTTCTTCAACTGCGTGGCCGTCCGCAGACTCTGTTCCTGAGCCTCCTGAAGCGACAATTCCGCGGAATTCAGGCTCCGCGGTATCTGCGCGTAGATGTAGCGCCCCACTACGCCACTCAGGGCCACCACGATCATGATCCCGTAGGCCACTCCGGCGATCCCGCTGAACTTGAACGAGGAGTGAAAGGTGACGACCACCGGCGCTACCAATCCGAGTAAAACGTGGAAGTCCAGCCAGCGCTTGGAGCTTCCCTGCCGCCCCAGCCAGGCCCATTTCTTACGCAGCGGGTAGAGATAGATAAACAAAAACAGCAGCACTCCGAACAGCCCCAAGCGCAAGCCGATGGCTCCGCTCGGTTTCAGATAATCATGTTTGGGCGAAAGCGCACGCTGCGCCGCAGACGACCAATAGTAACTCAATCCGTACACCAGCATCGCCATCGTGCCCGCTGCAGCCACCAGGTAGGCCAGCCGCAGCCGCACGCGATGCATGCGATCGGGATCCGCTAAAGACCCTACTCTCGTTGGCGTCGTGGGCAGAGTCAGATTGATGCTCATGGCTGTAACACCTGCTCCTGGGTATTCTTTACTGAGAAGCGCTGGGCTGCGACACCTGCTCCGTCGTATTTACGGAGAAGCGCTTATAGGCCGAAAACACGTGCGTGTTGCGCCAGTGCTGATGGCGCGATTCCACCTCCACCGTGGTGTGCGCCGGTAGCCAGTAGGTGCCCGGGACGCTCCGAAAGGAAACCGGCGCATATTCGATCTCACAGTGCATCGTGCGCAGTCCCACGTCTTCCATTTCTGTACCGATCTGAGCGGCAATCTTCTCGATCACTCCACTGCTCGGGTCGATCCAAGCCGTGCCGGAAATCTCCAGAGGATACTCGCGTCCGCGCACCGCCAGGGCCGCCGGCGATCGCGTCCCGGGTATATGCTGGAAATGCACTTCGCTCAGAGCCCCTCCGGTAGCGCTTTCTGGCTTCCCCGGGCGGAATTGGAAACTGCCCGCGTAATACGGATGAAACACCAGCAGCAGCATGGAGAATCCGTTGCTCACCAAAAGCGGCGCTTTCTCGTGAACCTCTTTGTTCGCATCCGCCGCCACACGCGATTCCACCAAATTCAATTCCCCGCCCGTATTGGACAACAACACCAGATAGTCAAAGGCAGACTCGCGTTTCTCCATGGTTTTGCCGTTCTCCGCGATCCTCTCCTGGGTCAGGCGTTCGGTGCAATTGACCTCGGAGATGGTATCCAGAAACGCAGCAACATTGCTGCTGGCGCGGTCCAGCAGTTCTTGAAAGGAATTCCCTGCGCCACCCGCCGCAGCGCAGCACATCCCCGCCCCCAGCAGCACGGCCAGCAATCCTCGCCCTCCCCACCCCAACCTCGTGGCCCCTGCTCTCTTCATTTGCGCTTCCACTTCGAGTCGAATCGATATCCCAACATCAACATCCACTGGTTATAGTTCTGTTGCTGACCTCGGTAGAAGGTGAAGCCTCCCTGCGTGAATAGAGAAGAGCCCACATCATTCTCCACCGTGGCCGTCACGAATCGTGCGCTCTGATTCCCCGCCAGGGTGGAGGTGAAGCCCTGGTCCCCGGCCAATATCTCCAAACGCAGCCGCTCGTTTAGATTTCGCGACAGGCTGGCGGCCCGATAAGAGCCCGAGCCAAACGAACTGTCGAAGTGCGAATAGTGCAGGTCGGCGCGCAGGTCCAGCCAAGGAACCCGCCCAAAAGTCACCCCGTACATCGTGTTGAGCGCCATGCGGCTATCCCCGGTGCGGTTGCTGCGCCCCAGCTCGGTATAAATGGCAATCGCCTTCACCAGGTCCACGCGCACTCCGCCGCTGAAGCCTTGAAACAGATACTTATCGAGCAGACCCGTCCCTACCAGGGTCGCATCGAACGTCGGTATATTCCGGAAGTAGGTGTGGTTGAAGTCCAGTTGCACGCGCTGCACCGGGCTCCAGCGCATGGTGAAAAAGCTGCTGCCGATCCCCGCCCCGGGAGCCGCCACCGCGGCGTTTCCCGCAGGGCTATCGGTCTGCAACGCGCTGTAGAGGGAAAAATTGCGCCGGTAGGAAAGCGAATTTTCAAAGAAGAGAAAGGGCCGATTGACCACCCCACTCAGCAAGCTGATCCCTGCCCCGCTGGTGCTCGAATAGTGAAACGCCTCAAAGCTCCCCCCGCTGAAGTTCACAAATCCCCCGCCAATTTGCCGGTTGGGACTGTAGTTCCAGGAGGTCGGGTCGGGCGTGGAGCCTGCAAAAATCCCCGTGATCACCCCAGAATGCAGGCGGCGTCCCAAATATCCCCCGTCGATGGTGTCCAGGCTGTTGGCCCACGGCAGATACAGCCGGCCGAACCCAGCCACCCAGGCCCCAGTGGGATTGTCGTAGATCAGCCCCAAATGATAGGTGCGGTTGATCAATTGCTGCAGCGTCGTCTGGGAGGCCGCCGAGGTCGAGTTGATGGTCCCGCGATAGTATCCCTGAAAGTTCCAGTAGCTCCCCCCGATGCGGGTGAAGTCCGCACGCAGTACCACCCCCAGATCTCTGCCATTGGCCTGCGAAGCATCCAGGCTGTGCGTGCCGAAGTAATCGAAGCCCAGCCGCCCTTGCATGCGGTTCACCGAGGGCAGCGGCGGCCGCGGAACATCCTGCACCCGGGCCTCTTCATCGAGTGCGTCATCCCCTTCGGTAAAGCTGATCACCGCCGGATACTTCCGCGTGGAACTGAGCGAGTGCTGTTGCACCAGCGCCTGCAGATCGCTATCGGAAAGATAGGCCAAGTCTCCGGCCACCACATCGCGCTCGAGCACATGGATCTCGGTGACCGCGGAGGTCTCGGCGATGCCCACCACTGTCAGTTCGGCGACCATCGCAGCCGCGGACGCGCTGGCTGGCGCCGCTCCATCGGGGCCTGCATTCACCACCACCAACTTCATCCCTTCGGCTATCCCCTCGTTTCGTCCCGCATCGATGTAGGCAGCATCCTGCTGCACGAATTTCACGTGGAAAACCGTCCGCAGACCGGGATTCGGAACGGCCGGGCTAGATCTAAGTTCGGCTGCTGCTCCAGCCGTTCCCGGGATCACTGGCGCAGCGCTGGCGCTGGCAGGTTCTGGCCCTGCTGGCTTCGCGGCATACAAGGCCGCCATGAGCTCGCCGGGAGCAGACCGGACCACCGGTAGTTGGTCCGGCGACTCTGCCGGCCCGACGCCCACAACCCCAGCCGTACTCCGCCGCTGGTCTTCCACCGCACCGCCTGCTGCGGGCGCCACAGGCGTGGCCTGGACTTGCGCGCCCACCGCCACGTTCGCCGCAGAGGCGGGCGTTTCCGGAACCGTACTCCCCGCGGCTTGTTCCGCCGGGGCTCCCTCCGGGATCCGAATCGGAGGCAAGGGCGCAGCAGGGGGCTCGTTCTGTGCCGCACTGCGCGGGCGCGCGGGCTCATTCACCGGCTGTTTCGGCGTTCGCCGGAAGATCCGATCGATCGCTCCTGCCGCTCCCACGCGGGCCGCCGGCACCGGCCCACCCTGCTCTTGCCGCGACTCTGCTTTGGTCACCGCACCGATGTGTAAACCGATGCGCTGGCCCTCCGTCGACAGGCTGTAGAGATGAAGCTGGCGCATGGTTACGGTGATTCGCGTGGACGGGGGAGTGCGCTGCTGCCGCGACACGAAAATGTCTCGAACCCCATTGCGGTTGACGATAAAATGCTTCTCGCTCCCCTCATAGGCCACTCCCGGCAGATCCCAAACCAGGCTGTCGTCATCGATCACCACCGATCCGGCAGACTCCACCGGCGCGGAAGTGTCGATGTTCACGCGCACTTCGCTGGCGGTGATCTCGGTGCTTATCGATTCCAGCCGAACCGAGAGATTCACGCCCGGTTCCTGCGCCAACGCTAGCGTCGCCAGCGCCGGAAGAAGAATAAGAAGGGCAAATTTCATTCGCTCGATCGAGAGAACTGGCGGCCCAACACGACCGCTCGTTTCTAGCCCCCGCTCCACTATGGATGGCACTGATAGCAATTGATGCTGTTATACACGTAGCCGCGTATGCCGCTGTGCCGCGGGTTCGTCGCCGCGGCCGTATGGCATCCGGTGCACTGAAAAACCGTATAGTCGCTGGCATTGGTGTGGCACGTGGCACAGACACCTTGGGCGTTGCCGTGGGTAATCGAAAACCAGGTGTGATTGAACGTCGCTCCGGTCCACGCCGCGGTGGTGTGGCAGCTGGCACAGCTCGTCGGGAACCCGGCGGTCGCATGGTTGGGATTGTTGGTCCCCCGATATTCCGCCGTGTGACAGCTATAGCAGTCGGTGGGAAGACTGGTGTAGTTATTGTTGACGTGGCAACTCGCACAGGCCGCGCTGGTGTGCTTCCCGGTCAACGGAAACGGTGTGTTGTTATGATTAAACGCCCCCTGGGTCCAAGCCACGGTGTTGTGGCACACCTCGCAGGTGGTCGGAAAACCCAGCTGAATGTGGTTCATCGGGCTGAGGGCATTGTTGAAGTCGGTCTGGTGGCACGTAACGCAGGTGGTGCTCCTCAGACTGTAGTTGTTACTGACATGGCAGGAACTGCAGGCTGCGCTTATGTGCGCCCCGGTCAGGGCAAAGCCGGTTGAGGCGTGATTGAAGGTCGCGCCCGTCCACGAGGAGGTCGAATGGCAGACCGTACAGTCGGTGGGAAATGCTGCCGCCACGTGGCTCGGATTGGTGGTGCCCTGGAAATCGGTTTGATGACATCCGATACACGCCGTGTTCGTCAGTTGGAAGTTGTTATTGACGTGGCAGGAAGCGCAGGCCACGCTCACGTGCGCCCCGGTCAAGGGAAACCCGGTTAGGTTGTGGTTAAAGGTGGCGTTGGTCCACGAGGCGGTCGAATGGCACGTCTGGCAATTGGTGGAAAAGCCACCCAGCACGTGATTGGGATTGGTCGTACTTCGGAAATCCTGCATGTGACAGGCCGAGCAGGCGGTATTGGCGGCCGTCAGACTGAAGTTGTTATTCACATGGCAGGAAGCGCAGGCCACGCTCACGTGCGCCCCGGTCAACGGAAATCCCGTGGCGCTGTGGTCAAAGTTGGTCACCAGCCAGGTGTTTACTCCGTGGCAGGCCTGGCAATTGGTGGAAAAACCGGCCGCCACGTGATTCGGAGTCACCGCATTCTGGAAGTCCCGCGCGTGGCAGGAATAGCACTCCGTCGATAGCCCGGTGAATTGCCCGCTGGCGCCGTTCTTATGGCAGGCAATGCAATCGACCGCGGCATGGGCGCCGATGAGCGGGAAGCGATTTTCGTGAGCGCGTACTGCCTGCAGCGACACACTCCAGCCGATCACGCTGTGACACTGCTCGCAAGTGGCGCCAAATTGCCCGCGATGAATATCGGCGTGACAGTCTGAGCACCGCGTGCCTACGTTGCTGAAGACCAGCTTGGTATGGCATTGGATGCAATCCACCTTGACGTGCATGCCGCGCAAGGGATAACTGGTCTCCTTGTCGTGGTCGAATTCCGGAATCGCCCGGATCGGTTTCCAGCTGGTCTGTGTATGGCAATTCTCGCAAGGGATGGCTAAAGGGCCATGCGGGCTGCGCGTCTGAGAATCGGGCACACGACGATCCTGTCCCAGGGCCGGAGCCCGGACCATCAACACCAAAGAAAACAACAAAACCAGAGGTAGTGTTATCCGCTTGGACATGGGCTGCGCACGCTACCGGCCCCTGTGCTGAAGGGCCCGCATTCAGATACCCCCCAATTCCTGGCAGCGACGATTAGTTTATTAACCATGCCCGCCTCGAACCACTGTCCTAACGGGCAATAATGTACGGGGGTCCTGACCGGGCCTTCGGCCAAGCATCCCCAGCCTTCCTCCGAGTCCGGCGCGCAAGCTTGCCTTTCGTTGGAGATAAATTGGAGATGGAGATAAATTGGATACGCTTTTCAGGAAGCTTTCGGAGAGAAAAGTCCTCTCACCTTGCGGTACAGGCCGGGAGTTCGACTTCCGTGTCGTCCAGCACTATTCCCCAAAAACGCGCATCTAAAGGGCTCTGGGTAAGCGCGCGGCGGCTCGCGATCTTGCTCGGCTGTGCTAACCCTGCACGGTGAAGCGCACGGGCAAGATGAGGATTTTGTCCCCTTCCTGGATCGAAATGTTGTAGCCGCCGGATTTCACCTGTGGGACTTTCAAGATGATCTTGGCGCTGCCTTGCTCCACCAACGTGGCTTTATAATCGTCCTTATCGTCGGAGAGGTATACCGCTGAAACGGAATCCTTACCCAGATTTTCTCCGGTCAAGGTGACGCTGTCATTGACCTTGCCTGCGGCCGGGGCAACGCCGGTTATTTTCGGAGAATTCTGTCCGACGGCACGCGACGCCAAGCACACCAGGAGAGCCACAGCGACGAAGCTGATCTTGAGACACATTCGCTTACGCGAAAGGCATACACTTCCGTTCTCCACCCTAGGGAGGCGACCAAACCGCGAGGAGCCCGGATCGACGGCTGGAGTATTAGCCATGGATCTACCTCCAAATTGTCGGTCAGAAGGCGATTATTTGCGGTGAAGATACGCCCGCAGCGTAAGCGTGTCAAGCATTCGGCCAGCTTGCCCAGGGTGATTTTGTCCAGGTACGTAACGCCCACAAAGGTTAAGCAGTTGTAGTTTCGTGTGGACTTTTTTCCTGCGTTTGTGTATCTTCATCCCGGCATGCATCCCGATCCGGTTGACTCCGTTTCGCGAGCGCAGCTGTGCGAGACGGTGGTGCGGCTGGTTCGTTCCGATGAACAGCCGCGCTACCAGCAGCTCATGCGCGAGCATCACTACCTGGGCTATTTGCCCAAGATCGGAGAAACGCTCTGGTACGTGGCGAGTTGGCGAGAGCAATGGCTCGCCCTGTTGAGCTTCTCGGGCTCGGCGCTGAAATGCGCCCCACGCGATCACTGGATCGGTTGGAGCCTGCGCCAACACTACGGCCGCTTGAAGCTGGTGGTCAACAACAGCAGGTTTCTAATTCTTCCCGACGGGCACGTCTTCAACTTAGGGTCTCGCGTTCTGTCCCTGTGCGAAAGGCGTTTGCCGGGGGATTGGGAAAAAGCCTTCAGACACAGCGTGGTGTTGCTGGAAACCTTTGTGGACCCGCAGCGTCATCGCGGGACGGTGTACCGGGCGGCGAACTGGGTGTATATCGGAAACACGCGCGGATATCGCCGGACCCACGCGGGATACACGAACACGCCGCAAACCCCCAAGATGGTGTTTGTCAAACCGCTGCGGGCCGACGCCCGCCAAGTCTTGTGCAGTCCGATTCTTTCTCCACCCTATCGTTTCGGAGGCACGACCATGAGAATGACCGCCGAGCAGATGCGTTCGCTCCCCTCGTTTTTTGCGCAGATCCCTGATCCTCGCCGGGCCCAGGGGACGCGGCATCGTCTGTCCACGGTGCTGGGAATCGCCGCGGGGGCGGTGCTGTGCGGGATGCGCGGGTACCAGGCCATTGCCGAGTGGGCCCAAAGCCTGGGGCAGCAGTCGCGGCGGCGCTTCAGCTGCCGTTACGAAGGGAACCATTATGTGGTGCCCAGTGAGTACGTCCTCCGCGATGTCCTGATCCGCGTCACTCCGGCCGATCTGGATCGGGCCTTGCAACGCTGGAAGGAACGCTACGGGGCAGGGGATGAAACTCTGGCCATCGACGGCAAGACCATGCGCAATGCCCTGGATGAGGAAGGTCAGCAGACGCATGTGCTGAGTGTCGTCGGTCACCAGACCAAGACCTGCTACACCCAAAAAAAGTTGGCACCCGGCCCGTAGCGGGGAAGGAAAAGGACGAAGTCAAACGCACGAAGGAGATCAAGACGGTGATCCCGCTGCTGGACGCGATCGATATGGAGAGCCAGGACGTCACCGTCGACGCCCTGCTGACCCAGCGTGAATTCGCTACGTATCTGGTCGAGAAGCGCAAAGCTCATTACTTTTTCACCGTAAAAGGAAACCAACCCAGTCTTCTGGAAGCCTTGGAGTTCCCGTTCCGGGATCGGGGCGAACCCCCTTTTGTCGAGCACACCCCAGCCGATCACGGACGCATCGAAACGCGCCAGATCTGGACGACAGAAGAGCTGAACACGTATCTCGATTTTCC
>Ga0209804_1002086_pt1 | contig 12346 bp, 8 predicted proteins | sample GraSoiAngelo_139_FD_185896 | JGI IMG/M metagenome (GOLD analysis project Ga0209804, IMG submission 185896) | Grasslands soil microbial communities from the Angelo Coastal Reserve, California, USA - 14_0929_12_20cm (SPAdes) (version 2) | ecosystem: Environmental > Terrestrial > Soil > Grasslands ... | reverse complement strand
CCTATCTCGGAGACGACGGGCTGGCCGGTGCCGGCATCTCGCTGTATCGGGCGTTCGGCGGGCTCGGAACCCACGAGGTCACCGCGCAGGTCACGCGCAGCGAGAGCGATGCGGAGCTGTTCGGGGGCACCGGCCGGCCGACGTACCTCCTGCACCTGCTGAACTTCTGGCAGTTGACGCGCTCCACCTACATGCAGCTCGGTGGCACGGCGCTGTACGGCACCGACCCCGATTCGAGTCTTCGTACCAAGGTGGGCGGGATCGATTTCCGATTCACGTGGCGTCCACCGGCTCAGGGGCTGTACCGCGAGTGGACGCTGCGAGGCGAGCTGTACGCGCTGCGGAAGGAATACAGCGGCTCCGGCACCACGCGGCTCGGCTGGTACGCCGGCACCACGTATAAGCTCGGTCAGCGCCTGATCGCGGGAGCCCGATACGATTACGTCGAGGATCCGCTCGCCGGTCTCATCACGCGCCAGGTCATCCCCTCGCTGACGCTGTGGGAGAGCGAGTGGGTGGAGCTCCGCGCCCAGTACACGTGGGCCCAGGTTACCGGGCAACCGTCCACGAACGATTTCGCCCTCCAGGCCGTCTGGGCGATCGGACCACACAAACACGAGACCTACTGACATGCTGCCAGCCATCGCTCTGCTGCTCGCGCTCCACACCCCCACGCCCGTCCGCCCGCCCCGCACCGCGGACAAGGTGAAGGTCGTCACCTCGCTCACGACCTACGCCGCCATCGCACGCGAGATCGTCGGGGACCGGGGCGTCGTGAACTCGATCGCCACAGGCGACGAAAACCCGCACTATGTGCAGCCGAAGCCCAGCTTTATCCCGATGCTTTCCGCAGCGGACGTATTCGTCACGACGGGCCTCGACCTCGAGTTGTGGGTGCCGGCGCTGCTCGACAAGGCGAACAACCCCAAAGTGACGGAGGGCGGACCGGGCTACGTGGCCGCGTACGCCGGGATCGATCTGCTCGATGTCCCCACCAGTTTTTCGCGCGCTCAGGGCGACATCCACGTGTACGGCAACCCGCACATCTGGACCGCTCCTCTCAATGCGGTTCAAATCGCCCGCAACATTCTGACCGGCTTGAAGCGCGTGTCCCCGGAAAATGCCGACTACTTCGCGCCGCGAGAAAAGGACTTCGAGGACCGCATCTATCGCGCGCTGTTCGGGGAGGAGCTCGTGAAGCTGCTCGGTGGCCAGGCTCTGGCCGATCTCGACCGGCAGGGGAAACTGTTCGACTTCCTGAAGGCAAGACAGTATCAGGGCGTCGCGTTGGTCACCCGGCTGGGAGGATGGCTCCAGCAGGGGATGCCGTTTCGGGGCAAGGCGGTGGCGTGCTATCACAAGGAGTGGGACTACTTCTCGCGCGAATACAGCCTGCCGTGCGTCGATTACATCGAGCCGAAACCCGGCATTCCCCCCACACCGGGCCATGTCCTGGAAGTGATCAACGAAATGCGCGAGCAACACATCCAGGTGCTGCTCTCCACCAACTATTATGACCGGAATCAAGTCCTCGAGGTCGCACAGAAGACGGGAGCCAAGGCTGTCATCGTACCCTCCAACACCGGCGGGGCGAGCGGGATCAACACGTACTTCGACCTGATGAACCTGTGGATCTCCGAGCTCGCCCGCGCGTTCGAGCCGGGCAGCGCGACAGCCAATGGACGAGGGCAGTGAGATGAGCGGTCTCCAGTTGATGATCCCGCCGTTCGCCGCCTGCATGGTCCTGGTAGCGATGCTGTCCTACCTCGGGCTCCATGTGATCGCGCGGGAGGTCATCTTCGTCGACCTGTCATTGGCACAGATGGCGGCGCTCGGCGGCCTGTCGGCGCTGCTGATTCACGTGGAAGCTGACTCGACTTGGGCCTACGTCTTCGCGCTGTTCGCCACCGCGGTCGGGGCCTTGCTGTTCGCGCTCACGCGCACGTCGCCCCGGGAAGGCCGGCGCGTGCCCCAGGAAGCGTTCATCGGCATCGTGTACGTGGTCGCATCGGCGGCAGCGGTGCTGGTTGCGAACAAGGTGCCGGGCGGGGGTGAAGCAATCGAGAAGACCCTCACGGGGAGCATCCTGTGGGTCACGTTCCAGCCCACGATCATCAAGCTGGCGGCCGTGTACGCGGCGCTCGGGTTGTTCCACTTCGCCCTGCGCCACCGGTTCCTCACCATCTCGTTCCACCCTGAGGAAGCCGAGCGGCTGGGATGGAGGATCAAGTGGTGGGACTTCCTTTTCTATCTGTCGTTCGGCGTCGTGATCACGCTCGCGGTACCGGTCGCCGGCGTGCTGATGGTGTTCAGCTTTCTCGTCGTCCCGGCGGTGATCGCCTTTCTGTTCACGCGTGATATGAAACGCCTCGCCTACATCTCCTGGGGCTCCGGCGCGCTTGCCTCGGTCCTCGGCCTCTGGCTCTCGCTCGCCGGCGACCTTCCGACCGGCCCACTGATCGTGTGCATGTACGGAATCGTGCTGGTGGGAGCGATCGTACTCCGGAAACTGATGCCCGCAGGGACGTGAGGGACGCCACGCGACGTCCCCGCGGGGTGCGTGTGGTGTGGCTCCTCGGAGCCGCCCTGCAGCTCGCGCTGCCGGGTGCCGCCGCCTGGGCGGACGCCCGACTCGACGCCGCGGGCACCCACGCCACCGCGCATTTCGAGTCCCACACCACGACAAGCTGCGCGCGCATCCACGCACCGGATTGCGCATTGTGTCATTTCCTCACAACCCCCGCCCTTACGGGCGGGGCCATGCCCCTCCGTCCCGCTGCCGCTCTCGACCGGGCGCCGCGTCCCGTCGAGCGGACGGACACAGGGTACGCCCTCGCACGACCCCACCCCCAGCCTCGAGCTCCTCCGACGCTCTCCTAGCCGTGCCGTCGCTCCGTCGCGCTCCCGCACGGGAGCCGCGCCGGAACAGAGCTGTGCACTCACGAAAAAAGGAGAGCTCATGAAACCCAGGACAGTCCTGTGCCTGGCGCTGGTGATGTGCCTCGCCAGGGCCCTCTCGGCCCGTTCGGCCTTCGCCGCCGACGGCGACATCGGGGGCTCGGTCGCGGACAGCGCGACGGGCACGCCGCTGCCGGGCGGCGAAGTACGCGTGATCCGGGAGGGCAACACGATCGCCACCGCGACCACCGATGCCTTCGGCCGCTACGTGATTCACAACCTTCCCGCGGGATCGTACAGCGTGGAGGTCCGCTACCTGGGCTACCGTCCCGAAGCGCGCGACATCGCCGTGGCGCAGACCGAAGGCGTCGCCCGGGCCGACTTCCGCCTGGTTCCGCTCCCGATCAACCTGTCGGCGGTCGAGGTCAGCTCGACCGTGCCGCTCGCGGTCGACACGCGCTCGGGCAACCAGATCTTCAAGCAGAACGACTATCACGGGGCCCCCACCAACACGACGTCGCAGATCCTGCAGCAATCGATCGTGGGCGCGGCGCGGGCGCCCACCGGCGAAGTCCACATACGCGGCCAGCACGCTGAGTATACGTACTACGTGGACGGTGTTCCGGTCCCCTCCGGGATCTCGGGCAGCCTGAACGAGCTGTTCGATCCCGAAGTGGTGAACCAGATCGACTTTCAGACGGGTGGCTGGGACGCCGAGTACGGCAACAAGAACGCTGCGATCGTCAACGTCACCACACGCATTCCGTCCGGAGGGCTCCACCTGGACGCATCCAGTTACGGAGGCTCCTTCTCGGCGAACGGGCAAGCGCTGAACATCAGTACCAACGCCGACAAGTGGGGGTTCTTCTTCTCCGGAGCGCGGCAGGCGACGGACATGCGCCGTGACCCCGTCGCTTTCGACTCGCTGCACGATACCGTCGAGAACTTTCACAACGACGGCACCGATCTGTTCGGGTTCGGCAAGATCCAGTATGTCCCCTCCGACCGCGACGTAGTGAACCTCGACCTGAACCGTTCCCGCACCCGTTTCGCCGTGCCGTTCGACTCGGCCGAGGGCGTGATCGACGATCATCAGCAGGATGTCAACGGCTTCGTGAACCTCGGCTGGCGCCACCGGTTCGAGGCCTCCGAGCTATTCCTCGGCGCATTCTTCCGCGACGGCAGCCTCACCTTTACACCCGGTCTCAGCGACTCCGCGACGTTCGTCTTCTTCCCAGACACGGCGCACTACATCCTGAGCGAAGACCGCAACTTCCATACGGCCGGCGTGAAGCTGGACTACACGCTGCAGCCGCACCACGGGCTCGAATTCAAGACCGGCGTGCTGGCCTCGTATACGGGCGGGCACGAGGACTTCTCCACGGTCACGAACTCGGGCAGTTCCGGGCCCGCGTCCAGCTCCGACCTGAACGGCAGCGACGTGGGGGTCTACGCCCAGACTTCGATCGCGCCCTCGGACCACTGGGAGATCCGCACCGGCGTGCGGTTCGACAACCACAACGCGCCCTTCGCGGGAAATCAGCATCAGGTGAGCCCGCGGGTGAAGCTGAGCGTGTTCCCCGACCCCGCGAACACGTTTTGGGTCTACTACGGCCGCCTGTTCCTGCCCACGAACGTGGAAGATCTGCGGGCGATTACGAGCGATGCGCAGGGCGGCGTGGCGGCGGCTCCCACCCTCCCCGAGCGTGACGACTTCTACGAGGTGGGGTACGTGCATCGTTTCCCCTTCGGGGTCGTCACCAAGCTTTCGGCGTACCACAAGCGCAGCTCCCCCGGCATCGACGACAACACCGTGCCGGGGTCGGCCATCGTCACGTCGGTGAACATCGAGCAGGTGCGGATCACCGGCATCGAGGCCGTCGCCGAGATCCGGCCCCGTGGTCCCCTGTCGGGGTACGTGAACGTGGCGCTGAACCACGCCTACGGATACGGAGCCATCACGGGCGGTTTCTTTCCCGCCCAGCCACCCTCGGGCACGTTCGACCTGGACCACGATCAGCGGTTGTCGGGTGTGGCGAGCCTGGTGTATTCGGCGCGTGGGTTCTACTTGTCGGCCACGGGGACCTACGGGAGCGGCCTGACCAATGGTGCCGATCCCGATTCGACCTACGGGACCGGTCTGTTCGACTTCAACAAGTCGATCAAGGTAGCGCCGAGCTTCATCGTGAACGCCAGCGCCGGATACGCGTTCGCGCTGAGGCAGATCGTGGTGCGGCCTCAGGTGTACGTAGAGAACGCCTTCGATCACCAGTACCTGCTCAAAGGCGCGTTCTTCAGCGGCGCGTCGTTCGGCAGGCCGCGCAGCGTGCAGGTGCGGGTCAACATCGGAGCTTGAGAATCGTCAACCGGGTGCCAACACGGAGGTCGGGATGAAGCATCGCACGGCAGCACGAATCGTCACCTGGGCGCTCGTGGCCACGGCCGCGTGCAGCAGCGACGGCACCGGCCCGAGCGCACCCACGTGCAGCTCCGCGCTGGCATCTCAGCTCACGCTGGCGGTCGGCGCGTACGCGTCGATCGATCCGGCGTCGGGCGGAGGATGCGTCACGTTCCCGGCGAACGCGTCCTCGGTGGACTCGGCTGAGTATCTGCTGGTGGCGCAGTCGACCGCAGGGACGTTCGGCGAGTCGTCGCCGTTTGCGCTCCGCACTGCGACGCTGGGCGCCGCACCGATGCTCCTGGCTCAGCTGCAGCAGCCACCCGTCGCGTCCCCGACGCCTGCCGGGCGGTTCGACGCCCTGCTGCGCCGTCTCGGGAGAGAGCACGCCGCGCGCGCGGCGGCCGCCCGCTCGGGCGCGCTTGCCAGGGCCGCGTTGCGCTCCCCCACCCCCGCCCCCGCACCCCCGGTGCTCGGCAGCCTGCGCCAGTTCACGGTGTGCGCCAACGAGACGAGCTGTGGCGCAGCCGCTGACTTCAAGACCGTCGGCGCCCGCGTCCTGGCGGTGGGCGCCCACGTGGCGATCTATGTCGATACCCTTGCCCCGGCAGGCGGCCTGAACTCGGCGGACATCGACACCCTGAGGCAGGTGTTCGACACACTGCTATACCCGCTCGACTCGGCGACCTTCGGCGCCGTGTCGGACCTCGACGCGAATGGCGTGGTGATCGCGCTCATGACCCCCGTCGTGAATTCCCTCACGACGAAGGCGGCATGCACCGCTTCGGGAGGGGCCTACATCGCGGGATTCTTTTTCCCCGCCGACCTGGACCCGAGCGCACCGGCGTTCCAAACGAACGGCGGCGAGATCTTCTACTCCATCGTGGCCGACCCGAACGGCACGCTCAGCTGCGCGCACTCGGCCACCGCCATCAAGACGGGGACGCTCGGCACCTTCGCGCATGAGTTTCAGCACATGATAAACTACGCGCAGCATACCCTGATTCAGATTCAGGGCGGCACGGTGTCCGAGGAGGGCTGGCTCGACGAGGGCCTCTCGCAGTACGCCGAGGAGCTGACCGCCCGGCGCTACCTGCAGGCGGGTGACATGGCAACCTGGGACCAGCTGGTCGGCAACGACGTGGTCGACGCGTATCAGTATCTCACGGCAACCGGCGCTTCCCCGCTGCTGATCGAGTTCGACCAGGGCACGCAGGCGGAGAGGGGGGCGAGCTGGCTGTTCACGCGGTATCTGGTGGATCAGTACGGGGCAGCCCTTCCCGGCAGGCTCGTTCAGACCACGTTGGCCGGCGCCGCCAACGTCGCCGCCCAGACCGGACACGGCTTCGACACGACCGTGACACGGTGGGCGCTCGCCAACTGGGTCTCCGACCTGCCCGGATTCGTGACGCCGCCGGAGCTCAGCTACGTCAGCAATGTCCAGGACACCACCTCGTGGCACTTCCGGACGCGGACCTTCGCGTCGCTGCACCAGCAGGACCCCAATACCTTCCCCTTCGCTTACCCGCTCGTCCCGACCGTCAGAGCGGGGAGCACCGTGAACCTCAGCGGGACGCTGCGATCCGGTTCGGGCGTGTACGTGCGGGCGCTCCAGGCTCCCGGGGCACCGGCGTTCACTCTGCTCTTCAACAGCGGCGGGAACTCCGCTCTGCCGGCCGCCGTCGGGCCGCGGCTTAACGTCATCCGGATCCGGTGACCGTGCCCGATGCGCGGCAGCATCGATGCACGCCGGCACGTAGTGTGATAATGATGACCAACCGAAGCATCGCGGCGCTCCTGGTCGGGGCGTTGGTGGCCGCCTGCGCGAGTGAGAGCGCCGCCGGACTGGGCGCTGGAGCCGCGTGCGGCGCCGCCGTCGCCAGCCTGGAGACCCTCACGATCGGGATGTACACCACGATCGACCCCGGCTCGGACTCGGGGTGCGTCTCGTTCCCTCTCAACACGTCGTCGAGCGACACCGTCGAGTACCTCGTGATCGCCCAATCGGCCGGAGGCATCTCGTGCAGTCGAGCGGCAGCGGGTCCCAACTCGACATCGCGGGAAGCCTGCGGGCGGGCTCGGGCTCCTACGTCGACATCCTGCAACCCCCGCGAGGGGGGAGCTTCACCCTGTTCCTGGGCACTAGCACCGGCCTGGTGTCGCCTGCGGTGGTGCCGCGGCTCGACGTGATTCGCCTGCGGTGAGGTGGACCAGGCGCCGTCTGCTTGACAGCGGCGGCCGGCGCGGATAGCATAACTCCTTCACAAAAAAGGACTTGTGTCCTCGATGTCGATCCGCCGCCAGGAGGCCCTCGATTACCATTCGCAGGGCCGGCCGGGCAAGATCCAGGTCTCGCCGACCAAGCCCTTCAAGAACCAGCGCGACCTGTCGCTCGCCTACACCCCGGGCGTGGCGGAGCCGTGCCGCGAAATCGCCGCCCACCCCGACGACGCTTACAGCTACACCGCCAAGGGGAACCTCGTGGCCGTGGTCACCAACGGGACCGCGGTGCTCGGGCTCGGCAACATCGGGGCGCTCGCCGGCAAGCCGGTGATGGAAGGCAAAGGGATCCTGTTCAAGGCGTTCGCCGACATCGACGTGTTCGACCTCGAGGTCGGCTCCGAAGATCCGCGCGACCTGGTGCGCTTCTGCCAGCTGCTCGAGCCCACCGTGGGCGGGATCAACCTGGAGGACATCCGCTCTCCCGACTGCTTCTACGTGGAGCAGGCGCTGCGCGAGCAGCTCTCCATACCCGTGTTTCACGACGATCAGCACGGCACGGCGATCATCACGGGAGCGGCGCTCGTCAACGCGCTCGAGATCGTGCAGAAGGACATCCGTAAGGTGCGCGTGGTGTTCGCGGGCGCGGGCGCCGCCGCCGTCGCCTCGGCCAAGCATTACGTGCGGCTGGGCGTGCCGCAGGATCAGATCACGCTGTGCGACGAGCGGGGCGTCCTGCACGCCGACCGCGACGACCTGGACGAGTATCGGCGACGCTTCGCCGTGCGCGGCAAGGCTCGCACCCTGACCGCAGCGCTCGAGGACGCCGATGTGTTCGTGGGCCTGTCGGTGGGCGGGATCGTCACCGGCGAGATGCTCAAGGCGATGGCGCCCCGCCCGATCGTGTTCGCGCTCGCGAACCCAGATCCGGAAATCAGCCCGGAGGAGGCCCGCCGGGCGCGCGGCGACGCTATCATCGCGACCGGCCGCTCAGACTACCCGAACCAGGTGAACAACTTGCTGGGCTTCCCGTTCATATTCCGCGGCGCGCTCGACGTGCGGGCCCGGAAGATCAACGAGGAGATGGAGATGGCGGCGACGCGCGCGCTCGCCGCCCTCGCCAAGGAAGAGGTCCCCGAGGCGGTGATGCGCGCGTACGGCGTCGAGCGGCTGCGGTTCGGTCCCGACTACCTGATCCCCAAACCGTTCGATCCGCGGGTGCTCTTGTGGGTGGCGCCGGCGGTGGCGTGGGCGGCCGTGGGCTCCGGGGTGGCGGGTCGCGTGATCGACGTGGACGAGTACCGCGCCGAGCTGGACGCGCGTCTCGGGCGTGCACGGGAGGTGATGCGCGGTCTGTCGGGACGGGCGCAACAGTCCCCTCAGCGCATCGTGTTCCCCGAAGGGGACGATCCCCGCATCCTCAAGGCCGCGCGCATCCTGGCCGACGACGGCATCGCGGAGCCGATCCTGCTCGGCGACCCGGACGCGATCCGCCGCCAGGCCGACGAGGCGGACGTGACGCTCGAGGAGATCACGCTCGCGAATCCGCGCGCCAGCGCCCATCTCGACGGCTTCGCCCAGCAGATGTGGGAGCGGCGGCGCCGGAAAGGCATCACGCTGCGCGAAGCGCGCGACCGGGTGCGCGACCCGATGTACCACGCCCTGCTGATGCTGCGCGCCGGCCAGGCCGACGCCGTGGTGGCGGGGGTGGACATGTACTATCCTGACGCGATGCGTCCGGCGCTCGAGGTCATCGGGGCGGAGCCGGGTCGCCGCCACGTCAGCGGCATTTACATGATGGTGCTGCCGCAGCAGACGTTCTTCTTCGCCGATTGCACCGTGAACATCGATCCCGACGCCGAAACGCTGGCGGAGATCGCCTCGGCCGCCGCGCAATTCGTGCAGCGGCTGGGCATCGAGCCGCGCGTCGCGCTGCTCTCGTTCTCGAACTTCGGGTCGGTGCGCCACCCCGCCGCCGACAAGGTGCAGCGGGCCGTCGCCCTGCTGCACGAGCGCGAGCCGGCCCTCCAGGCGGACGGAGAAATGCAGGCGGACACGGCCGTGGTGGAACGGATCTTGATGAAGAGTTACCCGTTCTCCAAGCTCAAAGGCGCTGCGAACGTGCTGATTTTCCCCACCCTGGACGCGGCCAACATCAGCTACAAGCTGCTCGACCGCATCGGCGGGGCCGAGGCGATCGGGCCGATCCTCGTGGGGATGGCCCAGCCGGTCCACGTGCTGCAACGGGGCTCCGACGTGAACGACATCGTCAACATGGCGGTGATCGCCGCCGTGGACGCGCAAGAGCACGGCCGGCGACCGCGGGCCGAGCCTCGCTCCAGCCCATGACCGCCCGCGCCACGCGCCCGGCCGAAGGGAAGCGCGCTTCCGCGCTGGAAGCGGCGGGGCTCGTGCCCCAGCGCCCCGTGCACTGGAACCTCGGGCCGCCGGAGCTCTACGAGCACGCGGCGCGACGCGGCGAGGGCGTGATCGCCGAGGGCGGAGCATTCTGCGCGGTGACCGCCCCGCACACGGGCCGCAGCCCCAACGACAAGTTCATCGTGCGCGAGGCGGCCACGGGCGACGACATCGCGTGGGGCAAGGTGAACCAGCCGCTCGCGGCGGAGCACTACGACCGGCTCAAGGCCGCCACGCTCGCCCACCTCGCGGCCCAGGAGCTGTTCGTGCGCGACCTGTTCGCGGGCGCCGATCCGAATCACCGCTTCGGCATCCGCTTCGTCACGCCGAACGCGTGGTGCGCCCTGTTCGTGCATAACATGTTCCTCCGTCCCACCCCGTCCGATCTCGCGTCCTTCGCTCCCGCCTGGACCGTGCTGCACGCCCCCGAGCTGCACGCCGACCCGGCGTCGCACGGCACCCATTCCGGCACGTTCATCGTCATCCACTTCGCGCAGCGCACGATCCTGATCGGCGGCACGCGCTACGCCGGCGAGCTGAAGAAATCGGTCTTCACCATCCTCAATTACCTGCTGCCCAAGCGCGGCGTCCTGTCGATGCACTGCTCCGCCAACCTGGGCCGCACCGGCGACGCCGCGCTGTTCTTCGGCCTCTCGGGCACGGGCAAGACCACGCTCTCGGCCGACTCCGAGCGCGCGCTGATCGGTGATGACGAGCACGGCTGGTCGGATCTGGGCGTGTTCAACTTCGAGGGGGGGTGCTACGCCAAGGTCATCCGGTTGTCGCGCGAGGGCGAGCCCGAGATTTTCGCCGCGACGCGGATGTTCGGCACGGTGCTCGAAAACGTCGTCGTGGACCCCGTGACGCGTGCCATCGATCTCGACTCGGCGGAGATTACCGAGAACACACGCGCCTCGTACCCGATTCATTTCGTGCCGAACCACGTCCCCGGCGGCATGGGGGGCCATCCGTCGCACGTCGTGTTCCTCACGTGCGACGCCTACGGGGTCCTGCCGCCGCTGGCGCGCTTGTCCCCGGCTCAGGCGATGTACCATTTCCTCTCGGGCTATACGGCCAAGGTGGCGGGGACGGAGCGCGGCGTCACGGAGCCCAAGGCGACCTTCTCCACCTGCTTCGGCGCGCCGTTTCTGCCCCTCGCGCCCAACGTGTACGCCTCGCTGCTGGGAGAGAAAATCGCGCAGCACGGGGTGCAGTGCTGGCTGGTGAATACGGGCTGGACCGGGGGGCCGTACGGCGTGGGCGAGCGGATCCGCCTGGGCCTGACGCGCGCCATGGTGCGAGCCGCGCTCGCCGGCACGCTCGACCGCACTCCCACCGCCCCCGAGCCCGTGTTCGGGCTCGAGGTGCCGCTCACGGTGCCTGGAGTCCCGGACACGCTGCTCTTGCCCCGCGGCACATGGAGCGACCCGGCGGCGTACGACACGCAGGCGGCGCGGCTCGCGCAGATGTTCCGTCAGAACTTCGAGCAGTTCCGCGAGCACGTGCACGCCGCCGTGCGAGAGGCGGGCCCCCGCGGCGGAGCACCCTGACCGCTCCCAAGAGTCGCGAGTAAACTCGCGGCTCGGCCCTGTCAGTGAACTGACCCGTGCACCGCCGCTTCAGCGGCAGGGCGGAGCCGCGGCTTCGGCCGCGACTCCTGGCGCGAGTCTCCTGGCGATGCTTCGCGCCCAGCCGCATGAGAATGATGGGGCCGTAATGCCGGGCTCGCCCAGATTGACGTCCATGATCGACCGCATCTATTGCCACATCGTCTGGGGCACACGTGACCGCGCGCCGCTCATCGATGCCGGTCTGGCGCGGTTCCGTCGCCTGCTGCAGCGGTTGAAGGGCGGGAGCGCGACGATCGCGAGCAAGGAGCACCATTCGACGGAAGGCGGACGCCTCAGATGGGCGAAAGGGTACTCGATCTTCTCCGTGAGTTGGCGCAGCCTCGCCGCAGTGCGCGAATACCTGCGCGCTCAGCCGGTTCGGCATCCAGACGCGGTGATTCCGGGGTGGAGCGGTGACAGTGCCGAGTACGAAGACGTGGGTAGCGACGAGTGGAGATCCGAGCATCGCAAACGCATGTAATTGGCGGACGCGGCTGACGCGCGGCTCGGCCAACCACCGGCAGCCGGTCCCGACGAGTCGCGAGTAAACTCGCGGCTCGGCCCTGTCAGTGAACTGACTCGTGCACCGCCGCTTCAGCGGCAGGGCCGAGCCGCGGCTTCAGCCGCGACTCCTGGCGAGCTTCAGCCGCGGCCTTCTTGGCGCCGCTATCTTAGGGTCGCTCCTTTCCGAGGGCACCCTGTGTGACCCGGTTCGAGGTCGTCCGCGACCCGCTCTGGAACAACATCCGGCTCGACCCCGAAGCGCTCGCCGTGGTCGACACCCCCGCCGTACAACGACTGC
>Ga0209804_1002085_pt1 | contig 12354 bp, 10 predicted proteins | sample GraSoiAngelo_139_FD_185896 | JGI IMG/M metagenome (GOLD analysis project Ga0209804, IMG submission 185896) | Grasslands soil microbial communities from the Angelo Coastal Reserve, California, USA - 14_0929_12_20cm (SPAdes) (version 2) | ecosystem: Environmental > Terrestrial > Soil > Grasslands ... | reverse complement strand
ATCGCAACCCACGCGGCCCGCGCATGGAAAATCCATCGATACTCCACGTTCTTCTGTGATTCCGTGAAAACGTCAAATGAACAGTTCCACCACCATCAATGAATGTTGTCCGTTGCTGACTGTTTGGTAGCTGACGAGTATCTCCCTGAAATTCTCTTCTTTGGACAAGAGTTAAGTCAAATCCAGACTTGAAGGGTCTAACACGTTGTGGAAACCATGACTTACAAAGCGTACATAGACAACATCAGGGCCAAGACCGGTAAGGACCCCGAGTACTTCCAGAAACAGGCAAAAGAGAAAGGGTTGGTATCGCATGCAGAGCTACTCTCCTGGCTCAAATCAGACTGCGGCTTGGGACACGGTCACGCCAACGCCATCATTCTGTACATCAAGGATCCTGAACTCGCAAAAAAGAAGCTAGTGGAAGACGCAAAAAAAGAGAACGCCAAAAAATAGTCCATCTCTTGCCCTCGCCCCAGAGGTCTTGTGTTGAGTGCGCCGGCTAGGTGCAATTATACTCGACACGTCTCAGGTAGATTTCCGGGGCGTAGTATCCGTGAAGGGAGGCAGGATGTGGACGGGTTCGATCTTGAACAATACACGCCTCATACCCGGCCGTCGGCTCTGGTACTTGTCCTGTCCTGGATATTTTTTCGCCAGCTTGTCTACATGTTCGTCTGCCCCTTTGAAGGTCACCTCCTTGACGCGTCCACGGATCATTGCTACGTTGAAGGCGTTGGCGGGGTCGCAGATGTCGAGTGCGACTCTGGGATTCCTCAGAACGTTCTTGTGTTTCTGGCTCCCTTCAATGGTATTGATGAGGACGAGATCCCCATCGTGGTCGCCCCATGTTTGAGTGACGTGGGGGGAGCCGTCTGGCATCAGCGTGGCGATGTTCGCGAAGGTTTTGGCCTCTATTAGCTTCTTGACGGAATCTGGAAGCGGCTTCATGTCGTGACAGTCGCCGATCATGTTTTGCTCGTATTTCTCTCATGCGAGTTCAAGACGTCCGTCTGAATACGTAGACGGCCGAGACGTTCGAACCCGCTCGCGGGTTAGCTCTTTCTTGCCCGGAGAGTCTCGTAGTGCAAGATTAGCTCACCATGCTTGAGGCTTTTGACTAAGAGGAGCTTGAGGGTCTGCTGTTTCAGCATCGAACCCGAGTAATGTTTTCCGCGTCCGAGGATGACCGGCCAAACAACCATCCGGTAATCATCCGCAAGACTCCTCTGGATGAACTCTTGGACGAGCGAGGGGCCCGCGTCTACGATGATGTCCTTTCCAGATTCCCGTTTCAGGCGGGCGACGATTCGTTTGAGGTCTCCTTTCTTTTCTGATCCTAGAATTCTGCCAATCGGTCTTTTTCAGGGAGCGAAAGAGGACGATCTTCTGACATCGGCGTAGGAATCGTGAGAACTCGAACAGGTACTCCGGATCTGATGCCTTCCTTGCTGATTCGGAGTGGACGTCAACGTGACCTTCGTAGGACCTCCGACCGTACAAGATCGTGTCCACCCAATCATATCGTTTGATCCACATGTCGATGAAACCTTCACTCGGTTCCTTCGACCGAACGTCAGACCCGGGATACTTGGGAAATTCACCGTGCCCGTCGAGCGTCATGTACACGTTCACCGCAATCTTCCTAGTCAAGTTTGATCCCGTTCGTCTCCTAGTGCTACCTGAACAAATTATTCCGTTGAGATAGTTCAGTAGAGTCGTTCAGTATCTTCACCCGGTTATTCCGAGTACGTTGGGCCTTGTTATTTGTAGGAGAGCGAGCGGGTTGCCGCTTGGATCATTGAACCTGTAGCAGGGTCCTTCGGGAATCTCGAACTGTTCTCGTTCAGGTTTCCAGCCCTTCTGTCGAAGCTCTTTTGACACCGCCTGCAAGTCGCCTACTTGGAAGATCAAGATGCAGCTAGGCGCGGGTCGATGGTCTGCGAGAAGAAGGAGCGGGCCCTCACCGAGTCGAAGAGCGGCGACTCGAGTGCCAAAGCTGGAGATGTCCCACATCTTCTTAGCTCCCAGGACCTTTGTGTAGTAGTCAACGTCTTTCTGGACATCGGACGTTCCCATGTAGAGATATCTGAGACGCCCAAACGGTGCATCCCTCTTGTCAGTCATCAGTTCTTCAATCAAAGATTGTACGCGCTGAGTTGAAATGTTTCTCGATCAGACAGACCTGTGAAAAGTTTGTTCTCGTACTAGATACGAAGGAAGATGAGAATCATGATTCTCGCGGCTACGCCGAGAATCGGAGGCAGGACAAGAACGGTTGCGAGTCGGGTGATGACTCCCAGGTCGAAGGGCCAAGTCTGGATCCTGTGAATATCGCTCTGAATCTGGCGGACAATTGAGATTTCACTGGCCAAGGCGTCTTTCTCGTTCGCGTTCTCGAACTGGTCGGAGCGGGTTATGCGATCTTTCAGGCGTTGGACAAGATTGGTATAGCGACGTGTAATCCAGCTGAGCTCCTGACGCCGGGCGTCTTGGAGCCGACGGTGGATACCAACCAAGGGAAGAAGGAAGAGGACGACCCCAACGAGTATCAGTCCGGTCAGGATGATCAGGTCGCTCGCGCGGAAGCTTCCCAGCCCAACAGTTACTCCACCGGGGATTTCCACGTTTATTGTGATGAGTTGGAGGAACGTTACTATTATCGGGAAGATGCCGTAGACGCTTACCAGCCTCATCGAGACAGTGCCAAACGGCTTCAGGCCGAGGGTCCGATCCTCGGTGAAGGGTTTCAGTTGAAACGGAAGTTTTCCGGCCCGATATATCGCCACCATGGAAGAGCCGTATGTCCAGAGGAAGAAGGCAAGGATGAGGAAGAAATATGCGAAGACGAGAACGTGGTTAGAGACAGCCCCTTCAATGCTCGACGGAATAGGCGAGACTAGGTTGATGACTACGAGGAGTATGATCCAGACTATCAAGACTCTTGAGAGTCGAATGGGCGACGTTCTCAAGCGTAACGTTGTGTCCTCGGGGCTCATCCCGTTCGTATACTCGCTTAGTCGGTCCATTCTTGTGGCAATGTATCTCATGGCGTAAAGGAAGTAGAGCATGATGAGAGAGAGAACTAGAGCCTCGTCAAGGATTAGGCTTCCAACACCCTGCGATGGAACAAGCAAGTATTCTATCGTCGAAAGAATTTTTGTCGGAACGAAGCTAACGATTACGGCACCAAGCCAGAATGGCACCCTCCTAAGGAACCCGCCGACGGGAAGCCCGTTCGAGTAGTGGCCGTTGCTCCTCATGTTCGGCGAGGTGGATCAAAATGCTTAGAGAAGAAGCCTTGCCCTCTGAGTGAGACACGATCTGGCCTAAGACGAAGACCACTACGCAAGACCTGTCCAAAAATGGTTCGAATTCGTTGAAGTTTTGGCGCCGCCGAGAGGGTTCGAACCTCTAGCCGCGCCGTGTAAAGGCGCTCTGACCAACGGGTTGCTGCAGTGGGATCTTTAACAGCTTCAGCCTCAGCTATTCACTGAGCCCGCTGCTCTACCACTGAGCTCGCGCCCCTGATTGAGGGAACGGCGGCCCGCTACTAGCCGGCGGCAACGGCAATCCAGAGACTCCGTCTATTAAATGATAAGGCCAAAGGCTTCCGTGATTCTAAGACCTAGAAACGAACGTTGGAGTAGCAGCATCAGTCAAGAGACCCGAAAAGACGAATCACCCAGCTGGCCTTCGAGGAAGGAGCACTAGTCCTCAACTTTCAGATCTGGAAGAATGCAGCAACCTTTCGATTATCGGCGATGCGAGAGCTGTGGCCAGGACTGCCATTCCTGCAACCGGATAGAGTTGCGAACTAACGAGCGCGGAATCAACTCCTGCCTTTGCCAGCACCAGTGAGAATTCTCCGCGAGGAACTAGTATGCTGCCAATGAGCAATGGGGTCCCGGTTTTCGCTAGACGTGCACCGAACGAGCCACCGACGAACTTTCCGAAAATGGCTGCTCCTAGGATGAGTGCTAAAGGAAGCCCTACAGATAGCGCAGCGCCAACATCGATGAGAGCTCCCATGGAGAGGAAGAAGAAGACGATGAATGCCTCTTTGAGAGGCAGAATCTTCTCCCTCACATAACGAGAATGCTTGACGGGCAGAAAGAATCCTGCCAGCAGGGAGCCTATGCCTGGCGAGAAGCCTAGATAATCGGATAAGACTCCGAAGAGGAACCCGAATGAGAGAGCTAGCAGAAATGAGATTTCTCCAACTTCGATCTCGTACTGGCTTACTCGGTTGATGATTCTCGGACCGAGGTATCTACTGAAACCAAAAGTAGCAAGGAAAAGGAAGCCTGCCTTTCCAGTTACAATCAAAAATGCCGAGGCTTGAACTTGGTTTCCGCTGGCAAGCTCGGGTGTGAGGAAGAGGAGGAAGATTGCTATTAGATCCTCGACTACCATAACCATCATTATTGTAGCTCCGAGGTTTTCGCCGTGTTCATGAGTCCGGTCGGCGACGATCTTTGCTACGATTGCGGTGCTGCTCAAGCCCAGTACCGAACCTAAGAATAGAGAAGTGCCAAGGTTCCATCCTGCAGCGAGACCGGAGAGAACCCCGACTGTGAAGGCTACGAGAAACTCTACAGTGGTGAGTACTATGACTTTTGATCCGACGCTCTTGAGATGGCGAGGATCTAGCTCGAGACCTATTACGAATAGCAGCAGAATTATTCCTAGAGTACTGAGAAAGTCAATGGCTGTTGTGTCTCGGATTAGGCCGAGACCGAAGGGTCCTACGACCATTCCCGCCACTAGCTGTCCTACGATCATTGGAAGTCGAAGTTTGTAGAAGAGGAGGCTGAAGAGGAGGGCTGCTGCGACCGCGATTGCTAGATCGAAGAGAAAGGTCGTGGTCATAAGTTGGGCTTGGCTGGAGACGCGCTCTCTCTACAGCTAAAGCACTTTCCGGCGAAGGACAGGAAGATTCTGGACTCGAGCCATTGTGTTGATCACGATTCGAATATGCAGAGGCTCTCGGGATCCGCCCTTCGAGAAGCTTGAGATCTATGCGGGATTCCACAGGACATACGGACTTATTGCTGGGTTGTCGATGGTCTTAGCCAAGAATGGCCTTCGACATCGTAGGCGCAATCATGGTTCTCGTTGGGGGCAACCCGATCCTCGTTGTCTTTCTGGTGAGCATCATAGGCAACATGATCCCATTCTTCCCCGTACCGTATCTGCTCTTCGTGATCACCATCGCATCCGGCTTCCCCGGTCTGGGGCTCTTTCAGATAGCGGCCGTATCCGCATTGGGAGCTTCTATGGGAAAATTCGTAAGCTATGGGGTGGGATACGGGGCTCGACGAGCGCTGAGTGGACGCGCCGCAAGGTTCGACTCGTTCAGAAAACTAGTGGGCGGCAGCTCCTTCCTCCTCGCACTTGTTTTCGCGGCCTTGCCCTTGCCTGACGATATCGTCTTTGTGCCTCTCGGAATTATCAAGTATAGTCCGGTCAAAACGTTCGTCGCGCTCTATTCAGGAAAGTTTGTCCTGACGATACTGATAACCTACGCGGCAAGAAGTTCTCAGGGAGGCCTCGAGGACCTTCTGGGCGGCGGTCTCTACGTCTCCATACTGTCAGCTGTCATCGTGGTCTTAGTCGCCATCTTGTTGATGAGGGTCGACTGGGAGGAAGTTCTTGTTGAAGGCCGACGAGGGATGATCAGGAGACTCTTGAAGGGAATTTTTAGGAGAAATGATAGGTCAAAGAAACAATCTGACCTTTCAGGATAGTTACCAAGCTTCAAAGTGCGGTTATTCATTACTCGTCAGGAGTGCCGCGAGAAGTATTGTTGAAGGGTCTGTTTGAACGAGGAGAATATAGTGATGCGGCGCCGCTGGATAATCAATTCGACCAGGGAGGCGAGCAGGAAGATGATTGAAATTGCGAATCTGGTCTCTACGAATGCTGTTGATACTAACCAGAGGCCGAAGAGCTGCAGCGCGTTTCTAACATCGTATTTCAAATCCATCAGGCAAACGCAAGCAAAGAGGGACTGAGCCATAGTCAGCAACACCTCGTCCCTGTGAGCTGTTAGAGAGACAGGTCCGATAGCTCCGATGCTGAGAGCGAAGATTATTGGAATGATTGCAATGAGGGCCGTCAGCTCGTTTACTGCCGATGAGACGAAGTTCAACAGAGCCATGGGCGCAAGCTTGACCTTCCGTGCCCAGTGAAACGCAGTCACTTTCTCAGGGAACTCGGACAGAAACGGGGCGATCCATTGAATGAAGAAGAATCCTGCACCCGCGCCGAAGAGGGCAACTGCGATGGTGTTGATCGAGTCGACGAACGGTGTGGAGATGAATACGAAGACCAGGCCGGAGAAACTGAAGAGACCTAGAATTGCGATGATTCGATGCTTTCTTGTTCTGAGTTCAGCTATCGCACGGGGCGACGCGTCAAGCGCCTCCCGGGGTCCTGCCTCTCGGACGGTAGCCTCGATAACATCCAGAGATAGCCCAGAAAGGCGGCGAGGAGAACGAAGGTGTCGATGAGTTCTAGGGAGCCTCTGAGCCAGATCAGGACATAGTACAGGGTTGCTCCAAGCATGAACACAACTTCGATGCTCTGCTCCTTGCGCAGCGCAATTACGTGCAGTCCAGATCGCTTATTCCCACTTCTCGAAAGCATAGCCGTGAAGAGAATCAGAGGCCATCCCAGCCCGGTGAGTAGCCTGTTCGCGCCAGTGAAGTTCGCGGTCACGTTGGGAAGCCAGCCGACAGGATCTTGTCCCGCGTTCCAGGCAATGGCTCCTTCGACGAAGAACTCTGGAAGCGTCTGGACGATTGCTACAACCGCCAATGCAAGACCCTGGCTGATAGAGTACTGTGATGCTTCAGCAGCCCAGGCAATCATCATGGCTGCAGCAATTACGGAGGCGAAAGTGAAGAGGGCGAGAATTAGCGTCAGGGAAGAGAAGGATGTGGATGAGGCTGCGAATATTAGAACGAAAGCTACGCCCACAACGCAAGTGATAGTGAGACCCGCATAGTTTCTGAGGACTCTGCTCACTTGTCGGGTTCTCCCGATTCGAATCCGAACCGGGACGACGCTATTTCTAACTTCAGTAAACTAACGCATTAGAAATCCGACCGTCGGATGTTCTGATTGATTGCGATGCATTATCGAGTGATCATGAAGGAGAATTGTTCATTCGTAGCAGTGACCATTATTATCGTATAGGGATATCCTGACTGGAAGACGAACGCGGTTCCGCTGGCAGTGCAGCTAGGGCACGCTGACGAAATTACGATTATCGCGTTTGTCTGAGTTGTGGCATTGAACATAGGTCCAGACCAGTTTGCTCTAGTGTACTGGTTCCCTGTGTAATCATTCACGTAGTATGACTTCAGTGTTATCGGAGTAGTGCCAATGTTTCTGATGGAGAGGTTCACAGTGTTGTTCGAAGTGAAAGATGCGTATTCCAGGCTAATCGACTCTGTCGCTACCTTCTGAGGAGTCGCAATTGCGCCGAATAGACCCGTCGCGTAGATATAGACCATTACAGATGCGATTACGACAATGGCAACCATTAGAACTGAAGCGATAATGGTGTCAATACCGCGCTCGTTCTTGAGAAATCGCCGGAATCGCAAACCGTGAACCTTCGTGTACTGAACAACGTGTAGAACTGCTCTGTTGAAGCTTGTATCGTTACTGGTGAAGAAAACGCCAAGTTACACTTGCCCCGCGACGCTCAGCAACGCCCTGTAGGAATCGCTATCCTGCTCAGCATTGATCTATTTCACTAAACATTAAAACTTCAGATCATAGGCACCGGCTTGAGGGCCCGTAGCTCAGCCAGGTTTCACATCAACGGACTGAAAGAGCGGCAGGCTCATAGCTCCTGCAAGAGACACCTGACGGTCCCCGGTTCGAATCCGGGCGGGCCCACCACTTCCTAAAAGTGAATCAGGGGATTCAAGATTCAGAGAGTTTCCGCTCTAGACGATCCCGCAATGTTTCAAGTAGTATTCTAGTGCGTTGACCTTCTTTGTCTGGGGTCGCTGTCGCGTCGAATCTGTGTGGCTCTGCAAAGGCATCGCGTATCAATGCCTTTTCTGGGTCTATCCCGATGCCTCGTAGAAACTCGGTTGCCTTCTCTAGCCTAGAGTATTGGCTCTTGGGTTGAATGCTAAGTGCGGCCCTTTCGTAGATTTCTCTTAGGAACTCGATGCCTTTCGATTGGATGTCATTGTATGTATCGGGTGTTTGGCCCATCATGTACTTCACATAGGACTCGGGCATTCCAGCCGGGATCATGTTGGTTTCGATGCCCTAACCTATCTCGCCATAGTCAAGAGGGTAATCGAGAAAACCGAGCGCATAGTCGCCAAGAAGCATATTGTTTCTGACAATGAGACCGACGACATTCCCGGAGACCCCTGAGACCTTCAGGGTAGTGCCTTGGTTCCAGAACCCCTGTTTCTGATCAGAGGAGTCATCTTGTGAGGATAATTCGCTATTCAAGTGAACGCTTGAGGAACTAGATTGGACATCCCATCGACTAAGGTAAAGAATTCTGAGTCCTAATGGATCGGCCAGCTTACACTTGTCAGTTCCTCGGTTCCCAAGTCACCCTTACACCTGGAGTAACTGGTGAGCAACAGTTACTCGACCTAAGTGCACTGTTTCGTCGCTATGTGTAGGTTACCGGTCCGAACGTCACATGCGTCTGCTTTGTGTTCACATTGAAAGTGTACGTGTGCCCGCGTATGAAGAAAAATCCCGAATTTAGCGTATCGACGCTGACGGTCGAACTGAAGTTAGGCGCGGGGATTGTTGGGCCGTTCAAGGAGAAAGCAGGAGAACTGCTTTGATCGGTCTGGTCCTGGATAGTTAAAGTGACAAGGGTGACTGTCACGGTTCCAACATTCCGTATGACCATGGTTAGAACGGTAGGAGTTGGTTGGCCGCTGTCGGAAGCAATCGAGAAGCTGTCCATCGTGAGTGCTTCATTTTGACTCCTGCTGATGGTGTTATCACCACAAGAGCAACCTGTATGAATCGCGGTCTCGCGAGACGCCGCAGGGTGGAGTACAATAGTTGTCCGACATCTACACATGCAATCTCGCGTAGATGGATGGCTTGTTCCTAACCTCACGCTCAGGCGGTGACTAATGCTGTCGAAAAAAGAGGGGTTTGGGGCTAAGTTGACTTCTCGGTCTGTTCTGTATACCGTTGTTTTCTAGTGCCCACTCGAATCTCCCCCGAGCTACCAGCGGTGATCCGCGAGTGTATACTAGTTCGCGTTCAACGTCGGAAAATGATGCGACTTAGGGAAACTGGCGCAATGTCACAATGATGCGGCCGACTTGTCTCGAGGTCGAGGAGGGCGGGTTAGAACGCTTACGGGGCCTTTGCCCTGACTTCGCACTGGTTTTGAGTTGGCCAGGCAGGAGTTGTGGTAGTTACGTCGTTTGAGATTGCCTTAGCATATGTGTTTATGCTTGTCACTGTAGGTGCCGTAACCGTGGCGGAAGCATCTACCAATGTCGCGTTGGAAGAAACTCCCACAGGACACCCATTTGCATTCCCATCGGAATCCAGCTTCATAGCCCAAAGAAGGCTTGGGTGACAACAAACATCAGGCTCCAGACTGCCTATAGCGATCATGCCACTGTCCCTTGTTTCTTGGGCCTGCGCGAGACCGGAGCCGCCTGTACCATACATTTTCTGCCATAGTAGGGTTCCATCGGCGTCTAGCCGGATAAGCCAAGCACCCCTGAGTCCGTCTGTGCCGAAGAACCCACGTTGAAACATCCCTGCGACAATAAAGCCATTGTCAGAGGTTTGTTGGGCTGAAGAAGGTGTAGTGAATCCGCCTCCAATGTACGATCTTTGCCAGAGAATGTTGCCGTCTCGATCCACTCTGAAGATTAGTCCTTCAGAGGAGCGAAAGCCTCCACTGGGATCGATGATTATCATCTCTCCGACTACAATGTATCCTCCATCGGAGGTCTGGTGAGCCGAGTTTGCATTCTGCACCAAGTGTACGGTGCCTTCCCTTGAGAAATCGTAAGTCTTCTCCCATTCAACGCCCCCGTTTGGATCCAGCTTGAGCAACCAAGCACCTGACCTGCCGGATTCGCTTATCGTCCTCAATACACCCTCGGTCCCGGCCACTATGAATCCTCCATCATTGGTCTGGTCCACTGCGCGAACTACCTGGCCCTCAAAGGTCTCCTGCCAGATGACCCCGCCGCTAGGGTCCAGCCTCAACACCCAGCCGTTACAAGAGACGTTACAAGAGCCGAAGGATTCCGTGTTTCCTGAGACGATGTATCCACCATCGGAAATCTGGCGGCCAGAGAGAAAGCTATCATACTTTGCCCCGCCATAGGTCTTGCTCCACTCGATGTTGCCCTGGTGGTCTAGCTTGAGTAGCCAGCCGTCCCCAACGAAATCGTCACCTATGAACTTAACAGCTGTACCCACGACAATGTAGCCGCCGTCCATGGTCTGGGTCACGCGGCCATCTGAATACGCGTACCCTAAAGGTGTGTATTGTCTTTGCCATTCAGATATACCCGCAGCGTTTGTTTTGATCACCCAGACACCAGTGTCCTCTGTCGACATGATGAATCCCCTGTCCCTCGTCTGTTGTATGGAGATGGCACCTGGTAAAGCTCCGATGTGGCCTGCAGGTGCGTAGGTTCGGTCCCAGGTAGGTCCTACACGCCTAACTGCTTCCACTGGCCTGGCAATAATCAATGGAGAGAACAAAACCAGGATCAAAAGGCTTGTAGCGGTGACCCGGTGGTTGAGAGCAATCAACGCTAAGACTCCATTTACAAGAGCGCTGAGCCTTCAGATAAGAATTGCCCAGCCGCTTGTGACGATTGCACGGACAATCAGCACGAGTGCTCCGATAGCGACGCCTAATCCTGTGCCTGATCTGTTTCTCAAATTATCTCTAGGGCCAGAAGATGGGCTACGGAGAGTTGGGCTTGGTTCATGAATAATCCCGGATTGATTCCGGTATCCATGGTATTCTGTCGCGGTGGTCCGCGCATCTCCCCCGGGCTACCACAGCTGTACTCGATAATACCGCGGCCAAGTGAACGCAAGCCTTTAGGGTCGCTTTACGATATTCCGTTTGACTGCAACTATTGTTACGTTGTGTCAGGTCATTTCTTGGGCCAAAAAAATTCGCTTCCAGGGAATGGTGAATCCGGGCGGGCCCACCAATACACGAATGGTTTCCTTCGACATTTTTCCCTTATGAACATGGTAGAATCCTGGTTTGGGAGACTGTTAGACCGATCTATCAACTGGTTTAGAAAATAAGGGAATAGGAGGTCTCAGAGTTAGGGGCCGACGACTTTCAGCCCTGGTGGTTCGAATCTCTCAGGGTGCAGAACAACGAGATGCTCGGGCAGGACTTTCAGGGTTCTGTATCTTTTGATATTCCGAGGTTCGAATCAGCTGGCGAAACGGAGTCTTCTCTTGACTCTAGCCAATTCTGAATGTGATCTGAGCGTTTTCACAGCCAGTAATCCGTTGAACCCGAGAATTCCCCCCATGACGAGAATCCAAGTGTTGGTTGTTGCTTGAGGAATAAATCCGCACAGGGAACATCCTCCACTAGGCGCTTTGGTCGAGCCTCCCGTTGAACCTCCGGTGCCGCCGTTTGTCGCGGTGGGTTCGACCTGTATGGCTACGGGCTTCGAATCTGATCGAGGAGGGCTGCCATTGTCCGTTGCGATGAAAATTACGGTATATGTGCCAGTCTGGCTAGGGCTTGGCGTCCAGCTGAAAATTCTGATGAAGGAGTCGAAGGTTGCCCCCTGCGGCAATCCAGATGCAGTGAAGATGATCCTTTCTCCTGGATCAGGGTCGGTCGCGTTCACCGTGAACGTGATGATGTTACCAGCTTTGACAGTCTGATCTGCGGGAGTGCTGAGTATTGGAGGGTTGTTAACCTGTAAGGTTGGCTGTGTTACGATGAGGATTGTCTGCTCGCTGCTCCTCAGATTGCTAGAGTCACTCACCATAAATGCTACTGTGTAGACACCTGCTGCAGTATAGGTGTGCGTGGGCGCGGAGCCGGTGCCGGTTCCACCATCCCCTAAATCCCAAGAGTAGGAGTAAGGTGCCAGTCCACCGCTCGCTGTACTCGTAAATGATACAGTCTGCCCGACAAGGGGCGAGGAAGGGGTGAAGCTCATACTGGCGGTCAGACCCGCAGTCGATGCGGGCGAGATGGCGATATTCAGCGATTTCGTAACGGTCTGAGAAGGCACGGAGGAATCCGTTACACTCTCGGTTACAGTGAACGTTTGCACTGACGTGTAGATGTGGACTGCTGTGGCACCTGTTCCACTGGCTCCG
>Ga0209804_1002084_pt1 | contig 12354 bp, 8 predicted proteins | sample GraSoiAngelo_139_FD_185896 | JGI IMG/M metagenome (GOLD analysis project Ga0209804, IMG submission 185896) | Grasslands soil microbial communities from the Angelo Coastal Reserve, California, USA - 14_0929_12_20cm (SPAdes) (version 2) | ecosystem: Environmental > Terrestrial > Soil > Grasslands ... | reverse complement strand
CAGAGGCTTTGGCGGACAACGAAGTCCGCTCAGTGGAAGGAGGTGCGATCTGCCCGCATTTGCACGGAGACTGTTCACCCGCATCCGCTACAGCGACCATTCCGCTCGGTATTCCGGGCGGATGTATTGCTGTGCCGAGGTGGCATTGACAGCTTTCATGCTGGCGCCTTCCCAAACCAATCCCTGCCCCATCCGCAGCGCCACGTTTCCCAATTGGAGGGCCTCGGTGACAACGCCGGAGAACTCGAAGTTTGCGCCGGGTTTGGTTTTGTTGCCTTTGCAGGCGTCGAGCCACTCGCGCTCGGTGCCCGGCGAGCGCGGCAGTGTCTCCGGCGGTTGCTGGTAGGCCTTCATCTTCGCTGCCGGGATCAGTCGGGGATTGCCGCCGTTGAATCCGCACAGGATCGTGCCGCGGTCGCCGATAAACATCAGTCCTTCCTTCTCCAGTTCATGGTCACCCTCCAGTTCCTCCGGGCGGGGCGGTTTGAACCCGCCGTCATACCAGGTCAATCTCACGGGCGGCATCTCGCCGCGGGCCGGGAACTTGAACTGAATGATCGACGCTTGAGGAAACGTCTCGGCGTAGCGCTCGGTCGAGCTGGCCTCCACGCCCGTCGGGGCGCCGAGCTTGAGCGCTCGGAAAATTGTGTCGAAGCTGTAGCAACCCATATCGCCGAGCGCCCCGCCGCCGAAATCATACCAGCCGCGCCACACGAACGGCAGGTAAGCGTGGTTGAAAGGACGCTCTGGTGAAGGTCCCAGCCACAGATCCCAATCAAGCCCTTCGGGCACCGGTTGTGTTACTTCGGGACGATCGAGCCCTTGCGGCCAGAACGGCCGGCTCGACCAGTTGGCGACCTGCCGCACCGGGCCAATCGCGCCGTCCCGGACCCATTCGCAGAGCCGGCGCGTGGCTTCTGAGGCCTGATTGCCCACCGCGACCTGCGTGGCCACGCCTGTCTCGCGCGCGACCTCGGCCATGCGCCGCGCCTCATACACGCTCCGCGCCATCGGCTTCTGGCAGAAGACGTGTTTGCCTTTCCGCATGGCGGTCACGGAAATTAACGCGTGCCAATGGTCGGTCGTGCACACGACGACGGCATCCAGGTCTCTCTCTTTTTCGAACAATTCGCGGAAATCGCCGTAAGCCGTGCAACCGCGGTACTGGCCGGAGCGCTGCTGCGTACCGTAATAGCCATTCACGATCTTCTGACAAGGCTCGCGTCCGGCCATGCCGGCGGTGGCTTGCATCGAATGAGTCAATTGAATAGGCTTGCTCGTGCTGAGCCATTCCCAGCCAGTTTCCGTGCCGAGCAACCGGCGCACGGAGTTGCAGAACTCGTTGTTGCCCCACTGAGGATAATCCGCGCTGCCCGTGTTGGGATCGCACACGGCGACCCCCTGCACATCAGGTTGCTTCAGGAAGCTCAGCATCACCCGCAGCCCCTGCGAGCCGACGCCGATGAAGGCGACGTTAATCCTTTCGCTGGGGGGCAAACGGTCCGCTCCACCGAACACGTGACGGGGAACGATCGCAACCGCAGCGGCCGACGCTACGGCAGCGCCGAGAAATGTGCGCCGAGACAGTGCAGCCTTCTTTGGTCTGCGAGTGCCGACCATGGATTTCATAGAAGATCCTCCACTCTCCGAAATGTTGCTGGATGCTTTCTTAGGGAACCTGTTTAACGTTTCTGTATAGAGAGGCTTCGTATTGCCTCCATTTGATTTCATCTCGACCGCGCGTGCAACTCTTTCCTGCGTCCGATTCGAGCGGCAAAGTCCGCCGGGCGAGACGCACCGGTTCTACGGCAGGCGAGGACGCCCGCCGCTGCGCGCCAGCGCTCAAAAGTTGAGATGCGCCAGGATGGGTGCCCGGGCGTTCAAGGTGGTCGCGTTCCCCGGCCGACTCTGCTTGAATGCCCCATTTCTTCGTTGCGCAACGTTGAAAAGTCTGCAAAAGCCCGTCCGATGAAACCGCGTCCTCCGCACAACGCCGTTTGGAGAAACGCGCCGGCCAGATTCACCGGCATGTTGTGCGGACTGGCGACGTTCGGACAGGCGGTGGGCTTGGCCGCCGCTGAACACAACTCATCGAAGCCGCCTTACCCGCCCAGCCCGGTCATCCAAGGCATCGCCTGGCATTGGGACACGTACACAAACGCTGCGCCGGGCAGCGATTTGTGGCCGGTGACCTGGGGAGCGGATGACCATCTTTACGCCGCCTGGGGCGATGGCGGCGGCTTCGGTGGGTCGGACTCGGACGGCCGCGTCAGTATGGGCTTTGCTCGCATTGAAGGTGGCCCGGAAAACTGTCGCGGCATCAACGTGAACGGGGGAAAGAATCCGGAGTCCCCGGCGTCGTTCCCGAAAAAGGGCAAGACCAGCGGGATCGCTTTTGTGGATGGGACTCTTTACGCCAGCATCAATTTGCAGGACGGGCCCTGGCCGGCGGTGAATCATACGCTGGCTTGGTCGGCCGACCGGGGAGCGACCTGGACCAAAGCCGACTGGCTGTTCCCCAAAGGAGCCGCTAACTTTCAGCCGGCCAAATTCCTTAACTTCGGCAAAGACTATACCGGCGTTCCCGCTCCGCTTGCCGGATACGTTTACATTTACGGGCCCAGCCAAGATGCGCGGCGGGGAAGCGGCAACAGGCTTTACCTTGTTCGCGCGCCCAGGAGCCGACTTCGTGAGCGCGCGGCTTACGAGTTTTGCCAGGGCCCGCGCGGCGACGGTCAACCGAGTTGGAGTTCTGATTTCGCCCTGGCTCGACCCGTATTCACGGACGCCAACGGCTTGACGCCCGGTGCGGTCGTTTTCAATCCCGGCATCAAGCGTTTCCTGCTGACGTGCTTTCACACGGGGCCGGGTCAATTGGGTGTGTTCGAAGCGTCGACACCCTGGGGTCCGTGGCGCACCGTGGCCTATTACGAGAACTGGGGCAACATGGGCGACGCCGGCGAAGGCTTGAGCTGCGAGTTCCCGCAGAAATGGATCAGCGCTGACGGCCTGATCCTGTGGAGCGTTTTCAGCGTTTATGGCTCGGGCGGCAAACGAGGTATCAACGCCCACGACAAATTCAATCTGGTCAAGGCCACACTGACTCTCGCTTCCACCAAAGCAATCGATGCCCAGGCGGCTCAACCGCGACCCCCTATCCCTCGCCGGTAGTTGGCCTGGGTGGTTGGAGTGGGTGGTGAAGCTTCTCGAGCTTTTGCTCGCCGGCCATTTCATCCAGCAACGCAGCGATCCAAAGCAGCATGTTCCGTTTCTCCTGCTCGAGCCTCCACGCAAACGCGGGCAGCGAAAGGAGAAGCATCCAAATCCAGTGATGCGCCCGTGCCAGGAGACCGATCAGCAGCAGTTCCGCGCCGCACGCGGACCAGAAGGCGATTCGCGCGGGCAGCGACCAGGTGACATTCAGTCGGCAGCGAAATATTCTTTTGGCCGGGCCAAGCTCCTCGGCGACCGTCGTCAAGCGCAAGCGGCTCCATCGGCCGCCGAAAATTTCCACGTCCTGGTCGCTCCAACCCGTGTCCGCTTTGTGTTGCCATCCTTCGGATTCCAATTTGGAGAGAATGCGGTTGAGAAAGGCGTACCGATCCAAGCCGCCCTCCGACCGGTAGCAGACCTGTCCGGATGATTCCAGTTCGTCGAGCTGTTCCCGCGAAACAGCACGTTTGAAGACCGGCGGCGCGGAGCGCACGGTCAGCCGCCAGTTGTAACGTGCCCAGCCGCGCACGATCGGCTGCAGCAGAAAAAGCAACGCGACCAGCGGACGCGACCAGCTTCGCTGCTTCTTCTTGGGCAACCCGGCTTGCGCGGCCGCCACGGCGCACACGCCCAGCGAAATCAACAGGCTGGTCAGCGCCACCGGCAGCAACGGGTAAATCGACGCCGACAACACCAGCAGCGGCACGGTGATCAGCACATGGTATTCGAGCGAAGTGCAGAACATCAACAGGAACGCCGGCTCCGGGGTGTAGAGCTTTTGAAAAAATCCGCTGCCGAACAAACCATGATAAACGATCTGCCGCTGCAAGGTCACGCCCAGCTTCGACGCGGTGTAAATGCGGCCGCGCCAGATGCCGCCGCCGAAAAAGTTGAAATACTCCGGATGCTTGCGCATCAGCAGGGCTTCCGCTTCGCCGTAGCCGGCCTGTTGCTTCAAGTAAGCGCGGACCGTGGAACGCCGGTAGTGCCAGACAAAACCGGCGTGACTGAATCCGAGCTTGCCGCCGCGCTCCTGCAAGCGCCAGCAGACATCCACGTCGTCGCCCGCCTTGCGAAACACCGGATCGAAACCGCCGATTTCCTCCAGCGCCCATTTGTAAAACACCATGTTGCAGCCGGGAACGTGCTCGGCCTCACGGTCGGTCAACATGACGTGGGCCGGTCCGCCGGGGGAGACCATCACCGCCGCGGCCACAAACGAATCGTCCGGCGGCAAAAAATTGTGTCCACCCATACCGACGAATTCGCCGCTCAAAAGATCGCCGACCAGGTAGTAGAGCCAGTCTTCGTCGGCGCGGCAGTCGGAGTCCGTGAACGCAACGATTTCACCCGTGGCCTCGGCGATACCCGTGTCGCGCGCGACCGATAGACCGTGGTGGTCCTGACGGAGGGAGCGGACGCGCGGAAACTCCTTCGCGATTTCCGGCGTTGAATCGGTCGAGCCGTCGTTGACGAGGATGACTTCGCAATCGGGATAGTTCAGGCGCGCGAGCGATTCGAGACAGGCCTTGAGCGTGCGCTCGCCATTGTAGCTGGCGACCACGACCGAAACTTTCGGATAGCGCGGCAGAGGAAAACGCGGCGCTGCGCGAAACAGCTTCTGAACGGCCCAAAACGATTCTTTCGGTTTGCGGTCGCGTCCGGTCAAGCCGAAGCCCCACTCTTCAATGTGCCGTTCTCCTTTGAACCAGTCGTCGGTGTAACAGAATATGACCATCCCGGCCAAGCCGGCGCGAAACCCCGATTCAATTTGCCAGGCGAGGATTTCGCACTTGCGCGTTTCGCCCTCGCGCACGGAATCGATGCCGAATTCGCCGAGCATCAACGGCTTTGCGCCCGCGAGCATTTGCAGTCGCGCGAGATAATTCTCAAACGGCTTGCGGAGATGCAGGTAAACGTTGAAACAAACGAAGTCGATGGTTTGCGGACGCAGAAATTCAGTCGGCGGAAAGGAAGTGAACGTGCAGAGGCAGTCCGGGTCAACCGACCTGGCGACATCAATCAATTCCTCGATAAAATCGGATACCGCGCGGATGCCGCTCCACCGCACGATTTCCGCAGGAATCTCGTTCACCACGCTGTAGGCGAAGACGGCCGGGTGGCCCCGGCAGGTCTCGGCCGCCTGGCGTACGGCGTCGCGAGCCTCTTTTCTCGATTTTGCCGATTCGAGAAAACAAAGGTGCTTGGGCCAGGGAATATCCACGAGTACTTTCAGTTCATACTCGGCCGCCAGATCTAAAAACCAACGCGGCGGCACGTAATAAACGCGGAGCAGATTGGCGCCCAGTTCGCGGATTTGCAGAAAATCCAGCGCTGTCTGTTCGCGCGAGGGAAACATTTCCTTTTGATCGTTCGGCGCGAACGGCCCATAGGTCAAACCCTTGGGGTAAAACTTTTTTCCGCCAAGTCGAAAAAATTTCCCGTCCACGTTGACGCGTGACGCGGAGGTGCTGACGACAGACATAGGAAAGGGCTATTGCTTTTGTTCCGCCCGTTTGCGGGCGCGCCTGCGGTTGCTTTCGGAGCGCCTTTCGCGTTCATTGCTGACGGTCCGGTGACAGCGCCAGATGAACGCGGCGAAAACCAGTGCGAATCGATTGGCGCGCGGAAATCGCATGAAAGTTCTATTACGTCAGGGCAATGACTTCGGCAACTGAATTGAAGGTTCGTTTGCCCGACTCCAACGCCGCCACCGCCACCCCGCCACGCATCACGCTCAGGGAGTCTGGCCCTGCCCGTGCTAAACGAGTTCTAGGAAACCTTCACCAGCTTGCCGCCGCGTTGTACGCGATAGCGTTGGCCGCGCCATTCAACCGTTTTGCCAAGAACCGCCAGTGCCCAGACGGCGACGTTCAATAAGTCTTTGATCGGCACCAGCCAGAAGAATGCCCAGTGCGAATGGGAACGCGTCAATCTCGACTCCTGGCGCATCGCCGTGAGTACTCGCGTCAGCCAGATCACGAGTGCGAACAGGAGCGCCTGGGAGAGGAGATGAATCCTGACGACGACGGACACGGTCGCCCCGCTGACCGTCGTTGTGCCGGAGGTTTCGCCGGTGGGGGGGAGGCCAGCGATGACCCAGAGCAGCGGCCAAAGCGTGGCGTTGCCCAGGAGGCTGAAAAAGTAAGGCAGCGGCTGGCAGGCGCGGATGGTCCGCGCCCAGCGCAATTGATGCCGCCAGACTTCGCTCCAGTTCTTCGGTGAATCCCAACATTCGACGACTACGGGCGAGAGAACCACGCTTCCGGCTCGTTTGGCGATCCTGTTTCCGAGCTGGTAATCGTCCGCCAGAAAATCGACGAGCGCGTTGAAACCGCCGATGGCTTCAAGTTGCCGGCGGGTGGTCGTCATGACCGCGCCGAGCGCGAAGTCGAGCGGCTTGATGCTCCGGGATTGCAACACCTGGCTCCAGAAATCGGCGTTAATCGCGATGGCCTCCCATTGCATCGCCAGTGTTGCCGGATTGGCCAGCTGATAAAAACAGTTCACTAAACCAACCGCGGGATCACGCAACGGACTCACTATGTTGGTCAGGAAATCCGGCGGCACGCGGACATCGGCATCGCTGATGGTGATCAGGTCGTGCCGGGTGAGTCGTTGCAATTGGATCAACGTCGAAACTTTGGCATTGGCGCCGAGCGATTCGCTGCAAACCACCAGTTGCGCCTCGCGTCCAGGGTGAGCGGCCAGCAACCGGCGAACCAGCTCGCAAACCGGATCGGTCGCCGACTCCACGCCGAAGAGGATTTGCACAGAACCGGCGTAGTCCTGCGTCAGCCAGCTTTCCAGGCAATGGAACGTCTCGGCGTCGGCGCCCTTCAACGGTTTGAGCAGTGTGACCGGCGGCGCGAAACTCTTGTCGGCGACGCGTCGGTGCAAAGGGAAACGCATTGCGACGAGGAATTGCCAGAGCGCCAAAGCGAGGCTGAGGAACGCCAGCGCGGCCAGAATAACGTTCAAGACCACGCGAGGTTCTTAACAAGGACGAAGCGGACGAAGAAGTCTTTTCGGTCGGTGACGGCCCGTGTCTAGGCAGCTGTCTGCTTCCGTGATTCATCAGCCCGGAGCCGTCTCGCTCGACGATTCCAAAAGAATGCGAACGTAAACTTGTAAAACACGAAAAAGAGGACACACCCAAACAGAAGGTGAGCGGCCACGCCGCCAGGACTCAGTTTTTCCATCCTTGCGAGGCGGAGCAGGAAGACCGCCAGACCCAGCGTTGGCCCGAAGAAGAACGTGAGCTTCAGGAGGACCAGGTTGTCGATATCCTTGTTCTTGGGAGGCGGAGGAATCCTACCGGCCACCAGCCCCAATCCATATCGGTAAGCGCGTTCATGAAGTTTTCGAGGCCTCGCATACTGAAGGAATCAAAACTGGTCCACCGCGACGACGCGCAGGATTTCCTCCAGCGGCGTCTGCCCGCTCAGGGCGCGGCGCAGGCCCATGTCCCAGAGCGTTTGCATCCCTTGCTGGATGGCGACCTGTTGGAGCGAACGCGTAGGCATCTTTTGCAGGATGGCGTCGCGCAATACTTCGTTGACGACCAGCATTTCGGTGACCGCGGTGCGCCCCGAATAGCCCGTGTGAACGCACTCCGCGCAACCGACGCCGCGGCGAAAGGCGGCGGTTTCGATGGCTTCGGGCGGCACCAAACGGAGAAAACCCGGTTCCGGCTGATAGGGTTGGGCGCAGTACGTGCAGTTTTTCCGAATGAGCCGGAGTCCGATCACCCCGCTGATACTCGAAGCGAGCAGAAACGGTTCGATGTCCATATTGATCAGACGCGCGAACACCCCCGCGGTGCTGCCACTGTGAATCGTGCTGATGACGAGGTGGCCGGTGAGGCCTGCCTGCACGGCGATGGCGGCGGTCTCCGGGTCGCGAATTTCGCCGACCATGATGACTTGCGGGTCCTGGCGCATGAGCGAGCGCAGCGCGACCGGATAGGTGAATTCCTTGTGCGGATTGATCTGCGCCTGGCTGATCATGGGCAGGTTGAATTCCACAGGGTCTTCGACGCTGCTGATGCTGATGGCCGGGCCGGAACGTTGGACCAGATGATAGAGCGCCGCGTAAATGGCGGTGGTTTTGCCGGAACCGGTCGGGCCGGTGAGCAAAATCAATCCGCTCGGCCGCGCCAGGAGTTTGATGAACGATTGCAGGGTCTCCTCTTCGAAGCCGAGGCTGCCAAGGTCAAAGCTGCGGTTGCTGGGATCGAAAATGCGAATGACGATTTTTTCTCCGCGCACGGTTGGAAAAACGGAGATGCGGAGTTCGACGCCGCCGAGTTCGGCGTTGGCCGGGGCGTGGCCTTCCTGCGGCAAATCGGTTTGATACGAAATCAGGTTGGCCATCACTTTGAGGCGACCGGAGATTTTCTCCATGAGGTCGAGCGGCAGGTGGACCAGTTCATTGAGCACGCCGTTGAGGCGGATGCGCACCACGAGCGTGCTTTCCCACGGCTCGATGTGAATGTCGCTGGCGCCGACTTTGATGGCGTCAATGAGCAGGTAATTGACCAGCGCGCCGATTTCAATGGCCTGCTGGTCGGAGACCGATTGCAGATAACGAGTCGTCTGGTTCACACGGTGTCCCTGGTTTTCTTCGGCGAATCAACATTCGACATGTTAATGACTTTTCTGTTCATGACCAGCGGGAAATTTGACAAAGCCAGGCAATAAAAGTTTCGCAACAGGTTGCGGGCATGGCGGTTGGATTTCCGGCAAGCCATGTCCCGGCCCCCCGCCCGGCTTCGGAACGCCGACCTGCGGCAACTCTAAAAAAGAAGCCCAGGAATCCATTTCGCGATTGACCCCGCGAAACGAAACGCCTACAAGGAACACGTCACACGTCGGCCACAACCAACAGGAAGCTTCCCAACAAAATATGCCTGAACGACTTCGTTGTGCGGTGATAGGAACAGGCGGGTTCGGCCTCGATCACCTCAACAGCCTTCTGCACTGTCCCCGCGCAGCGGCCGTTGCTGTCGCCGAAACAAACCCAGAACGGCTCAAGGAGGCCGCCGACCGATTCAAAATCTCACGCGCCTATGCGGATTACCATGACTTGCTCGACCAGCCGGACATTGACGCATTGACCGTCGCTGTGCCCAACCATCTGCACGCGCGGATCGCCATAGACGCCTTGCAGGCCCGCAAGCACGTGTTGCTCGAAAAACCGATGGCGATGAACGCCAAGGAAGCGGCCAAAATCGTCGAGACTGCAAAGAAGATGCGACGCACGCTTATGGTCGCGCAGAATTTCCGGTTCAATCGCCATACGCAAATCGGCAAAGCGATCCTGGACCGCGGCGACCTGGGCGAAGTCTATCACGCGCGCTGTTTCTGGCTGCGGCGCAGCGGCATCCCGCGCATTGGCTCGTGGTTCACGCAAAAACAATTTTCCGGCGGCGGCTGCACGACGGACCTCGGCGTGCACATGCTCGACACCTGCCTGCATCTGCTCGGCGAATTCGACGTGAAGTCGGTCTCGGCGCAAACCTTCGCCAAGTTCGGTCCGCGCGGCCTGGGAGAGACCGATTGGGGCAAAAGTGAAATCAATCAAAAGAAACCGTTTGACGTGGAGGATTACAGTGTTGCCCTGCTCAGGCTGAAAAGCGGGCGAACGGTCGTCCTGGAAGCCAGTTGGGCCGGCCATCACCCCACCGATGCACGCGAATATGGCGTGGACCTGGTGGGCACCGTAGCGGGATTATCGCTCTACCCAGCCCGCTTGTTTCGTCCGGGACCGAACGGGTTCGAAACCGTCCATTTGTCACTGCCGATCGTGTCGCACAGCGAAGATCGCATTCACCATTTCGTCAGTTGCGCGCTCGAAGGAAAGAAACCGCTGGTGGCGCCGGAGGAATCGCTTAAAGTCCAGCAATTGTTGGACGCGATCTACACATCTGCGGCCACCGGCAAGGAAGTGAGGCTGGGTTAACCCAGGCGAGGGACTTGCCGACGCGCTTCCTTCCGACCGGGTTTGGGATTGGTTAGTTCTGGAAAGACTTGTTTTCCCCATCGCAAGCCTTAGTTTTGTCTGCGATTGTGATGAAAACTTTTGCGGAACTGAATTTCCCCGGCCGGTTGATTGCCGTGGAAGGGCTCGATGGCTCGGGCAAGTCCACCCAGATTTACCTGCTCAAACGCTGGCTTGAATTGCAGGGCCTCAAGGTTTTCTTCAGCGAATGGAACTCGTCCGACCTCGTCAAGAGCGCGACCAGCAAGGGAAAAAAGCGCGAGTTGCTCACGCCCACAACGTTCAGCCTGATTCACGCGACGGACTTCGCCGACCGCTACGAACGACAACTCGTGCCGCTGTTGCGCGCCGGCTACCTCGTGCTGTGCGACCGCTACATCTTCACCGCATTCGCCCGCGACACGGTGCGCGGCTGTCCCCCCAAATGGGTTCGCGGCATTTACAGCTTCGCCGCGCTGCCGGACCTGACCTTTTTCTTCAGAGCGGATCTGGAAGTTTCGCTCCACCGCATTCTGGATGGCCGCCCGGAGCTGAAATATTTCGAGGCCGGAATGGACCTGCGCCTGTCCAGCGACTCCTATGAAAGTTTTCGCATTTTCCAGGGGCGCATCCTCGAGCAGTACCTGTCGATGAGCACCGAATTCAACTTTCTGGTCATTGACGCCAACCAGCGGGTTGAAGCGCAACAGTCGCTCGTCCGCCAGTTGATGTCGGCCCGGGTTGATTTGTCCCAATACGTTCTGCCGAAATGATGAGAAATCGCATGGGAACGACCAGGCGCGGCCCCGCCTCACCGCCTCAACCCATCGCCAGCCGTAGCGTGATGGTGCCCAAACCGACGCCCAAACGCTTTTACGGCCACGGTATCCCGGGCGTGGACCTGGAGAAACTGTCCGGCAAACTCATCGTGATCGAAGGCGCAGACGGCTCCGGCCGCTCGACCCAAATCGCGCGGCTGGTGCAATGGCTCGAAGGCTGCGGGCACGCCACGGTGCAAGTGGGCTTGAAACGCTCCACGCTGGTGAGCGAGGAGCTGGAACGTGCGAAGCAAGGGAACATTCTCAGCCATATCACCCTGAGTTTGTTCTACGCGACCGACTTCGCCGACCAGTTGGAAAACATTATTTTGCCGGCTCTCAAAGCGGGCTTCATGGTGCTGGCCGACCGCTACATTTACACGCTCATGGTGCGCGACCTGGTGCGCGGCATGGACGAAGCCTGGCTGAAAAATGTTTACGGCATTGCGCTGGTGCCCGACGCTGTCTTTTACCTCAACGTTCCACCGGAACAACTCGTGCAACGAAACTTTCAGAAAAATCACACGCTCGATTACTGGGAAAGCGGCATGGACGTCGGCCTCTCGCGCGACATGTTCGACTGTTTTCTCCAGTACCAGGCGCTGGTCGAAAAACAGTTTCGCCGGTTGCAGTCCACTTACGGGTTCACCATCGTCAGCGGCGAGCGATCCGTGGAGGAAATCAATGCCGAGTTGCAGGAAAAGATTGAGGTGGTCCTGGTCGGCAAATGAGTTTTCAACAACGATAATTCAATCAGCCACTCGCCATGCCCGGAGAAAATGACAGAAAAGACTGCGTAATTGGCGTCGATTTTGGCGGCACTAAAATCCTGGCAGGCGTGTTCGACGAAAAATTTGAATGCATTGGACGCGCGCGGGTCAGCACCAAAGCCGACCGCGGAACCGACGAGGTGGTTGGACGCATCGCCCGTTGCGTCCGCGAGGCCGTGGATGAGTGCGACCTCGACCTGAAGCAAATCAAGGCCATCGGCATCGGCGCGCCCGGAGCCGTGGATTCGCAATCCGGGAAAGTCATTTTCGCGCCCAATCTTGGCTGGAACGATGTGCCGCTCAAGAAAGAACTGGAGAAGCTGCTCGAGCGGCCCGTCCTTTTGGAAAACGACTGCAATGTCTGCACGCTGGGAGTTTACGAAGTGGAGTTGAAAGCCAAACCGCGCGACGTCGTCGGTATTTTCCTCGGCACGGGCATCGGCGGCGGGCTCATTTTGGAAGGCAAGCTCTATTCGGGTTTCAATCGCACGGCGGGTGAGATCGGACACATGGTGCTGGAAGTGAGCGGACCGAAGTGCGGTTGCGGCAACAAAGGCTGCTTTGAAGCGCTG
>Ga0209804_1002083_pt1 | contig 12356 bp, 11 predicted proteins | sample GraSoiAngelo_139_FD_185896 | JGI IMG/M metagenome (GOLD analysis project Ga0209804, IMG submission 185896) | Grasslands soil microbial communities from the Angelo Coastal Reserve, California, USA - 14_0929_12_20cm (SPAdes) (version 2) | ecosystem: Environmental > Terrestrial > Soil > Grasslands ... | reverse complement strand
TTCGACGCGCCGCCGCCGAACGCCCTGATCAATATCGCGAAAACCTATCGCGGCCAAAACCTGCCCGAACTGCTGTGTTCGGCGTTGACAGATGCTTTTGACGAAACCTGCTGGGGCGATCTGCGGCAGACAGCGAAGCTGGCTTCGGCGCGAATTGAAGCCGTGCACGAGGCGAAAAATTCGCAGCCCGAACTGGAGATTGTCTCGAGTGTCTTTTATCGCGGACGCGGCGCCTATTTGGTGGGACGCGTCTTGTGCGAAGGACAGTTGCCCTTGCCCATCGCGCTTTGCCTTCGTCACGAAAATGAGCGCGGCATCAGCCTCGATGCGCTGCTCCACGGAGATGTCGATCTCGCGATTTTGTTTTCGTTTACCCGCTCCTATTTTCGGGTCGCGGTTGAATGTCCCTATCGACTGGTGCGTTATCTTCAGCAGTTGATGCCGCGCAAACGGCTGATCGATCTTTACAACGCCATCGGTTTTCATCGGCACGGTAAAACGGAGTTTTACCGCGATTTCATCGCCCACCTGCGCAGGTCGAGCGATCGTTTCGTCGTGGCCGAAGGAGCTCGCGGAATGGTGATGAGCGTTTTTACGCTGCCGAGCTACGATGTCGTTTTTAAACTGATCAAAGATCAATTTGACTTGCCGAAAGATAGCACCCCCGAGGATGTGCGACGGCGCTACCGACTGGTTTTCGAACATGACCGCGCGGGACGACTGGTCGAAGCGCACGAATTCGAGCATCTTCGCATCCCGGCTGACCGCTTCGACTCTGAGCTGCTGGCGGAACTTTTGCGCGATGCCGATTCAATTGTGAAAATGGAAGGCAGCGACGTCGTCATCGCGCACGCCTATGTCGAGCGTCGTCTTCGTCCGCTCAACCTCTTTTTCCGGGAAAACGAGACAGACGCAATTGCGGCCGCCGGGCGCGATTACGGACAATCGATCAAAGACCTTGCTGCCTCCAATATCTTTCCGGGGGACTTGCTCACGAAAAATTTTGGCGTGACCCGGCATGGCCGCGTGGTCTTTTACGATTACGATGAGCTTTGTTTCCTTACGGACTGCAATTTTCGCAAACTGCCCGAAGCGCGCACTCCGGAGGAAGAAGTCGCCGCCGAGCCGTGGTTCTCCGTGCGTGAGAACGACATTTTTCCCGAGGAATTTTTGCAATTCCTGGCTTTCCCAAAGCCGGCCCTGGCCGCGCTGCTGGAGCATCATCGCGAGATATTTAGGGCCGACTTCTGGCGCTCCATCCAGCACCAAATCCGAGCAGGCGAGATTCCAGAAGTATTCCCTTACGGAGCCGAGCGACGGCTGGCGAATAATTAGGCATTTTCCTTCGCGCCGGTAAGGAAGCCTTATCCCGTAGTTCTGCGCACCGAAGGTCTGGAAAACAGAGCCTGGTGCGGCGCCCTATGCGATTTCACAGGGAATGAGTTTTCTTGTGGATTGAATGTGCAGAGGCAATCGGTCCGCGTCCAACTAAAAACCGTGTTGCGAATCGTACACCACTGCGATTTTGTACGTGCGCAATGATGTTTATTTGAACGTAAACTAAGGTTTAATATCGCGAACCCCCCCTTAAAGAAGTATTCTCGGCGAGATTCGATTGGCAAGGGGGTGTTCCCCCTCCTGATAGCTCCCTTTTCTTTCGGAAGTGGAGACCTACTATGAGAAGCGTAATAACCGGTAGTGGCGCGGAGCTGGCTCAGCCGTTGCAGCTGGCAAGTAAGCGCAATAGAGACGAGTCGAGATGCATCAAAACCCTTCATCAAGCGTTGCTGGTGTCTCCGCCCCTGAAACAGTTTCTGGCTGCATTTTCGTCCACGACTGGAATCGTTCTGCGTTTTCTGCATGTGGGAAGCGGCCAGAGAGAGCTATTGCAGGCGTTGCGCCGACACGCATTTTGCGCCGCGCTGGTGAATACAGAGCAGGAGCGGCTGCGTTGCATAGAGCGCTTGAGAGACTTGCTTGCCAGAGTAACCGGAAGCGGCATCCCCGAAAAATCCGCTTCGATCTGTGGCTTTAGTTATTTTGGAGTCACCCTCCGAGCTCGCGGGTCAACCGTGGGGACCCTGCTGGCGGGACCGGTCTTTTATCGAACTCCAGCGCCTAAGGATTGGATGCGAGTATTGCATCGTCTCTCAAACGCGGATCCGTCCATGCGCGATGCGAGAAATGCTTATTTTGGAATACCGATGGTTTCCCACGGCAGGCTGAAGGGAGTGATCAGTCTGCTATCGATGTTTTCAGAGCACCTGTCCGAATCCGCCGGGCGCTTATTGATCTCAACCGCGGACGCCGAACCTGTATGCGTGACGTTTGCGAAGAAGTTTATCCTAGAGAAATGTGAAGAGCGGCTCACGGTGGCCCAGGTCGCTCGCTGCGTGTCACTGCACCCCGATTATTTCGGCAAGATATTTAGAAACGCCACCGGAATGACGCTCACAGAATACACGGCGAGGGTACGGGTCGAGAAGGTAAAAGACCGCCTCCCCGAGCGTTCGTTCCGTATTGGGGAAGTGGCTTTCGCGGCGGGTTTCCATTCGCTGGCCCAGTTCAACCGGGATTTTAAAAAATATGCCGGTCTGTCTCCGAGCCAGTACCGCGTGTCCCTCCTGGCGGGCCAACATTAGGTTTGAGCTGTTTTACAGCTTTTCTCGGTTAATGCGGAAAGAATGTCGCCAGATGAGTAGACCGATTCTGCATTGTTGTGACATTATTTTTGCGTTCCTAAGAAAACCAAATCAAAACGAAAGGACCATCTATAATGAAAATACTAAACAAACCAATACTTGCCGCGGTAGTTGCCCTTGCACCTATCATGTGGTGCGGCCAAGCTGTAGCGCAGTCTCTTGCCCCCCAGTTTACCCTTGATTCGGGGCCGGCTGCCGAAATACAGGCTGAGGAGAACTTTGTCATGCAGCAGCCGGCGGCTGCCTATGCCATACCATTCCGGCCAACCATAGATGCCAACGCTTACGCGGCGGCAAAACAGGCGGCGGCTGCGAATTACTCGCCCCAGGCAGTAAAACCAGGTGCGCTTAGCGCAGTGCCAGCCGGGCCGCCCACGAGGGTGTTTAAAAACTTCGACGCCGCTAGTGACGTCGATGGATTGCGGCCGCCCGATACCCACGGTGCTGTCGGCAAAACGCATTTTGTTGAGGTAACGAATAGTCATATCAGGATGTACAATAAGGCCACTCCGCCAGCGCTCGTTAAAAACGTCAGTCTTGCAACCTTCTTTGGCTATACCACGGAGGTCATTTTTGATCCGCGTGTGGTTTACGATTCGGTTTGGAATCGCTGGATTGTGACCGCAGAGGCTTTTCAGGAGAGCAACACTGTCCAGAGATTTTTTATCGGCATATCGAAGACGGCGAATCCGGCAGGGGCCTTCTTCATCTACAGTGTAAATGTCACCTTTTTCTCCGGTGACTTCTTTGACTTCCCGCAGTTGGGTTTCGATCAGGATGCAGTCATATTCACGGCGAATATTTTCCACGGCGGGTTCGTGGGAGCTGACGAGTTCTCAATCGCCAAGGCGCGATTGTATAACGGGCTTGGTTTCAGTGTTCCTGTCTTTACCGGACTGGCTGGAACTCTGGCGCCTCCCATCGTGCTGGATCAGAATGCAAACAGCTTCCTGCTCGCGGCTCCTCCGTCAGGCACCACGTTTACGAAGTACACGCTGACCAACTCGAGCCGTCCCAACGGTACCGCTTTGGTGTCATCGGCCGCCACCGTTCCTTCTTACTCCGTGCCCCCGGATGCGCATCAGTCCGGGACAACCAATTTGCTCGACACATCGGACAGCCGATTTGTTAACGCCAGCACACAAAATGGCGATGATCTGTGGCAGACGCACACGATTGCGCTTGGTAGTTTTCCAGCTCCAAAGTTCTACCGGATAAATACCTCGAGCAATACGGTCGCGCAGAGCGGGTTCTTCTTCCAGACTGGCACTTCGGACGACTGGAATGCCTCCATCACTACAAACACATCGAATAACACGTTCGTAACGTGGAGTTCGACCGACGCAAATGTTGGTGTGAATGCACAGGTCGTCTTCTCCGGTAAGCTGAACGGCGATCCTGGGATCCCGGCCGGCATAGTCGGAGTTACCAGCCCGACGTTCTACAATCCTAGCGCAGATACTACAGAGCGTTGGGGCGATTATTCAGCCGTCACCATCGACCCGAGCGCCATATCCAAAGCATGGCTGGTGAACGAGAAGATCAACACGACCAGCCTCTGGGGCAGTCAAATCATGCAGGTAGGCTTCTAACTCCAAGGCCTCTGGGCATTGGCAGAAGCCAAATAACAATAAGAAAGATAACCGGAAGAGGCCGTCGCAAGGCGGCCTCTCTCTTTTCCGTGAAGAACGATTTGGATCGCAAGCGCTAGATCCTCCGCATTGCTTGGATCGCTGATTTTCTGATTCGCTAATCCCTTAATCTCGTTCACGCCGGCGGGCGCGTTTCTGACTGGAAATTTCGCGTAATCAAGCGCGCGCCTTTGTTGAAGGTAAAATACGCCCACGCCCATTGAAAAAGGACAAGCAAGCGGTTTCGAAAACCGACCAGGAAGACGATATGCACGAACAACCACGCCACCCACGCGAGAAGACCGCTCAAGTGCATGAATTTTAAATCCGCGACCGCTTTGTTCCGCCCAATTGTCGCGATGCTTCCCTTGTCCCAATAATGGAACCGCTGAGGTTTCCGCCCTTCAATCATCGCCAGAATGGTCTTTATATGTTCGAATGAGTATGATCGGAAAATGGTCAAAAATCCGCAATTTTACCTGGGAAAGCCACCTTTTCAGAGGTGGTGCGCCCGGCGCGGCTCGAACGCGCAACCTACGGCTCCGGAGGCCGTCGCTCTATCCAGTTGAACTACGGGCGCGATTGAATTCCGAACATAACGCAATTTAAGCAGTTAGCGATTCAAGGATTAGCGGTTACGCGTTCGCTGAACCTAAACTTGTTAGATCGCTAAATGATCCCGTGGGCGGTTGCAATTTCACCTATCCTGCTGGAAACTGTTCGCCCGCACGAGCGGGCGGGGAGGGGGAATTTTTCATGAATCAGATCATCGATGCCATTGAGAAAGAACAGCACAGAAGCGACGCCACGCCGTTTTCTGTCGGGGATAGCGTGCGTGTTCACACCCGCGTGGTGGAAGGGGACAAAGAACGAGTCCAGATATTTGCTGGCATAGTCATTGGCCGTAAGGGCCGGGGACTCAATGAAACATTCACCGTGCGCCGAATCTCCTACGGAGAAGGCGTTGAGCGTGTATTTCCGCTGCATTCGCCGCGCATTGCAAAGGTAGAAGTGGACCAAAAAGGCCGCGCACGTCGCGCCAGACTAAATTATCTTCGCACTCGCAAGGGCAAGGAAGCGACAGCTGTAAGAGAGTGATCAGTGACGAGTGAAAAGTGGCGAGCTGCACGCCTTGTCACTCGCGCAAATCTGCCAATGATTTGCACGGATGTACCGGCGATGCGGATTTCGTTACGAGAAAAAACTGCGCGGCACCGGTGTCGCGCGTATTGCCGGGATTGATGAAGCTGGCCGGGGGGCGTTGGCTGGCCCGGTTGTGGCCGCTGCAGTAGTTCTTCCTGAAAAATTTCGTCACCGTCGTCTAAACGATTCCAAGCAGCTTGCACCGGAATTGCGCGAGGAGATCCATTCAGATCTGGTGTCTAATCCCGAAGTCAGATGGACGGTTGGCGCTGTCGATTCCGTTGAGATTGATCGCATCAACATTCTGCGCGCGAGCCATCGAGCGATGCGCCTGGCAATCACAGCACTGATCGACCCGCCCGATCATGTTTTGATCGATGGACTGCCAGTCATTCCTTTTCCGCTTCCGCAGACTGCGATTATTGACGGCGACTGCATCAGTCTGAGCATCGCTGCAGCGAGCGTGATCGCCAAGGTAACGCGGGACCGAATGATGCGTGACTTTTGCGCCCAGTTCCCGCAGTATTGCTTCCACCAACACAAAGGTTACGGAACCGAACTGCATCTGCTGAAACTCCATGAATTCGGCCCTTGCCCAATCCATCGCCGATCTTTCGAACCGGTGGCACAACCGCTTCTCGCATTGGAGGAAGTCGTCCAAGTCCGGTCATCTTCGGCGAGGCGTTCTCGGCGAGAAGTTGGCGTGTCGCTATCTCAAGCGTAACGGATACAAAATCCTCTTCTGCAATTTCCGCGGTCGCAGCGGCGGTGAGATCGATGTTGTGTGTCGTGACAATGACACACTGGTGTTTGTTGAAGTAAAGACTCGCGGCCGCGAAGATTTTGGGCGGCCTTTCGAAGCAGTTGATCGAGAAAAACGAAAGCGCATTTCTCGTGGGGCTCTGGCCTGGCTGCGAATGCTGGATAATCCCGATATTCTCTTCCGATTCGACGTTGTTGAAGTGATCATCGCGGACGACGGGAAAGCGCGTGTCGAACTAATCAAAAACGCATTTCCTCTCTCCAAACCGTATCTTTACTGAGTTACGCTTGCAATCGCATCCTCGACGGAGACCTATTCATTCGCTCAGCGCTGGACAATCGCGCCGTCGTTAGCAAAATCTTACTGTCCAATCATGTCCGATCCCATCCTCGTTGCCGAATCGAAGGAACAAATCTTTTTGCTCCCCAAAATGGCGAACCGCCACGGATTGATCGCCGGCGCCACCGGCACGGGGAAAACGGTCACACTACAGACACTCGCTGAGAATTTCAGCGCCCGCGGCGTGCCGGTCTTCATGGCGGACGTGAAAGGCGACCTCGCGGGCCTCAGTCAGCCGGGCGGAAACAATCCCAAAATCCTCGAGCGCGCGAAGGAGCTTAAGATCGACAATTTCACTGGCGAAGCCTCTCCGGTGGTGTTTTGGGACGTGTTCGGCGGGCAAGGCCACCCAGTGCGCGCGACCATTTCGGAAATGGGCCCACTGCTGCTTGGGCGCTTGCTTGAGTTGAACGACACCCAGGAAGGCGTGCTCAACATCGTTTTCAAAATCGCCGACGAAAATGGATTGCTTCTGCTGGACCTCAAGGACCTGCGTTCGATGTTGCAGTACGTCGCGGACAACGCCGACCAGTTTAAAACTCACTACGGGAACATTTCGGCCGCCAGCGCCGGAGCGATCCAGCGCAATCTGCTCGCACTCGAATCGCAAGGCGCGGACAAATTTTTCGGCGAACCCGCACTCAATCTCGATGACTTGATCCAAACACAAGGCGGCAAAGGAGTGATTAACATCCTTGCTGCCGATAAATTGATGCAAAAATCGCCAAAGGTTTACGCGACATTTTTGCTTTGGATGCTCTCGGAGTTATTCGAGAATCTTCCGGAAATTGGTGACCCGGAAAAACCGACGCTGGTTTTCTTTTTTGACGAAGCGCATCTGCTCTTCGCGGACATCGCACCGACGGTCCAACAAAAGATTGAGCAGGTGGTGCGACTGATTCGCTCCAAAGGCGTCGGCGTTTATTTCGTGAGCCAAAATCCGCTCGATATCCCTGATGTTGTGCTGGGTCAGTTGGGGAATCGCGTGCAGCATGCATTGCGGGCGTTTACCCCGCGTGATCAAAAAGCGGTGAAAGCCGCTGCGGAAACCTTCCGGCAAAATCCGAAACTGAAAGTCGAGGCGGTGCTTACCCAACTTGCGGTTGGCGAAGCGCTCGTCTCGATGCTGGACGAAAACGGCAGTCCACAAATTGTCGAGCGCGCAAAGATTGTGCCTCCGCGTAGTCAGGTCGGTGCGATCACGCCAGATCAACGAAAACAGATCGTAAATTCCTCGGTGCTTGCCGGCCACTACGAGAAGGCAATTGATCGCGAATCGGCTTACGAAATACTGCAGGCTCGAGCAGGGGAAAAAGTTCAAACGGCCGGGGCTCCACCTGTGGCAGCGGGCGCCCCAGCGGGCGAACAAACCAAACCATCGATGCTTGCGGAGGCTTTGGGAACGGTCACAGCGGCCTTTCAACCAACAATTGGGCCCCGTGGCGCGGTTCGCGATTCACTTGCGACGTCAGTGGCAAAAAGTGCAATGCGCTCGGCAAGCAGCCAGCTTGGGCGCCAGCTTATTCGCGGAATCCTCGGAGGAATTCTCGGTGGCAGCGGCAGCCGCCGGCGATAGCTGCCCTCTAGCCACGGCCCTGTGGGCCGTATCAGAAGGTCGGACAGCCACGTGGCTGCAAAAAAAATCGCCGGGCGCTAAAAACCCGGCGATCTTGTTTGCGTTTGATTATTTCTTTTTCGGCTCACCGGCGGGGCTGGCGCCTTCTTTCTTTCCGCCGCCCTTGCCTGCCTTCACTTCCACTTCCGTCGCTGACATCGTGTAGGTGATCGTCACTTTTTCGCCGACCTTAAGGTCGCCCGTGACCTTGGTATTCGCGTCTCGATTGATTTCCCAACGGTCCTTTCCCTTCTGGACGGCAATTATCGTGTCCGTCACTTCCAGAACTGGCCCGGTAACCTGATAGGTCTTCGCTCCCGCGGCGAAAGCCGCATTGGTGAGCGCCAGACTGGCAGCTGCTAATAAACTAAACGCTGTTTTTATATTCATAGTGACCGATTAGACCCATTCCTGTTGTCTCTATTCAAGCGTTTTTAAGGAGAATCCTGCTAAGTCTGGTGGCGCTGTTGCAGTCGAGGTCGTTGACCGTGGACATCAGTCGTTCGGATTTTCTTCCCTCGTTGCTCTCCTATCTTTTTCTCGATTTCGGCGCTGCTGTCTTTGGACAGGAGCCTTCTTTCCTTTGATTATCGATGGACTGGCACTGTACCGTGACTGGCTGTCCGGCCGAACACGTGCCGGTAATGATTGTACTCCCGGTGCGCTGGATTATATCGTAGTACTTTCCATCTGCTTCCTGAACCGTAACCTGAGTGTTCGTACACGAGCACACCGTCCCTTTAATTGTCAGCGTTCCTTGTTGTGTGAGTGAAGCACAGCCCAACACGCATCCGACGGCCACTGCGACGGTTAACATTTTTATTTTCATGCCACCATTAAACCGCGGTATATCGTTTGAGTGCAAGCTTTTTACTCGCTTGTCGTTAGGCAAAATTCTTCCTAAAGGGCATACTCCGCCTACCGTTACACGAATTGTGGCTGGGGTCGCTGACTGCAGTTCCGGCGGCATTGGATGTTTGATGTAGAGCATTGTGCCGTTTGGCCGCTAGCCAGTTAGCGGTTCCGACATCTCATTCACGCCAATTCGTAAGGTTAGTGGCCCGACAGCCTTCCGTATTTGCTCCGGTGGTCCCCACGCATCGCGAAGCTGATCACTGATTTCTTGCAATGGATCGGCGCCTGTCGCGGCAATGGATCGCTGCGTTGCAGACCACGTTCCAAGATAGCCGAGTAAATGATCGAGACTCCACTGTGCTTTCATTTCGAATTTCGGCGGGGCAATCTCGTGAAATGGGAACGGGAGATCGGCGAAGTTCTCAAAGAGCTTTCGCTCCGGCGGCGAGAAAGGCCCAACCACGTCGTAATAGTATCGATTCACAACTTCATCGATCGCAGGCTCGATCTTTAGCAAGTTGTAAGCCGACGCAGCGAGAATGCCGTCATGTTTTAACATTCGCCGCGCTTCGGCGTAAAAACGATCCAGATTTAACCAGTGCAATGCCTGCGCAACCATGACCAGATCAATCGTCTCTGATTGGATGCCGCTGTTTTCTGCCGGTGCGACGCCATATTCGACACGCTCGTGTTGTTGGGCATTCGCAATTTGTTTCTCGCTCGCATCGGTTGCCATCACGCGGTCGAACACCGCTGCCAATCCAACTGCCGCTTGTCCGTTTCCCGTGGCGCAATCCCACGCGAGCTGACGACTTGGCGCGACGCTTCCCAGGTAAACGAACAGCTCCTGCGGGTAACCTGGTCGAAAGATCGCGTAATCAGCAGCCTGTTTCGAAAAATGATCTTTGAACGTCATACCAGCCTCCGCTTTGCGGCCGCACGCCTTGGTGAGCCGCTTCCTCTCATCCACGTCATCATCGGCCCTTTGTCATTCCGAGGGGAATCGAGGAATCTCTCGCTCTTAGGGTTGGCCTTTTCGCCGATCATAAGCAGCTTGCGGTGGGTGAGACCGTCGTTTGGGAGGGGTCCGCTCAGTCGCGTCCCATCGTTTGGGACGATAATGACATCGTCCCTCCACGTGGTCTATTCACCTAAGGCGTAGGACTAACAGCCGGCACCTCTTTTTTCTGCGAACCGGGCGCTGCGCTCGAAGTGACCGGAGCTACAGCTTCTTCGGCGGCGGCTTTGAGTTTTGTAAGGGCACCGGCATCAACCTTTGCCGCGCTCATCGTGTATGTGATCGTGACCTTTGCTCCCACTTTCAGTTCGCCTCTGACCTTGGTTTGCGGGTCGAGATCAATTTCCCATCGCTCCGCGCCTTTCTGAACGACGATCTTCGTGGGCGTGGTCTCGAGAACAGTTCCGGTGACTTCGTATGTCTTAGCGCCAGCGGCAAAGGCTATACCGCAAAGAATAAAATTCGCAGCTGCGATTAAACTAACTGCTGTCTTCGTTTTCATTAGATAAGAACGCCTTCTTGTATGAGGAACGCAAGATTTAACGAAGATTCGGCTGTAGAGCGGCCATACTGACGGCAGCGAACATCGCCGCCTTACATTAATCCGCGAACCCGCTTCACTCTTTGGGCGGCTCGGGCATCGTTCTCAGCCCGACCCGCGCGAGATATTCATCCGCTTGGAGCAAATCTGTTCCAGCGCGTTCGATGATCTTCAGCAGATTATCCATCGACGAAACTTCCTCGAGCTGTTCAGTTAGGAACCATTGCAAAAAATTAATCGTGATGTAATCACTCTGTTTTCGCGCAAGCTCGACAAGACCGTTGATCTGATTGGTGACATGAATCTCCTGATCAAGCGAAAGTTTCACCGCGTCGCGCGCCGTCTTAAATTTTGATTTCGGCGCATCGATCGCCGGAATCGCCACCCGTCCGCCGGCGTCGACCACATATTTTATGAAGCGCAGTGCATGACCTTTTTCCTCTTCCGCTTGTCGGAAAAAATGCTGCGCAAGTTGGGGCAATGCTTCCGTCGCAAAATGCGCCGCAATCGCATAATACTGCAACTCCGCGCTGAATTCGTACCCGATTTGCTCGTTTATCGCATTGATGACTTTTTGACTGGTTAGCATGAAAACCTTTCGGTTGATGTAATCCTTGTCTTAGCGCATGTATTGGCGGTGATCAATGAGAGGAATGACGCGTCGCGTCAGACGCGATTCTTCCCCAATCGAAGCACTCGATAGGATGGAAAGAGGCGCACATTGGATGTCGAGTGTCGAAAGGGAGATTCGTTCCGTTCCTGCTTATGCCGACTTCTATTATCTAATCCGTCGATTTCTCACTACGAAACCTTCCGGTAATTTCGCGTAGGGATTGATTCTGTTGTTCCCAGCGCGACTTGAGCATCCCCCCGAAAGCATTCGGGGTTCAAAATAGTCGACGACCGTTCACGGTCGCATGAAGAAAAACGACATTCGTGTTGTTTCCGCCCCGCTTAATTCGTTTTATGGCGAACGGCGTTCCGCCGCGCCGTGTTCGAGTAGGACGTAGAATGCAGGAATGTAAAAACCCCACTGAGATAACCCAGTGGGGTTTTTAGTTCTGGCGACGTCCTACTCTCGCACGGCCTGTCGCCGTACTACCATCGGGGCTGCAGCGTTTCACTTCCGTGTTCGGAATGGGAACGGGTGGAGCCACTGCGCTAGGGTCACCAGAGTGCGATGCCGGACTGGCGGCGTCGCCGCTTCGCGGCCAGCAAGCCGGTACCGAACTCTGGAGACGATGTCGATCTTGGAAAGAACTATCAGCTATCAACAATCAACTGCTGCCGATCCGCTGACATCTACATACAGGAGTTCATTTCGGCTGAGACAGCCGACGGTACAACCGAGCTTCGTTTTGTTTTTTAGATCATTTGATCTTCTCTGTATGCCGTCGTTCGCCGAGGCGAACGACGGGTTAACAGAAAAGTAAATGATCAAGCCGAACGGGTTATTAGTACTTCTGAGCTGAACACATTACTGTGCTTACACCCGAAGCCTATCAACGTGGTGGTCTACCACGACCCTTCAGGGAGATCTCATCTTGGGATAGGCTTGGCGCTTAGATGCTTTCAGCGCTTATCCTTTCCGAACATAGCTACCCAGCACTGCCGTTGACACGACAACTGGAACACCAGCGGTTCGTCAGACCCGGTCCTCTCGTACTAAGGTCTGAACCCCTCAATTCTCCTGCGCCCACAGTGGATAAGGACCGAACTGTCTCGCGACGTTCTGAACCCAGCTCGCGT
>Ga0209804_1002077_pt1 | contig 12387 bp, 9 predicted proteins | sample GraSoiAngelo_139_FD_185896 | JGI IMG/M metagenome (GOLD analysis project Ga0209804, IMG submission 185896) | Grasslands soil microbial communities from the Angelo Coastal Reserve, California, USA - 14_0929_12_20cm (SPAdes) (version 2) | ecosystem: Environmental > Terrestrial > Soil > Grasslands ... | reverse complement strand
GCTCTTAATCTTAATCCTAATCGTAATCTTGCTCGGCTTAGGTTCTTGGAGATTAAGAGTAAGATTACGATTAAGATTGGGAAGAAACCATTCCGCCTTAATTCAATGGCAGTGGGACAGGGTGAGGGGAAGGTGACGCTCGCTGTGCGAAGCGGGTTGGCCCTTCCCAAGAAGTCTGCGGACCGTCCGAAGGGCCGTATGGCTTTGGGCCATTCATTCTTTCATGCCTCCGGCTTCGCCGGAGGTCGTTGACTTTTTCTTTCGTTTCGGCTTGAACAATTCCAACTGCGGTTCCTTGAAAAAGTCGTAGTTCTTCAGAATCCGGATGATCTGGAGCAGATCGGACTTTTGGTAGTTGCGATTCACCTCAATCTGAACGATGAGGTCCGCGAGCATCGTGTGAAACGGAATGATCGCGTCCACGCCTTTGCTCTTCAGCAGCTCAATGCTTTCGGCGCGGGCTTCCCTGCTTTGCGGCAGCGCGGGCACCACCAGGATTTTCGTCGGCTGCCCCTGGCCGCCAAATGCCTTCGCGGCGCGTTCAAACACCGGCGGTTCGACAAAGCGGAAAATTTCCGGCGCGTTGGCCAGCACGGCCGAACTGAAACTCTCCGTGTGCCAGCCTTTGACTGCCACCACGGCGCGGGCAATGGCCGGCAGATCGTCGGAAGTCAGCACGAACGGCAGCGGCTGGCCGGCCGCGGCGTGACGCGGGTTGAGCACGAAGAAATCGATCTCTTCGTCCTCGCGGCGGGTTGGCGCGATGTATTTGCGCTGTTGCCGGACGAAGAACCCGTGCAGCTCGAAATATTCGCGCACGATCGTTTCGCTGACGGCGGCCATGTTAGTGTGGTTCCTAACGCTTCTTTACAATGACGCCGACCAAGCCGGAAACAGCAGCGCCCCTCACCCTGCCCTGTCCCCATCGGATGGGGAGAGGGTGGCCGAAGGCCGGGTGAGAGGAAAGCGGAACGTTCACATGGTATGGGTATTTCTGTGACGTGACACTAGAACGCGGAGTGCGGAGCGCGGAGCACGGAATGGGCGGCGTTGGCGCCCGCGGATTGCTCTGTGCTCGCGGCTTGAACCGGGGGCGCGGCCAGCACTTTTTCGACGAGGTCCAGCGGCACCGCTTGTCCGAAGGAGACCTGGCCAATTTTGTTCACGAGCACGAACCTGATGACGCCTTCACTCACCTTTTTGTCGTGCCGCATCGCTTCAAACAGCTTCTCGCGCTGCGCGGGATTCAACTTGATGTGCGTCGGCAGGCCGACCTTCTCAAAAACAGCGGCGACCCGCTCGACATCGCGCGCCGGAAATCCGAGCAGTTCCGCGGAAAGCCTCGCTGCAAACACCTGGCCGATGGCAATGGCTTCGCCGTGCAGCAGTTTGCCGTAGCCGGAGACCGCTTCAAGCGCGTGGCCGATGGTGTGGCCGAAGTTCAGGATCGCGCGCAGGCCGCTCTCGGTCTCGTCCTGTCCCACAACGCCAGCCTTGATCTGACAACAGCGCGCCACCACGGACGAGAGCGTGTCGGGGTCGCGCTGGAGCAGTTTGGGCATGGCCTGTTCAAGCCGCTTGAACAGTTCCACGTCGTGAATGATGCCGTATTTGATAATCTCGGCCAGACCGGCGCGATACTCGCGCACGGGCAACGTCTCCAGCGTGTCGAGATCGCAGAGCACGAAGCGCGGCTGATAGAACGCGCCAACCAGGTTCTTGCCCGCTTTCAAATTGATCCCGACTTTGCCGCCGACCGAACTGTCCACCTGCGCCAACAGCGTTGTCGGGACTTGTACAAAATCAATGCCGCGCGAATAAGTTGCGGCCACGAAGCCGGCGAGGTCACCGACCACGCCGCCGCCGAGCGCGACCACGAACGACTTTCGTTCAAGCCGGTGCTCGGCGAGTTGATCGTAACACGAAGCGACCATCTTCAGGCTTTTGGCTGTTTCGCCGGCAGGAACAGTGATCAGGGTCGGCTCGAAGCCGCACGCTTTGAGCGACTCCACCGCCACTTCGCCGTAGCGCGCCGCCACGTTGCGGTCGGTAATCACGGCGCAATGCTGGCCGAGATAAAGCCGCTTGCATTCCTGCCCGAGCCGCGCGAGCAGCTGGTTGCCTATCGAAATCGTGTAGCTCCGCACCCCGAGCGGCACTTTAATCACATACATGGCGGCAGGATAAAGTCTGGGCGCGGCATGTCAAAGATTTGCCTTCAGGAGGAACTGTAGCCGCCGACGTGAGGAGGGGGAACAGCGGCGCTCCGAGGGTTGCACCTTGTTACCCCGGTTCCGACGCAAAATTTTCGTGCAGTCTTGCAAAGCGGTTGTCCAATCGATCAAATGAGCCCCGTGACTATGCGAATGGTTCTGACCGCGCTGACGTTGGCGTCAATGGCCAGCGGCCTCGTTTCCTGCGCCGAAAAAAGTTCCGGCGAAAAGCCGGTCCCCAAAGCGCGAGGTTCACAAGCCAGCACACAGATTTTCTCCGTCAAGGGCGTGGTCAAGGAACTGAAGCCGGACGGCAGAACGATCGTCATCAAACACGAGGAGATCCCGAATTATATGGCGGCGATGACCATGCCGTTCGAGACGAGGAACACCAACGAACTCGCGGGACTTAAACCGGGCGACGAAGTTTCCTTCCGCCTGCTCGTCACGGATCAGGCGGGATGGATTGATCAAATCACAAAAACCGGCGTAACGAACGTGGATGAACCGCCGGCACGCGAGACGTTCCGCCGCGTGCGCTTCGTGGACCCGTTGAACATCGGCGACGCGATGCCGGATTATCCGTTCACCAACGAACTCGGCCAGGCGATTCGTCTGGGGCAGTTCAAAGGCCAGGCGCTGGGGTTGACATTCATTTACACGCGCTGCCCGCTCCCAATGTTTTGTCTCCGCATGTCGAGCAATTTTGCCGACGCTTGCAGGAAACTTTCCACCATGCCAGACGCGCCAAAAAACTGGCGGCTCCTCTCCATTTCATTCGACCCGGAGCACGACACGCCGCAAATGCTGAAGGGCTACGCGAAGCGGTACGAGTACGACACCAACCACTGGAGCTTCGCGACCGGCGCGCTCATTGATATCGACGCGATTACCGAGCAGTTCGGACTGATGTTCCCGCGCGAAGGCACCGGAATCACCTTCAATCACAATCTCCGCACGGTGGTGGTGGACGCGCAAGGCCGCGTGCAAAAAGTTTTCACCGGCAACGAATGGAAGGTGGAGGATTTCGTTGACGAAATGGTCAAGGCGGCGGGAGTGAAAGCCCGTTAAAGCGTGAAAACGTTGAACCGTTGCAACGTTGAATGCGTAAACCGTTGGATGAGTTGAAGCGGCCTCGCGCGTCGTTCTAGCGATTTAACGGCTTAACGTTTTTAACGCTTCAACGGTTTAACGATTTAACGCTTCAACGCTTCAACTTTCACACCGTCTTGTAAGGCTCGATCGCGTCGATGCGGAAATGTTTCTTCGCGCCGGCAAGCTCGAACTCGACTTCCTCGCCCACTTTGCGGTTGAGCAGTGATTGGGCGATGGGCGTGAGATACGTGACAATGCCCTTTTCCGGTTCGGAATCCCATGCGCCAAGAATCGTGAACGTTTCCGTGTGTTGCGTGCCCAACTCGGTCACCTTCACGCGGGTGCCAATGCCGACCGTGTCGGTGGCCGCGTTGGCAAAGTCCGTTCCGCGCGCCCGGACGAGTTGCGACTCCAACTCACCCTTCCGGCGCATGAGCAGTTTTTGCATCTCCTTGGCCGACTTGTATTCGTGGTTCTCGCGCAGGTCTCCGTGTTCGCGGGCGGCGGCGATTTCCTTGGAGTTGGCCGGGATTTTTTTGTGCACCAGTTCGTCGTATTCTGTTTTGCGCCGCTCCAGGCTTTCCCAGGAAACGACGAGCGAGGAATCCTGCTTGCTCTGCTCGCCGGAAATCAGCGCTTGCGCCGCCGGATAACTCTTCACGATGCGCGCGAGAAGCGACCGTTTGTCCATGTCGTCGAAGCAGGGCGAAAGCTGCAGCGCGCGCGTGAGGTCCTTGATGACCTCGAGATCGGCGGACTCGATCAATTCCACGATCAGTTCCTGGTCGTCGAGGATGTAGTCGCGCAGTTTGTTCGATTTTTTCTCGTTGAACTGGTCGCGTTCCATCGCCGTGAGCATGGCGCGGAAAACTTCGGGGCCCAGAATGTCGGCAAAGGCGTCGGATCGCTCCTTGGCCAGCCAGAGCAGCAATTCACTGCCGGCAGTGTGCTGGCTGATAACGCGGGCGAGCATTTCCTTGAGCGGCGCCAGTCTTCCTTCGTGAATCAACAGATGGGCAAACTCGGTGCAAAGTTTGGCTGAAACGGTGTTGATGACGCCGAGCAGCGCCTCGTGCCAATGCTCCGGATTGGAGTCCTTGAACGACTGCAACGCGTGTTTGTGCTTGGCCGCCGGCACTTGCTCCAGCAACTGGCCCAATTTCAAATTCTGCGACCAGACTGCGACGGGAGTCAGTTCGCCTTCCGCGCCGGGCGCGCCGGCTGCCAGGCGGAGTTCGTCGCGAACAAAAATCGCTTCGAGCGCCAGCGCCGGCAGCGTGCGCTGATGGCTGACGATTTCGACGTTCAGCATGTTGATCGCTTCTGCGACGGCCGTGTTTTTATCCGTCAGATCGGACAAGTTTTTCAACAGCTCGTTGGCCACACTGAGCCGCGCTTTCAGACCTTTGGCCGCGCGGAATTCGCCAATTAAACGCTCCTGCAACGAAATCTCCTTCGTCTGATAAACAATCGAGTCGGATTTTTTCGCGGGCACCAGGAAATGGCCGTCCTTCTTCAGTTCATGCTTGGCCACCTCCCACCATTTCTTCCAGTCGTCCGCAATCACGTCCGGCACGAGCACCTGCTGGATCTGCTCCAGCGTCGCCTTGCCGCCGAAGCTCTGGAGGACGAGCTTGATGAGATCCAGGTGGTGCAACGCCGCCATCTGGCGCAGCGATTGGAGGTCCGACGCCTTGCGCGCGAGAATGTGGTCACTGGGGATGGCTTTGAGCGACTCCGAAGCGAAGCCCAGGTCCATCGAATGCCCCGGCTTGTTTGGGAAATCAATGGTCAGCCGCGCAAAAACCGTGTCCACCGCCTTGATTTTGCCGAAGCCCCAGCTTCGATGCATGGCGTATCCGCTTTGGACCAGTTGCAACAACGGTTCAACGTGTTGGCGGTCGATCTTGCCGGCGGCAACCAGTTTCTCCAACTCTTCTTTCATAAATCCTCAAAAAACTCGCTCGCAATGAAACGGATGTCATTATTAGGCAGTGCGAGTTCAAAAACCAAGAGAAATTGCCGCGCGCGTTCTCCAGCAACGCGAGAAAGCCGCCGATTACGTGGAAAACCTGCTGGAAGCCGCCTTGCCATCCCTCTCGCCCGCGGATCGCAGCCCCTGCCAGGAACTCGTCTATGGCGTCGTCCGCCGGCAAAGAACCCTCGACTGGCTCATCGCGCGAAAGACCGAACGCCGCGCCCGGAAGGCGACGCTGCAAATTTTGCTTCGGCTCGGGCTGTATCAAATGTTCTGGCTCGACCGCATCCCCGACCACGCGGCGGTGAACGAAACCGTCGAGCTGGCCGGACAACTGGGCTGCGGCAGTCAGTCCGGTTTCATCAACGCCCTCCTGCGCGGTTATGCCCGCGAACGCGAGGAGACCAGAAAGCTGCTCGACGAATTGAAAGCAAATCAGCCGGGCCTCGGCTACTCCCACCCGGACTGGCTCTGCGAACGCTGGCAGAAACGCTGGGGCGCTGAAAAGCTGCGACAATTGCTCGAATGGAATAACGCGCCGCCGAAAACATTCGCCCGTGTCAACACGCTGCGCACTGAAGCCGGGAAACTGCTTGAGCTGTGGCGCGACGAAGATGTCGAATACGATTTTATCCGCCGCGACTGGCTGGAGGAGAATCTGGTCTTTGAACTGAAGTCGCATCCCCCGCTGACCAGCCTGCCAAGTTTTCAAGCGGGACTCTTTTACGTTCAGGACCCGAGCACCCTGCTGCCGGTTCGTGAACTGGGTCCGCAACCGGGCGAGAGCATCCTCGACCTTTGCGCCGCGCCCGGCGGCAAGACAACCTACATCGCCCAGCTCATGCAGGACCGCGGCCGACTCGTGGCCGAAGATGTGGACAGCTTCCGTCTGCAATTGCTGAGCGAAAACTGCGCGCGCCTTGGTGTCTCTTGTGTGGTGATCACGGCACCTGGTGACGAAGTCAGAAATCTGGCTCGCCCTCACCCCGGCCCTCTCCCCCAGGGAGAGGGAGAATCGCCCTCAGTCGGTCAGCGAATCCGATGCGGTCGGAACCCACAGGCCAGCTCGCTTGCTGTTCCCTCTTCCGAGGGAGAGCGGCAGCGTGAGTGGAAACACAGCGATACCATTCCACCCTTCACCCTGCGCCCTCCGCGATTTGACCGTGTGCTGGTGGATGCTCCTTGCTCCAACACCGGCGTGATGCGCCGGCGGGTCGATTTGCGCTGGCGCGTTCGTCCGGAGGAGATCGATCGGCTCCGCACGGCACAGTTGGAGTTGCTCCACCACGGCGCTCTGCAAATCAAACCAGCCGGCGTGCTCGTTTACAGTACGTGCAGCCTGGAACCGGAGGAAAACGGCGAAGTGTTGAAAGAATTCTTAGCGAGCCATTCCAGCTTCAGGTTGGAATTTGAACGCGAGTTGTTGCCTTTAGCCGATGGGGTGGACGGCGCGTATGTCGCCAGGTTCGTGAAACGGTGAGGCGAGTCTCCTGCCGAGCCGTGACTCCCAACAACAGAAATCAGGGCTCGACGGAGTCTCGCCCCACCCGGTTCATGGGAAGGGAACACCTCCAGAAATTTGGACGCGCATCGGAGCCTTGAACCCACCCCCAACCCCTCCGGAGGAGGGGAGTCAATATCGGGGCACGCTTGCCGAGTTCCCCTCCTGGGAGGGGCCAGGGGTGGGTCGGTTCATGGGAGGCCTCCACGGCCCCGCATTGGCACCATGAACTCCGAAAACGGTAGGGCGCGGTGTCTTCACCGCGCCGCGTCTTGTTCAGCGGGGCAACCGCATTTGCCAGAATCCCCACAACCACATGAGCGCACCGAAGAAAAAAAGTGGAGTCATCGCTGAAACAGAGGCGGCGCCCGCCCGACCCCGCAACGGCAAGCCGACGAGAATCGAACTGCCGCTGCACCGGCGCGTCGATGCCAGCTTCCTGCAATACGCCTCTTACGTCATCCGCGACCGCGCCATTCCCAATCTCGCCGATGGCCTGAAGCCGGTGCAGAGGCGCATCCTGTGGTCGCTGCACGAGAAGGACGACGGGCGCTTCATCAAGGTGGCGACCATCTCCGGCCATTGCGCGCAATATCATCCGCACGGCGAAGCGGCGATCTCCGACGCGCTGGTTGTGCTGGTCAACAAGCGCTATCTCATCGAAGGCCAGGGCAACTTCGGCAACATTTTCACCGGCGACCCGCCGGCCGCGCCCCGATACATCGAGTGCCGGCTCACCGAACTCGCGCGCACGGAAATCTTCAATGATGACCTGACCGAATTCGTGCCGAGCTACGACGGGCGCAACCAGGAGCCGGTCGCGCTGCCGTCGAAACTGCCGCTGCTTCTGATGCTCGGCACCGAGGGCATCGCGGTGGGCATGTCGTGCAAGATTCTGCCGCACAATTTTCCCGAGTTGCTCCAGGCGCAAATTGCCATCCTGAAGAAACAGTCGTTCAAACTGCTGCCCGATTTCCCGACCGGCGGGCTCATGGACGCCCGCGAATATAAGGACGGCGCCGGTGGCATCAAGGTCCGAGCAAAAATCAAAACCAGGGACGATTCCACGGTCATCATCAAAGAAATCCCACCGACGACCACGACCGATTCGCTCATTGCTTCCATCGAAGACGCGGCGCGCAAAGGCAAGATCAAGGTGAAGAGCGTCAACGATTTCACCTCCGAAGATGTCGAGATCGAAATCAAAGCGCCCGGTGGCGTGAGCGCCGAACAGCTTGTGGATGCCCTTTACGCGTTCACCGATTGCGAAGTTACCATCGCCAGCCGCATCATCGTCATCAAAAACAATCGGCCGGTGGAAATGACGGTGAGCGAGGTGCTCAAGGAGAACACGGCGCAGCTCGTGGACACGCTGAAGCGCGAACTCCAACTGAAGGAAAAGAAGCTCGAAGACGAACTGCACTTTCGCACCCTGGAGCGCATCTTCATCGAGGAGCGGATTTACAAAAAGATCGAGCAGTGTAAAACCAACGAGGCGGTCGTGGCCGCGGTGCACAACGGTTTCAAGCCGTTCCGCAGACAATTACAGCGCGAGTTGACCGAAGCCGATGTCGAACGGCTGCTCGCCGTGCGCATCCGTCGCATTTCGCTATTCGACATCAACAAACACCGCGAAGAGATGGAGAAGGTGAAGGCCGACCTTGCCGAGACGCGGAAGAACCTGAAAACCCTGACCAAATACGTCATTGGCCACCTCGAAGGACTGCTTGAAAAATACGGCCCGCTGTATCCGCGCCTGACGAAGTCCAGCCGCTACGACGAAGTGGATGCGAAGGAGGCGGCGTTCAAGGCGTTCAAGGTCGCTTACGACCGCGAGAGCGGCTACGTGGGCTACAAAGTGTCCGGCGAAGAGTTCAACCTCGAGTGCACGAAGTTCGACAAGATTGTCCTCGTATTCAAGGACGGCCATTACAAGGTCACCGAACTGCCGGAGAAAATGTTCGTCGGGCCGGAACTGTTTTACTGCGGGCTGCCCGAGCGCGACCGCGTATTCACGTGCGCCTACACCGACCGGAAGGCCAGCTACCTCAAACGATTCAAGTTCGGCGGCACCATCCTGAACAAGGCGTATCTTTGCATTCCGGACAAGTCGCGCATCCTGTTCTTCGCGCCCGACACGCCGAAGATTCTCTACGTCCGCTACAAGCCCGCCCCGCACCAGAAAATCAGCCAGCAAACCTGCGCCCCGTCACAGATCGAAGTCAAAAGCCCGAAAACGCGCGGACGCCAGATCTCGAACAAAGACATTTCATCCGTCACCGCCGAACCGACGCGCGGCTGGGACGAGAAGGCAACGACGACGCAGATTGTGTTTGGTTGAGTTGGAGTGCGGAAGTACGGCCCACGAAGAAATCATAGAATAATGATTCCATACGAAATACCGATAGTTTCGGTCACTATCCCTGGCGTCGGCGAAGTTCCAGCCGGTGGTCTTGTCGTCGTTGTTGGTCCAAACTCCTCGGGAAAAACTCAGCTTTTGCGCGACATCAACGCGTGCGTCACAGGGCAGGCACGCGAGTTGGTTGTTTGCGAGAACACGCACGTAAGGAAGCCAAAAAGCTTTGAGACGTTTGTCCAGTGTCTTATCGATCAAGGCGTGATTAAGAAAACACAGACGAGCGGTGTAGAAATTTTAAGCGCTGCAGTTCAACAGTCTGGCGCGGGGATTGGTGTCGGTGACGTTAATTGCAGCGATGCACAGAACTGGTACAACTCGTTTACCGGTGGTGCAGTTGGTAGATCAGCCGCCGCTAGCGGCCAAAGATTCCTGCAACATTTCGGACCGATGCTATCGACGGCGCTGTTTCTGGAAAATAGATTAAGAGCTACTGACCAAACGAACACTTTTGACTACATGAGTCAAAAGCCTGGAAACGACTTACAAGCTTTCTATTTGAGCTCAGATGCTCGTGACCGACTCAACGAAGAAGTGCGTTCGACATTCGGCAAGGCGCTTGGTATTGATTCCACGCGGCACGGCATTCTCGCAATCCGAGTTTCGGATTTACCAGAGCCTCCAATGCGCCACTGGATTTTGCCGGATAAAGTTAGTAAGCTTCGTGGCATTGAATCCGAAGGGGATGGTCTTCGATCATATTGTGCGGTCTGTATCGCTTTGCTCCTAGGCGTACGCGCCATTTGCGTGATTGATGAGCCGGAAATATGTCTCCATCCACCGCAGGCACATGCGTTGGGTCGGTTCATTGGCAATTACGGTACCCCCAAAGAAATTGCAACGTTCGTAGCCACACACAGCAGTCAAGTACTGCGAGGCATCCTTGAAACAACAAACGACCTGCGCATTGTGCGCCTCGTCCGGATAGGTGGCCGGTTTGTCGGTCGTCTCGTTGACAATGAACTCATCAAAGAATCACTGAAGAGGCCGGCAGCGCGCTCCGAAGTGATCCTTGATGGCGTCTTCGCAGACGCGGTAACTATTGTGGAAGCAGATGGGGATCGTGTTGCCTATCAGACCGCATTTGAGCTCGGCCCACGACCAACTCCTCGCGATAACTATTTCGCGGCAGTTGGCGGCGTTGGGGGAATGGCAGAGACGGCTCGCTTTTACCGCAGCTTGCACATCCCCGTCGCAGTCATCGCCGACCTTGACTGATCTTAGATCCGCCAGGTTTGGGCCGCATCATTAAGGCCTTGGCAAGCGACGCACGTGCCCCAGAGCTGACCGAGAAATGCGATGGACTCATTCGCGATATTCGAAGGATTCCTCCTGATCTCACGGAAATGGAAATTTCACGGAGAATCGGTGACCTCGCCGCGAAGCAGTTTAGTTGGGCCAAGAATGATGACGGATCACTGGTAAGAGGCCTCCGTCAGTTAGCAAACGCGATTGACAGGGTTCGAAAGTTAAAGAGCGGCGGTGTCGCGGCATTTTCTGAGCATCCTAAGTTGAAAGCACGTCTGGAAAATGTAATCGAAGAATGCAAGGCTGCGGGCTTATTTCTGGTTCCGGTTGGCGAATTAGAAGACTGGTCGACCGAACTTATGAAGGATGGTCCAAGCAGGGAGCGGAAGGCTGAATGGACGAACGAGTTCGTTAAGCGAATGCGGCAAGAGCCGAGCCGTGCTAAGGACATCATCGATTTCGTTACCGCAGTTGACACTTTTCACGGAATGGTGGCTGGGAAATTAGCGACAATTGATCTCGCCGCCGGTTGAAGTAGCAGGCGAAAGTGGCGGCGCGTCAGTACCTATTCCGTACGCGTTTAATCTTCTCGCTTCGACGGCGGCGTGAACAATTCAATCACGTGCCCGTCCGGATCACGGACAAAAAGTTGCGAAGCGCCATCAGGCCGACGCTTGCGCGGAAGGTGTTCCATTTCGACTGAGTCAAAGTGCCGCTCCCACGCGTCGAGGTCGTCCACTTGCAGGGCGAAATGGTTGCCGCGGTTGTGCGAGAACACGGGTTCGGCGCGATCACCGATGAGGTGGAGTTCCTGGTTCGCGCCCAGCCGAAACCAGGCGCCCGGAAACGTGAAGGCTGGACGCGGAATTGCTTCGAGTTGCAGCACGCGCCGGTAAAACTCGCAACTCTTCTCAACCTCGCTGACGTGAATCGCGACGTGGTTCAATTCCTGAATTTTCATCTTCAATACCGCCGCCGGGAAAACCGGCGAACGAAGAAAACCACAGATGAACACAGATGGACACAGATTTTTGGCGCTTCATCGCGCTCAACGGTTCGGCAAAAAGGTCATCAGACCTTCTCATCCGTGTGCATCCGTGTTTATCCGTGGTTAAATTCCGATTGAAACTGCCCTCAGGGCTCCGGACCTACAGGTAAATGCGAGGCCCAATGCGTCAGGCGACGAAAGATTTCCCAGTTGTCCTGGCCTTTGAGGGCGACACCGCCGATGCCTTCCTCGTCGAACGCCCAGTCCGCCAGCCAGCCGGAGTCTGTCACGACGACGACGCGCCCTTTGCCCGGTTCCGCCGTGGCGAGCAGGCAGCCAGCCTGGTCGCGCGTGCCTTTGGGCGGCTTTTGATTCAGATCGTTCATCACAAGCGCACGCGGGTTCGCCGGACTAGACGAGTCGAGCAGCAACAGGTTGCCCGTGTAGTAGGCCCAGCGCAGCCTGCCGATGATCGGTGTTTCCTTCGGCAAGACGAGTTTCTTGGCGTCGGTGTAAAGGTTCGTGGCCTGGATGCCAAAGCGCGCGAGCAGCTTGTTCATGTCTTCGACCTCGAGGTTGTGATTTTCCTGATTGCCGGACACGACCAGACCGCCGCCGTTCTTAACGAACCCGCTCAGCACATTGATATCAGCGGCTGAAACGTGCGGGGGCGCAGGGTTGTTGCCGACAGCTTTGTCGCTCGGATTGACGATGAACAACAGCTTCACGTCCGCAAGCGTGTCGCGCGTGAGCGGTTTATTGTGGATGCGCACCTCGAAGTCCTCGCGCAGGCGCTGAATGACTTGCTTGTAAGTGCCATTGGGGTCGTAGCGGTGTTCGCCCTCGGCATTGTAGTAACGGCTGTAAAGCAGGACGGGTTTGGTGTGCGGCTCGGCGGCAATGCCGGTCGGACCGGACACTGTCTCAATTCCGACCGCCAATGCCAGT
>Ga0209804_1002076_pt1 | contig 12396 bp, 7 predicted proteins | sample GraSoiAngelo_139_FD_185896 | JGI IMG/M metagenome (GOLD analysis project Ga0209804, IMG submission 185896) | Grasslands soil microbial communities from the Angelo Coastal Reserve, California, USA - 14_0929_12_20cm (SPAdes) (version 2) | ecosystem: Environmental > Terrestrial > Soil > Grasslands ... | reverse complement strand
CATCGCTGTGGTGCGCTATTTCACGCTCGAGCCGACCATTGTGGATCCGTGGACGACGGCGAGCACGTTTTTCGGCATCGTGTTGTTCGGCTGCCTTTACATATCGATGGGCTGCTTCGCCTCGGCGCTGACGCGGAGCCAAATCATCGCGGCGATGAACAGTTTCGTGATCGGTTTGGGGTTGTTCCTGCTGAGCCTGCGACGACTCGTGCCGGCGCCACCGGCCGACTGGGCGGCCAAAGTGTTTTCGTACATTTCGTTGAGCGAGCACATGGAGGATTTCGCCCGGGGTTTTGTGGACACGCGGCACGTCGTTTTTTACGTGAGCCTGACCGTTTTCTTTTTGTTTCTGACGTTGAAGGTGGTGGAAAGCCGCCGTTGGAAGTGACATGGCAAACAATTTCTCCCATCAGGCCAGTTTTTCGGCCACCAGAAAATGGGCCACCGCCCTGAATGTGCTGGCTTCAAGCGCGGCGCTGCTGGCGCTGGTGGTGATGGTGAATTACCTGGCGAGCCGGCATTTCAAACGGTACCAGTGGATGGTCGACGAGCGGTTCCGGCTCTCACCGTTGACACTCAAGTGGCTTGATTCGCTCACCAACCAGGTAAAGGTGATTGTCTTTTTCGATTCCGACAATTCGTTGTTCAGTTCCGTCAAAGGATTGATCAAGGAGTATCAACTGGCCTGCCCAAAGCTCGACGTGGAATTTGTGGATTACCTGAACGCGCCCGACCGCGCCGCATGGATCAAGGCTCAGTATAAGATTCTTTCCACCACGGACGAAAATTTCGTCCTCTTTGACTGCAACGGCAAGGTTCAGGTCGTGTATGAAAGGGAGCTGTCCGATTACGACCTGTCCGGCGTCTTTGCGGGCCGGGAAGCCAAACGCACCACTTTCAACGGCGAGCAATTCTTCACTTCGAAGATCGTCGGTGTCACGGACCCGAAGTCCTTCACAGCGTATTTCTTGCAGGGCCACAGCGAACCGAAGCCGGACAGCGAGGACGACACGAGGGGGTATTTCAAGTTTGCCCGCGTGTTGCAAGACAAGCACATTTCGGTCGAGCCGCTTTGGCTGCTGACCAACGACGTGCCGGCTGACTGCCAGTTGCTGGTCATCGCCGGGCCGGGCCAGCCGTTGTCTGCGCTGGAACTGGAAAAGATTGACGGTTATCTGAACCAAGGCGGCCGGGCGTTCATCCTGCTGATGAATCCGGCCTTCACCGGCGTGGGGAGCGGACTGGAGCGAACTCTGGCCAATTGGGGTGTTGAAGTTGGCGGCCGGCTGGTGACCGACGATTCGCAGGCAAAAGCCGGTCACCTTCAAGTTCTCTATATCAGCAACTTTGGCCGGCATCCCATCGTTCGACCGCTGACCGACTCGCGGCTCGCCCTGGTCGTGCCCCAGGCTGTGCGGCAGTCTTCGAGCCCGTCGCGCACGGCGGACACAGCCAAGGTCGTGGAACTGGCCTTCACCAGTGAACACGGAAGGGAAGCCGGTGGCGTGACCAACGGCACTATCCCGCTCATGGTGGCCGTGGAAAAAGGCGCGATCCCCGGCGTCGCTGCGGACCGGGGCTCCACCCGCATGGTGGTGGTGGGCGATTCCTACTTTTTGGCGAATGCGGCCATTGATGCCGGCGGCAACCGCGACTTCGCCAACCTGGCTGTGAACTGGCTGCTGGACCGCTTGCAACTGCTGGAAATCGGGCCGCGGCCGATTCGCGAGTACAAAATCTCCATGACCCAAACGCAGATGACCGCGGCACGCTGGGTTTTACTGGGCGGATTGCCAGGCAGCGTGCTGTTGTTGGGATCGCTCGTGTGGGTACGCCGACGCCGCTGATGGACGCCTCAGGCCGCCAGCTATGAATTCCAAAGGCACCTTTTATCTGACCGTCCTGGCACTGGGCGTCTTTGCCTACATTTTTTTCATCGAACGCCACACACTCGATACGGAACAACGGGCGCAGTTGAAGCTGTTTCCCGATTTCGATGCCGGCAAGGTTGCGAGTGTGGAAATCCTCCGTTCCAACAGCGTCATTCGCGTCGAGCGCACGAACGACCAGTGGCGGCTGACGCGGCCGTTCATCTATCCGGCGCAATCCACCGCCATTGAAAACTGGCTGGGCCTGTTCCATTCACTCAACCGGCGCCTTTACATTTCGGCTGAGGACCTGCTGGCGCACCCGGGCGGGCTGGCGGCGTTCGGGTTGGAGTATGCGCAGGCGACCGTGATTATTCAGGAAGGAAAGAAAAAGCCTCAGCTTCGGATCGGGGCCAAAACGCAGGTCGGCGAAATGCTTTATTTGCAACAGGTGGGTTCGGACGGCGTTTTCGTGACGGAATCGGCGGTGCTCGATCGTATGCCGCCATCGGCGACGGACTGGTGCGACCCGATGTTCCTGCACTTGTCGGGACTGAAATTCGATCGACTCCAGGTGCGCGCGCGCGCCCTCGCGGGCACGCGAGAATTCAAAGTGGAGCGCAACCCCGCGGACCACCTGTGGCGCCTCACTGAGCCGCGCGCGGCGCGCGTGGACAACAGCCTGCTCCAACAGCTCCTTCTGCAGTTGCAGAACGCGCGTGTGGGTCAGTTCGTCAGTGACACGCCGGGCGGCGACCTTGAGCCGTACGGTTTACAGACGCCGGAAGCTGTGCTGGCCCTGAGCCAGGGAACCAACAGCGTGTTGACGGTCCAGTTCGGCAAGAGTCCCACGAACAACCCGGCCCTGGTCTATGCCCGTCGCTCGAATTATCCCATGATCGTCGTGACTGTCCCAAAGCAACTGCTCGACCTGGTGCGGGCTCCCTACACGGACTTTCTTGACAAGCGCCTGGTCGAATTCACACCGGATGCGGCTGACCGAATCGAGGTGCGCGCCGCCGAAGCGTTTGTTTTGCAGAAACAAGCCGACGGCAGTTGGCGCATCATCGAACCCTTCAATGCTCCCGCCGACCCGGCCCTGGTGAAAGGGTTCCTTGGCCGCTTGAATTCGCTGCAGATAGTCGATTTGGTTAAGGAGGTCGTGACTCCGGAGGATTTGCCGACCTACGGTCTGTCGCCGGCCAAACGGCAGTACGTATTGAAAGGGGCCGTTTTGGCTGGCGGCACGAACCAGTTGATCGTCCAGATTGATTTCGGCACAAACCAGGCAGACAAAATTTATGTGCGCCGCAGCGACGAAAATTCCGTCTATACGACGCGGCTGGAAGAAAAGGGAGAGTCGGTGCTGCCGCAATCCGCGTTTGAGTTGCGCGACCGGCACATCTGGAACTTCACGACCAATCAAGTGGCTGGCGTGGCCATCGAGTTCAAGGGCAAGGCCTACAGGCTGCAACGCGGCGGTGACGGCAAATGGAGATTCGAGGACGTATCGCAAGGCATGGTGAACGTGTTTGCGCTCGAGGAAGCGATGTTCCGCCTCGGCCAGTTGTGGTCGATGGCCTGGATCGCGCGCGGCAAGGTGGACCCGGCTCGCTACGGCTTTACGAACCCGCCGCACAAACTGTCGATCGACGTGAACAATGGCGACAAGGCAACGACATTGACCGTGGAATTCGGCGGCCAATCCTTATCGGGCGGGCCGTATGCGCTGGTGGAGCTGGATGACGAACGGACGGTGTTCGAGTGTCCGGTCAGAATCTACGAAGTTTACAGCGAAGTCGTGCGCAGTTTGACGGCCACGGTCGGCGCCACCCCATGATATGCCGCCAACCACCAAGCCAGGTTTCCGGCAACGATTTCGATGCTACTTCCGCTGGTGCCGCATCAGCTTGCTTTTCTTCGTCTTGCTTCTGCTGGGCAGCCTCACTTACTTGAACCGCGTCGGCTTGCCGGAATTTCTCAAGGCACGGCTGGTATCCGAACTCCGCGCGCGGGGGGTGATTCTCAATTTCACCCGCATGCGCCTGCGCTGGTATCACGGTCTGGTGGCAGAAAACGTCAGCCTGGGCCGCGCCGACGACCCCGCCGGGCCGCACCTTTCTATGGGCGAAGCGGACCTTAAGCTCGACCGGGCAGCGCTGCATAAACTGCGTTTCCAGATTAACTCACTCCTTTTGCATGATGGCCGATTGGTTGTGCCCTTGGCCTCCACGAACGAACCGCCGGAACAGTTCATCGTGAACGACATCATCACTGAACTTCATCTGCTCCCCGACGACCAGTGGCAGCTCGATTTTCAGGCGCTTTGCCTCGGCGCCAGAGTCAATCTCTCCGGCACGCTGGCGAACGCGTCGGCAATTCGCGACTGGCAGTTCAAACGGGCCGCGAACCAGCCGCCCGGGCTTTGGCAAAGGCAGTTGCGGCAGGTCGTGAAAATCTCCCGCCAAATGCAATTCAGCCGGCCGCCGGACATCCTTTTGAACGTGCGCGGCGACGCGCGCGAGCCGGCGAGCATCACCGCCGACCTCCGATTCAGCGCGCGCCATGCCGACACATCGTGGGGCAAATTGGAAAAGCTGCTGTTGATCGCAAAACTCAACCGCCGATTGGGCAGCCAGGATGTCGGCCATTCCGAACTGAAACTCCAAATAGCCGACGCCCGCACGCCGTGGGGACAGGCTCAACTCAGCCGCCTTTACGTTCATTGGGCGCAGTCCTTCACTAATCTGATGCCATCGGAAGTGAAGCTGGACTGGGAAATATCCGGCGTGAACACGCCCTGGGGCGAGATCCCGCAGGCTCGCTTCACCGGTCGCACGGTTCTGTCTTCCGATGGTTCGGGGCGGTTGAAAACAGAGCTGACCCTCGATTCGGCCGTCTTTCAATCGGAGTGGTTCCAACTGAAGACCAATCGTTTCACGGCGCAGTTGATCCACGCGCCGGACAGCGTCCTGCCGTTGCAGATGGACTGGCAATGGGCGGTGCAAAGACCGCGCTCGCGTTGGGGCGAGGCGCAGGATTTTCGGCTCAACGGCCACGCGGACCGGGTGGCGAGCAAATCACCGCCGCAAGCCGACGCTTCGTCGGCATGGTGGGCGGCGCTCGAACCGTTTCACATCGATTGGGAAAGTCAGATCGACAGCGTCACGCTGACCAACGTGTTCGTGGACAATATTTCCTTGGCGGGACAATGGCGCGCGCCGGAGCTGACAATCCAAAAATTCCACGCGGACCTCCACGGCCATCAACTCGACGCTTCAGCCCAAATCCACGCCGCCACGCGCGAGGCGCGAGCGCAAAGCAGCTTCGATTTCGACGCGCATCGAATCGAATCGCTGCTGACGCCTTACCTGCGACGCTGGCTCGGCCAATACAGTTGGCGCGATCCGCCCAAGGTCACCGCGCGGGTCCGAGTGATCTTGCCCGCCTGGACCAACACGCCTCCCGACTGGCGCGCCGAAGTGCTGCCGACGCTGCAACTGGATGGTGAACTCCAGAGCGGCGAGGCGGCCTTTCGTGGCGTGCCGGTCTCTTCCGCGCAGTCGCATTTCGGCTTTTCGAATTTCGTCTGGCAACTGCCGGACTTCGTCGCAACGCGTCCGGAGGGTCGCGTCGAATTTTCCTACACTTCCGACATTCAAAATCACGATTTCCGTTTCAAGCTTCGCAGTCGGATCGACCTGCTGGCGCTCAAAACGTTGTTCGAAGGAGAGCGGCCCGCGGTTTTCGACTACTTCCAGTTCCACGAGCCGCCGCTGGTCGAAGGCGAGATCCGGGGACAGTGGCTTGCACCGGAAAAATTCGGCGCGATCACCCGCGTGAGAGCGACAAACTTTGTGTTTCGCGAGGTGCCGATCCGCGAACTGGCCGCGTTCGTTCAATTCACCAACCGCTATGTGACGGCGACGGATGTGATGATTCGTGGCGGTGGGCCGTTGGTCTCGGCGTCCGGCGTTGGGTACGACCTCGCCACGCAGACGGTTTACCTTACCAACGCCTTCAGCACGGCGGATCCGAAACTCATCACCCGCGCCATTGGGCCGCACACGGAACAAATCTTGAGTCCCTACACGTTCAAGAAGCCGCCCACTGCCCATGTGAACGGCTGGGTGGAGGTGCGGCGTGGAAAACACTCGGACCTCCGTTTTGAGCTGACCGGCGGGCCTTTCCACTACTGGAAATTCAACGTCCCGCAGATCAGCGGCACCGTGCTGTGGGCGGACGAAACTGTCACCCTCACCAATTTGCAGGCCGATTTTTACCGTGGCAAACTCGCGGCCAACATGCATTTCGATTGCATGGTTCCGCGTGAGGCGGATTTCAACCTGCGCGCCCACGTGACCGACGCCGATCTGCGCCAGCTCATGACCGATATTTTGTCGCCCACGAACCGGCTCGAAGGCACCCTCAGCGGCGACCTGACCGTCACGAAAGCGAACACGGCCGATTGGGAAAGCTGGAACGGCTTCGGCAATGTGAAGCTGCGCGATGGTTTCTTGTGGGACATCCCTCTGTTCGGCATTTTTTCAACGGCATTGAACGCCGTGGTTCCTGGCATTGGCAACAGCCGGGTCAGCGGCTGCACGGCGACGTTCACCATTGCAAACAGTGTGATTCACACCGACGACATGAACATTCGTTCCCCGGCCATGCGCCTGGCTTACCGTGGAACCATTGACTTCAAGGGCCGTGTGGACGCACGCGTGGAAGCGCGGCTTTTGCGGGACGTATGGATTGTCGGGCGCATCGTGAACTTCATCCTGTCGCCGCTAACCAAGATATTCGAGTACAAAGTCACCGGCTCGTTAGAGGAACCCAAAAAGGAACCCCTGTACATTCCGAAGGCGTTAATGTTCCCGTTCCATCCGATCCGCACGCTCAAGGAGCTGTTCTCCGAGGGAAAGCCGAACCCGCCCCCTCCGGTCGAAAAGCCGCCGCCGCAGTGAATGATCCGGGGGGAGCGCAGCTATCGGATAAAAACCAGGATCAGGACGCCGAGCGCGATCCGATACCAGCCGAAGCCTTCGAAGGTGTGGGATTGCACGTAGCGGAGAAACCATTTCACGACGGCGAACGAGACGACTGCGGCGACGACGGCTGCCAAAAGCACCGAGCCCCAGTGCTCTGGCGGAGCGCCCGCTCCCGGGTGATGCAGCGCCTTGAAGATTTTTAGTCCGCCGGCAGACAGCATCGTCGGGATGCCGACGAGAAATGAAAACTCCGTCGCCGCCGGCCGGCTTAATCCCAAAACGAGCGAGAACAAAATCGTAGAGCCAGACCGCGAAGTGCCGGGAAAAATCGCGGCGATTAACTGACCAACTCCGACTGCGACGGCCATAGTCCACGTCACCTCGTCGCGGAGCGGCTTGTTGCGAAGCCATCGTTCCACCACCAGGAACGCAACCCCACCGACCATAAGCGCCCACGCAATCGGCCTGGGGTTTTCCTCCAGCCGGAATCCCTTTTTGTCCAGGACAAAACCGACCGCACCGGTGAGGCCGAATGCCAATATCAGTTTGAGCAGGTAGCCGCGCGTTTCGGTTTCGCGCCAGCGGAAGATGAGCTGCTGACAGCGCACGGAAAAAAGCGGCAGGACCGCCAGCACCGCGCCGCACTGGATGACGACGTTGAAAAGGTCGCCCGGACTCTTCGATAGCCACTTCACCGCAATGAGGCATCGTTCGGCAATCAGCAAGTGGCCGGTGGATGAAATGGGAACGAACTCGGTAACCCCTTCAATGATCCCCAGAATGATGACAGCGACCCAGTCAGGCATCGGCTGTTTAGACGCCAAAATCCTTGGACTGACAAGCGCAAAGCGAAAACTTTTTTCTTCCACGCCTTCCGCTCCACGTTCTACGCTCGATCCATGTTTTCACACGTCGTGATTTTCTGGACCGATCCGTCCAATTCCGAGGCGGCCAACGAACTCATCGCCGGCGCGAAGAAATATCTGGCGCCGATCCCTGGTATTGTTCACTTTCATGTCGGCAAGATGGCGCCGAGCCATCGGCCGGTGGTGGACCAGTCGTATCAGGTTGCGCTCAATGTTGTGTTCGTGAGCAAGCAGGCGCAGGATGATTATCAGGCGCATCCGCTGCATCTTGAGTTCGTGGAACAGGTTTTCCAGTCGGCCTGCAAGCGGGTTGTAGTTTACGATTTTGAGTAGAGTCCAACCGGAAAACAGGATTTGCAATTAGCGCGGCCAGGCTTGATTTTGCCCGGCTTGCAACGGAAGCGAGCGTAGCTCAGTCTGGTGATTTTAAGGGTTTCATGCCGGGCATTCGTGGGTTCAAAAACGAAAAGTCACCCAGGCTGAAAAATAATCCACGTCCTTACCCGGAGTCGTTTGCTTCAGGAAATCTCCAGCGAAGAAATGCGCGTAATCTGCCGCGAGAGTGATATGGCGAGCCAATTGCCATTCCAACATCGCTTCCACCTGATTGCCCACGTAACCGGCGTTGCTGGTCTGGCCCGATTGGATCAGATTGACTGCCGGGCCGTAGATGCCGTCACGCGCTCTCTCGCGCCAGAAGCAATCCCAGTCCAAAGTCAGGGTCACATTCTTGCGCAACGCAAGGTCCAATTGTGGGTGAACATCAATGTGGTTTGCCGGTCCAATTAGCGCCGGTTCGCCGAAGTATGCGCCCTTGGGAAATAACGGGTTGAATGTTTGGAGGTCGGAGTTAGTCGGATTGTCATCGCCGCTGGTGACGTTTGCTTTCAATCCAAGCCGCGGTTTGAGCGGAACATTTTCAAAGGTGAACCCAACATCAGACGCTGCTGTCCACGCCTGAATGTCGCCACCGCCGAAGCTGCCGAACTGATAAACAAACTCGAAGTTGTAGTCCCAACCGGCCTTGCGTCCCCAGATTCGCGTGCCAATCGAATGCCGGATTTCGTGAGCCGTGCCCTGGTCGAAGCGCGCGTTCTGCCGATCCAGCCCCAGATAGTAAAGGTCAACGTTACCTCCGGGCAGCCATGAAACAGGGGTGACGGCGTAGAGTCCCCAAAATTTTTGATTGGGGTCGGGATCATCATCGAACACGCCAGTCTTGGTTCGCACCGGCTTCACGGCGAATGCGTCCACTCGCCAGCCACTGACGTTCAAGATGGCCTTCACGCCGTCGAAGCTCAGCCGCACGTTCGGAGCTTCGCGGGCCGAAATCAGCCGCGACGAGCCGTAGGCAAGCTCCTGGCGGCCCGCGCGAAAGGTCAGTGAATCCGCCTCCGCCAACGGAACGCGCACGTCGAAGAAGGCCTGATTCAAATCAACATCGTCCCGGTCAGTGGGTCGAGGTCCGCCATTGCGACCATCCTCCAGACCACTTTTGAATTGAGCGAAGATTCGGAAATAGTCTCCGAAATGCGCGTCGGCATGAATCATGTGACGCTGGAGCAAATAGCCGTTGTCATCCTGCGGCCCACGCCCCCAAAGACTGTTGTGATAATACTCGTAGCGCTCCCGGATTTCGCCGCCCGGCGTCAGATACCAATCTCCGTTTCTGTTAAGCGGAATGAACTTGATGAAATCCAGGTAATCAGCGCGTCGCGCTGGGTCTCGCAGATACGTGTCGTTTTCATCGTAGCGAAGCTGTTTGAAGGGCGGCGCGCTGGTGGGAAGCGTCGAATCGGTGGATTGCCCGCTGCCAGTTAGACAAACTGCCAAGCCCATGACCAGCAGCCAGAATTGGTACTTTCCATTTGAGGTGTGCGTCATGGCGGATGTCTCTCACTCCTATGTCCAGCGGGAACGCTTTCTTCTCGGTGGGCAAGTTCGGCGAGCTATTGGGTCCAGCCGCCGCCCAGGGCCTTGTAAAGCTGGACGATGGTGAGGAGTTGGTTGAGCTCGGTTTGGGCCAGCGAATTCTCGGCCGGGAAAAGCTGTTGCTGGGCTTCCAGGACTTCGTAGTAACTGGCTTTGCCCGCAATGTAGCGCTGGGTGGAAACCGTGACCGCTTCCTGGTACGCGGCCACCGCGCGCGATTGCTGGACACGGACGGCTTCCAGTTTTTGGCGCGACACGAGCGCATTAGCCACATCGTGGAAGGCGCCCAGCGCAGCCTGCTGGTATTGGAGTTTGGCTTCTTGCAGGTCGGCTTTGGACTGCTGGTACTGCCCGTACCAGCGGCCGCCCTGAAAGACCGGGCCGGCAACGTTCGCAGCAACAGACCAGGCACCGGCGCCACTCGAGGTAATCGCCGACAGATCCGAGCTAACACCACCATAAAGGGCGGTCAGGCCGATTCTGGGAAGAAAATCACCCAGAGCAACCCCGACGCGGGCATTGGCGGAGCGCACAAGTTGTTCCGCCCGGCGAATATCGGGCCGACGCTCCAACAACTCGGAGGGCAGACCGGCCGGGATTTCAGGAGGCAAAGCCTGCCGGAGCAGTGTGGTAGAACGCGGGACGGGACCTGGGTTGCGGCCGAGAAGGACATTGATCTGATTTTCTTTGATGACGATACGGCGCTCCAGTTCTGGAACGATGGCGGCGGTGGTGGCGAGCGCGGCCTCGGCGCGCGAAGTTTCCAGTTTCGAGACCACACCACCTTCGAGCCGCTGGCTGAAAATCCTCAAGCTTTCCGCGAACGAATTGGTGGTGCGGGTGGCAATTTCGTACTCCTCATCCACTTCCAGGAGCTCGAAATAGGCTTGTGCCAATTCACCGACGAGCGAAAGCACGACACCCCGCCGCGCTTCCTCGCTGGCCAGAAACTGCGCGCGGGCAGACTCGTTCAAACGGCGAATGCGACCCCAAAGATCTATTTCCCAAGAGGCGTTGAACAGGGCCAGGAACGAGCTGCCGGCGGCGCCCTTGGCCGTCGGGCTGGGATTTCCAAGGACCGAATTCCTGCCCCGCGCAGCTTCTCCTTCGTAGCCGATCTGCGGCAGAAACTGCGCGCGGGTTTGCATCGCGATGGCGCGAGCCTGTTCCATGCGCGCGACCGCGATCCGCAGGTCGTAATTGTTCGTCAGCGCGGTCTCGATGAGGCCTTTGAGGGTGTCATCCTTGTAAACATCCCACCAGGGGCCATTGGCAATCGGAGGCGTTGCGGAAATTGCCAGGCGAGTCGATGGCGGGCCGCTTGTAATTCGGGCCGATGGCGCAACCGTTCAAAAGAAACAAAATGACGAATGACGAAATCCGAAGGAATGACGAAGCCCGAATGACGAAGCCAGCCAGCGCGCAGCCAGACCTTATTCGACATTCGTCATTCGGATTTCTTTCGTCATTCGACATTCATCACTCGGATTTCGTCATTCGGTTGTCCTTCGTCATTTGTCATTCGTCATTCGTTCATTCATCCATTCCTCCCTGCGCCGCTGTGGCGCCTCCAGCAAGTGTTCCTTCCGGCGCGGTCGCCACCTTCCTGACCCCTCCCGCCATTTTTTCGACTACGTAGAAAGTCACGGGGATGAGGAAGACGGCGAGGCCGGTGGCGGCCAGCATGCCGCCGATGACGACAGTGCCCAAAATGCGCCGCGATACCGCGCCTGCGCCGGAGGCGGTCCAGAGCGGCACGCAGCCAAGGATGAAGGCGAAGGACGTCATCAAAATGGGGCGCAGACGAATCCGCGCGCCGGTCAACGCGGCGTCAACCAGGGGTTTGCCCTTCTCATATTCGAGCCGCGCAAACTCGACAATGAGGATGGCATTCTTGGCCGCCAGACCAATCAGCATCACCAGACCAATCTGCGCATATACGTTGTTCACCATGTCCCGGATGAGCAAGGTTGCGAAGGCGCCGAAGACCGCGATGGGGGTGCTCAGCAGGACGCTGAACGGCAGCGACCAACTTTCATAGAGCGCCGCGAGGATCAGGAATACGAACAACAGCGAGAGTCCGAAGACGGCGGCCGGCGAGACGCCTTCCTGAGCCTTTTTCTCCTGGAACGACATGCCCACATAATCGTAACCCATTTCGGGCGGCATCGTCTGAGCGAAGACTTCTTCGAGCACCTTCATTGCCTGCGCGGAACTGTATCCCGGCGCGGCCGAGCCGTTGATTTGAGCGCTGCGATAGAGGTTGTAGCGCAGCGTGAACTCTGGGCCGGACAAGGGCTTGACGGTGGCCAGCGAGGAGAGCGGCACTGGTTCGCCATTCCTGTTGCGCACGTAGAACAATCCAAGGTTTTCGGCTTTGGTGCGAAATTCGCCCTCAGCTTGAACATAGACTTGCCACTGGCGGCCAAACCGGTTGAAATAATTTATGAAAGCGCCGCCCATAAACGTCTGGAGCGTTTTATAAACTTCGCCAAGGTCCACGCCCTGTTTCAGCGCCTTGTCGCGGTCCACGTTCACGAAGACTTGCGGCACTACTGGCAGGAACGTGGTGCTCAGGCCTGCCAGTTCGGGGCGTTTGCGCGCCGCTTCGAGGAACGTGTTCAAGTTGTCATTGAGGAACTCAATATCCTTCCCGGCGCGATCCTCCAGGATGAAGGTGAAACCGCCGGCCGCGCCAACCCCCTGAATGGCCGGGGGAGAAAACGCGAATGCCATCGC